>Ga0209087_1000499_pt1 | contig 24877 bp, 14 predicted proteins | sample S_130805_EF_Meta_FD_187321 | JGI IMG/M metagenome (GOLD analysis project Ga0209087, IMG submission 187321) | Freshwater microbial communities from Lake Simoncouche, Canada to study carbon cycling - S_130805_EF_MetaG (SPAdes) (version 2) | ecosystem: Environmental > Aquatic > Freshwater > Lake ... | reverse complement strand
GGTTGGTGTGATTGTGTTTGTAGGCGTTAAAGTCCTTGTTGGTGTAATGGTTTGAGTTGGAGTTATTGTGTTAGTTGGAGTTATGGTGTTGGTAGGGGTGATAGTTGGAGTTATGGTGTTAGTAGGGGTAATGGTATTTGTTGGAGTTATGGTGTTGGTAGGGGTAATTGTGTTAGTAGGGGTAATAGTTGGAGTTATGGTGTTGGTAGGGGTAATAGTTGGAGTTATGGTGTTGGTAGGGGTAATAGTTGGAGTTATGGTGTTGGTAGGGGTAATGGTATTTGTTGGAGTTATGGTGTTGGTAGGGGTAATTGTGTTAGTAGGTGTTATGCTATTTGTAGGAGTTATTGTATTGGTTGGTGTAATTGTATTGGTTGGCGTTACACTATTTGTAGGTGTAATTGTGTTGGTTGGTGTGATTGTGTTTGTAGGCGTTAAAGTCCTTGTTGGTGTAATGGTTTGAGTTGGAGTTATTGTGTTAGTTGGAGTTATGGTGTTGGTAGGGGTAATGGTATTTGTTGGAGTTATGGTGTTGGTAGGGGTAATTGTGTTAGTAGGAGTAATTGTTGGTGTCTTTGTCTTAGTAGGTGTAACTGTATTTGTTGGAGTAACCGTATTAGTAGGTGTAATAGTAGGAGTCTTTGTGTTAGTAGGTGTAACTGTATTTGTTGGAGTAACCGTATTAGTAGGTGTAATAGTAGGAGTCTTTGTGTTAGTAGGTGTAACTGTTGGGGTCAATGTATTAGTAGGGGTAACTGTCCTTGTTGGAGTAGGTGTTTTAGTTTGAGTTCTAGTTACAGTTGGTGTTGGTGTAATTGTCCTTGTTGGTGTTGGGGATGGTGATGGGCATATTGTTGACCCAGTTATTGTACCAACTGAATTTGTTGAATAACAATACCCATTTATACTAAAATTTCTACTTGCACCCCAACCACTAGTGTTATTATTGATGCAAGATTGGAAATCAACATAATATGTTTGACCAATAGATCCATCAAATAAGGTTGTTTTACCACATATTTGTGTATTTGGCTCTTCCCTACAAACATCATAACAACTTAATGTACCTACTGAATCAACATAAACATCAAAGCAATTACACCCATTTGGGTCAGGAATCAATGAATTTCCCCTAAAATATATCTTATTATTGTTATTTATTAATCTAAAATTTGTGTTGCTAAATGTGGTATAAATATGATAATAATCTTGTGGTATGGTAAATCCAGAATATTCAACTGTCAATGATGCATATAACATATTCATATTAACTGGAACCAATGCTGTTGGATCACTATACTCATTAACCCCTATGTTGCTAACAAGATTTCTATTTGTGTTCATATTTGGTATTACCCAAGTATACCAAGAATACCCTATTGTTGTGTATGCTGGAACTTCATGCGTCTTGAATAGATATGCTTGAATTAAATTTCCATATTCATCAAAGCCCCCACTATTTTGACTTATCTTTGCTGTTCTTATTTGTGGAGCATTTACCCCCCAACCTGAGAAGGATAAATATCTATTAAGTTGGTTGTTGAATGTGGTTGCACTTATGGATGGACCAATGCCATTTGAAAATCCCCTAAATAAGCTGCCACCACTTGACATCCAACTATTGAATTGTACATTTAAATTAACTGGTTCAATAAATAGATATGCATCAAATTGCTCTGGTGTTGTTGGGGTCACAGTTGGGGTTATGGTTGGAGTTGGGGTTTTTGTTCTTGTTGGGGTATTTGTGGGTGTTATGGTTCTTGTTGGAGTTACAGATGGCGTCTTTGTTCTTGTTGGTGTTATAGATATGGTTGGTGTTATAGATGGTGTTATCGATATGCTTGGGGTTATGGTTGGTGTTGGGGTTGGGGTTGTGCATTGTATTTGGATGGTTACCCCTATTAAGAATTGAGTTCTTGTTATATTGTCATATATTGGTGTGCTATTTGTTGAATCCAGATAAATATCAAATGGTCCTTTTGAATGAGATGATGGATTTAACTGCAAGAAATACCTTGAACAAGCTGTAACACCAGTTATTTCATTCTCTATTCTGTTTTCACATATAGGATCAGTATTTATTACAATTAATTTATATGTTGCCATTTAACAATCTATTATTTTAAAATAACTGCAAGAGTTAGAATCCTTAATGGTTATCATAATTTGATTTGCCCCATCAAATATTATTGGTACGCCTATTGTTTCTGGTAGTGAGTTTGTGTTGACAATTGTTGCAACATAAGTCTCATAATTGCCATTTATATCAGATATGTAAACATTTAAAGGTGTTGTTCCTGTTAAACTAGTTAAATTAATTGTATTGTTTGTAGTTGGTGGTGGTATATATCCTGGAGTTGCAGATGGTGTTGGAGTTGGGGTTGGAGTGATTGATGTGATATTGGTAATGCTATATATGATATCACAATTTATATAACAATTATATTTCTTTGATGTTCTGCATCCTGTATTATCTTCTACAATTATTGTTACTTGGGGTGCTGAATTAAAAATAATTGGTAACACATATGAAATATCCCCAGCAAGTGGTAAAGTTGTTACCTGACCCAAATATGCCTCATTACCCCCAAATGCATCAGATACATAGATACTTAAAGGTGTGTCTCCACTTAAACTTGTAAATATAATATTTGTCATACTGAACAACTAATGTTATATGCTATTTTCAAGTTTATTGCCAACACTTGTGATGTTATGCTACTTCCTGGGTCTGCTATGATGTTTATTGTGTTTGTTATCAAATCATAAGATACACTATCAATTCCTGGTATTGCCCCAACCAAATTCACTATTGAATTCACATAAACTGAATCTGTTGGCACATCTGTTCTTGTATATCCTGTGTAAAATGTGTTTCCACTTGTTAACCCACTTGGTTGTAATGTATATTCTGTTGTGAAAACTGCTGAATTTAAATTACATTTTGGATTGGTTATGGTTGTTGATCCACTAAACTGCATATTTACCAAATCACTAAAACCTTCATTCAAGAAATCCAATAATCCAAAATTATTTAAAGGTTGTAATGAAAATGTTTGTGAATCCACAACATATATTTTATATGATGTATTCACACTAAAGCAATTTATGGATGCTTCCCTTGTCAATGAACAACTATTTGCATCTTGTATTGTCAAGCTATAATTCCCTGTTGTTAATCCTGTTGCTGTTATATATTGTGGGTTTCCACTTACATTGCTTGACCATGTGAATGTGAATGGGGGCGTACCCTTTGTTATCAGTGCTGTAATTGATGCATCATTCCCATTTACACAAGATACCGGATATAATGAGAAATCAATCCCATTGCTTGATGTAACTTGTATGTTTTTCCTTTGCTCACATCCTATTGCATCAATAACCCTTAATTCATACTGACCCTCTGTTATATTCTGAAATGTAACCCCTGTGAGATTTGTATCAATAATTGATGTGGTATTTAGGTAAAAGTCATATGGGGGTGTTGCTCCTGTGCTTACATATGCAAAAATACTACCATTGTTTGAACTACAAGTTGTTCCAGTTACTGAATGCCCCAATGTGAATTTATTCTCTGCTATGATTGTTACCTCTTTATCATAATAACATCCCGTGGAATCTTGCATATAAGCTGTATATGTTCCACTACCTAAATTGTCAAATATGTAATTTGTTAAGGTTGTATTTATGGTTGTGGTGTTTCCACTTGCATCTATTAATCCATATGTGTAAGGTCCCGTACCCCCAACCAAATTAATATTTATAAAACCATTTGATGACGAGCATATTGAATTTGTTCCATTTATAGAAACAGATGTTACTCCATTATCATTATCCAAACTAGTGAATATTGCATACTCACACAAAGCAGCATCTTTTACTAATATTTCATAAGAGCCAGATGTCAAACCTGTCATTTTAAAACTCCTATCATAAGAAATGTCATAATAACCTGTATTTGCAGAATAATAGAATGGTGTTGTACCCCCACTTATTGTTATGTCTAAAGCCCCTGTTGCTGTGAAACAAGTTGGTTGTGTGGGTATTATTTGTATAAGCCCCATTGTGGAAGCATTATTTATCTCTATTGATTTTGTTTGTGTGCAACCTTGACCATCTGTAACATTTACAGAATATGTTCCAGCAGATAAATTTGTTTTTGTGTTACCTGATGACCCATCATCCCAGAAATAAGTATATGGACCAGGATTTGTTTGCCCTGTTATATATATCTTTCCTGTGTTACCACTAAAGCAAGGGGAAGCATCAATTGTATAATACCCATAATCAAAAGTTGTTGATGACTTGATTATAAAACTTTCTGTTGTTGCTGAACAACCCCCAATATCCTCAATACGCAAATAATATGTATCAGCACTTAAATTTTCAAAAATAATAAATTCTGAATTAAAAACATTATTGGAAATCAAATTTCCCCCATAATTATACAAATAACAATCTGTTGTTGAAAAATAAGAAGTTGTGGTTGCAGTCACTGAACCATTACTTTCCCCACATAATGTGTTGTTGGTTGACACAATTGAACCACAACATCCACTTGAAACAGGAATATTAATGAAAAATTCCAAATTTTCACTTAAAGTAGAATCATTGACCCTAACACCATATGTTGTAGCAGATAACCCAATTTGGTATATTGGGAATTCATCTGTGGTTATAATTGACCCCAAAGGTGGTTCAACCCAATCAATGGTATATGGGGGTGTTCCCCCAGTTAATGATAATGATATTGCACCAGCACTTGTGCTTGAACAATCCCCAGTTACGCTTAAAAAATAATCAAATGCTGCCATCTTCTTAACAAATTATATTTACATCAACCCCAACATTTATTGTCAATAACTTGTTTGTAGCAATCTCATCAACACAATCCAAATCAACAAACTTAATTACACCATTAATTGGCGTTGTATAATTAATATCATAATAATATAAATTGGATAAGGCATTAATCAATGATGTTTCCCACAATTGACTTGTTGGAACATCATCATTCCCAATACCATCATAAAACTTCACCTTTGCAACAATGCTTGAATTCAACACAATCTCACTATACCAACTGGTCAATACATTAGTACCATCACAACTCAAATCAAATTCTTCAATGGTTGAACCAATTGCATTACCCAAGATAACCTGGAATGAATCTGCTGGGGTTGCCACCATGCTAATACCATTCTTAATACAAATATCTGAAAATATTGGTGAAGTGATATACTCATCCCCACTTGTAATTGGGATAATAGAACTAATATTAATATTAGATATTGTAATTACTTTAGGGTCATTTCCTGTAAACCCACTCATAACCCTCTTATAAACATATTTTTGCTTGTGAAATATGGAATTCTCAAACTTAACCCCACCCATCCATAGGGTTGTTGCTGGTATCATCTGTTCAACCAACTTAATCCAATATGGATTTATCCCCTCAACAAATTTAATTAATTTCTCATATGTATATTTGTTTGTTGGGATGTTAACTGTATATGGTGCTTCAATATATTTCCAAAAAATGGATTGCAATGTTGGATAACCCCCTGTCTTGCCATCATTAATGTACATCCTATTACGCACATTAATCATATTCTTTGCAAATGTTGATGCAAACTCAAAAAATGATTTTGATTTTGGTTGTGGGTTTATCTCTGTTGCATCAGTACCCCCAGTTGTCGCATAAGGGTATGTTAAGCCACTTTGTGGTATTGGGTAATCATACTCATTAGATTGAACCCAAACATCATACAGAAGCCCTTGTGAGGGGTTTAAGAATATACTAGTGTTTTTAACATTCAATAGCAATCTTTCATCACTCACAAAATAATAAGCATTATAACTTCCATCCACAGAAACCCTCATCAATGTATTATCCCTTGACCAAGATTTCTTATTATCCACATATTTGGATAAGGTAAAACCCTCATCAATATATGGGAACTTTCTAAAAATATCCAAATATTTATTGCCATATGTGAATGGCTCAAACTCTGAACCATATTGAACATTTGGTGCAACCCCAGTTCTTGTTGCTATTTCAAGGCTTTTATGCTTTGGGGTTAACTGATACCATCCAGCACCCATCTGGAAGAATAGTTGGTCACTATCTTTTGGCTGCTTGGGATAACCTGTCAATCTATCTAAGGGGTAATTTGTTGTGTTAAAATTAACAATTAATGATGTGGTGTTTTCTGTCATTGCTGTGTATGTTTTACCTGATAAGGTATATGTACTAGCACTAAACACAGGATCATTATCAATATAACTCCCTGTCTGTATTTTTGATAAATCTGAATTAAATTTTGTTAGATTTATCTTTTGGTCCGCAATATATATATGCTCATTAAATTCTATCAATGCCTCTGGTGCGCCAAATAACCTAAGTATAAACTCAATTGAACGCCTTGTACCCTTTGATTTAAACAAGTAAAATGAATTGATGACCAAATTCCTATAAAAAGAATAATTCAATTCCAATGGCGTTTGTGACCTATTATATGCAGGATATTTAAAATCACTATTATTCCCAAATATGGATTCTATTAAGGTCTCATCTGTTAAAAATTGGAAATCTTCTTGCCAACCTAATGTTTGACCCAAATTCACCAATAATTGGGATGGTATGTCATTCTTTGGGGTATAATTAACTGAATTCATATATGCCAAAGAATCAATGAACTTTTTAACCTCATCAAAACTTCTGCCATATATTTGAAGCATACTTTCAATCCTCCTATCAAATGTATCAAACTCCTTCAACGAATCTGAAACAAAAAACCTTGATATGAGATTTGTTCTTGCATTGTCAAAATAATTTGCAATCACTTGAACATTATCCAAATATGTGGAAAACCTATCACTTAATATATCTATATTCCAAACCCCATCCAAAGGAAAGGTTATGTTTGTATCCACTAATGTAAATTGACCATTATCATTTTCTTGTGGCACTTGTAAGGTCATTGTATAAATGGGTGAAGATAATGTATTTAACATAAATTGCTCCAACTCATCCAACTGACTCTTCAATAACAAATTATATAGAAAGTCACTTGGTCTAATTATAAAAGATTGAACACTATTGCTTGATGATACCCCAAATGGTGAGCCTGAAACTGTAATAGTTAAAGTACCCTCTGTTAAACTTTCAGAAGGATTCAAAATAACCAAGGGGTAAACAACCCCATTTATAGATAATACATAATCAACATAATATTTTGTCAAATTCCTATATTCAGAAACAACAATCTCATTTGCCAATAAATTAATTGCTGAATTTTGGCTAAAATCAACACCAAAAGGATTGTATATCTTCTCTATGTTAATATCAAAAGTTGTATCATCTGTAATAGCATCATAAACAATATTTGTTGCTGTATAACCAGTATTTAAATTATTATCATAAAAATTAACATCAATGGATGCCGGAAAATTATTTATTACATTTGTTATGGACACAGAAAACCTTTTGGATAATGACCCATACATAACAAAACCCATAACTTGGGTTATATCATAATTTGGATAAACATCTAATTCCTTTGATATTGCTGTTTTAACATCCCCAATATCATTAATTCCCAAACTTTCCAAGCTAACTGGTGCATCAAAAATATTTGTCTGAAATTTACGTGGAATAGTTTCAAATATAGATGGCGTGAATTCAAATGTACCAAAAGTCAAACCACCCCCTGTCACAAGTTGGTATCCAACCAAGTTGTCAAAAACACTACTAGCACCAGCAAGGGGATTATTCTTAACGTAAATTATTGGCATTATTCTATTATGTTATCAAAATTTTTGCTTATGTCTATATCATCACCCCTATCTTCTCTAACCTCATATAACAACTCATTAAACTGATTTCTAACCTCAAATAGATTATATTGTTTATATATGTTGTTTGCCGGGTCATATAATGTATAAACCCCATCCTCAATAGATTTGGTCTGATTGCCAAATATCCCAATTGCTAATGTGGATATATCATGCTCTGCTATCTCAATCTCCAATGTTGTGGGATTGAAATAGGTGTTGGTTATAATTATGTTTTGATTTGGCTGACCAATAAAAGGTGTTGCATTTGTCTTGTTTGAAGGTGAACTACTTGGACTTAAAGTCAAGAAAACCAAATTGGTATTGTTATCAACATACCTATATCTAATTGATTTTTGGTTTGTGTTCACCTCATTTGTCACAATTGGCTCACAAAAGAAAGATGATGTTATTAACCTAAAGAAGTTTGGAACTTTCTGTCCATTATTCAAATATTCAACCCTATACCCAACCAATTCTTGGGGTACCTCAAATTTATTTCTAAAATCATCCGGAACATCATCCAAATTTATAATAATACCTTTAACATTTGGTAATGCACTCAAAATACCACAATCATTTATTTTTGTTCTTATTTGTGCTGGTCTTAAATATAATGTATAATAACCAAGTGCTGTGAATTCAGAAGCTGGTAATGTCAAATTATATAATCCCCCCAATATCTCATCAGGATGCTCACTATCAAAATAAGGTTTCAATATAGTTGTAGCATCCAATCTTTTTTGTGAAATCAAATCTGCTTGATCCCTTGTTGGTGCATATACCATTACTATCTCCACATCTTCGGGACTCACATCACTAGGTCTAACTGTTCCATATGTACCAATTGCCATATTATTACATTTTAATTATAAATAGTTTATTTCTTTATTTATTTGTCAATTTAAAATACCCATATCCATATTTTTCCATATCTTGTAGTGTTTTGACTTCACCAAGTCTTTGGACTTTCTCATAACCTGAATTTTTCCCCCTCTCAACAAATACATTTGAGAAAATCTGGACATCAGATACTGACTTCATCAATGCCTCATTCTTTGTGATTGGGGTCAATTTGGTTGTATCTTTGGTTAACCCTTTACTATTAACCTCAAATGTTGTGACACCAAAAGGGTAATCCACATATTTAATATCTTGAATGGTATAAGCAGTGAATGAATCATTTATATTTGTAACTTTTCCATAAACAGTACCATCCTTAATTACATCAACACCAGCCTTATATGATTTTTCCCCATATAACTCCAACTCAATCAAATTTGATTTTGTATACCCTGAAACTATAACATTACCATCATATATATAATCATCAATATCCATACCTATATCACCTGTAAAGATATAATCATAACTTATTGGTGAATCCTTCCACGGACCCCCACTTGGGATAAATTCAATTGTTCCATCTGGATTATCACTTTTCTTATCTTTATCAAAAGGAATTGTTATTGTCTTGGTAATAATATTTGTTCCAAAATTATTATTTTGTTTTAATTTTATTTCATATTTGGCAGATGATTTTGGATATCCATGACATTTCTTAACATCATCCATAACCTCAATTTTGCTATAATCCCCCCAATATATTTGATATTCTGATCCTTTGGTATAGGCATTCACAATTGATGTATTGTATATGCAGTAAGTATATGGACTTTCTGCACTAAACACATAATTTAAAACTGTTTCCTTTTGTTGTATTGCACCATCAAACTCTGAATAATAACCAATATCAACACAATCTTGCATCAATAATATGGGGATTGTAAGCCCTGTCAAGGATGATGTACCATTTACCCCACTTGTCAATAAACTGGTCATCCCTGTATAAACACCAAAGGTGTTACCACTATAAGTAACCTCCTTAATTATGGATGATAATGACTCAGGGGATATTTTAATCTTATATATCATTACTTCTTTGTTACATATTCATACCACTTCATAGGATTCTTCTTAACACCCACTTGGGCTTTATCCTTAATATCATAATACTCATAGGTATAAGTATCATAATTTAATTTTATCTTATAATAAAAATCAAAAACCTCATTCAAATTATATCTATCACTTGTTGTTGACTGACAAACATTTGCCATCCTTTTAAAAGTACCATCTTTTCCACTAAAAAATGTTGCACTAACATAAAATGTATCAAAATTAAAAATTTCCTTATCTTTTAACCAATAAACAAAAAATCCTTCTGTATTCTCTGTATAATCCAAAAGATATGTTGGTATGGTAACACCACCTATTTTAATCCCATTACTTGCTTGTAAGATTGTTGTTAGATAAACTTTTTGAGATTTACTAAAGGGGGTGTCATAATAATCCAACTTAAAGAATGAATTATTAAAATTGTTTGCAACAGTATTAATATCCTCCACATTGAAACCAATGCTTTTTGCCAAATAACTTGAACTCCAATTATTTATTGAATCCAATTCCTTTCCATTATGGAAATTAAAATTTATATTTAAACTATAATCTATTCCCATTTCATTAATCTTTTATACATCTAACAGAATACCCATTATTGGGGTCATCTGGCTGAAAATCCAAATTATCATTATTATATTTCAATTGGACTAATTTTTTGAAATTTAATGAACTCCCTGGTGTTTGCGTCCAAAATGTTGTGGTTTCACCAAAATAGTTAAAATTGCCACTAAATAATCTTCTCCCTGCTGGATATGCATTAAACCCACTTTGATTTGTTGCCCCATCATTTGGACTATTCCACCATACAAATCCGGCTGTTTTCATCTTACCCCCAGCAACACTATTACCACCAAGATATGATCCCAATGTTTGAAATTCTGCTTCTGTTGGTACATGGTATCCAGTAGGGCATAACCCCCCACCATTTGATGTAGCATACCAATTGTATAGATACCCAAAACAATTATCAATGGCATTATTATATGCACAATAAGCACCACTATTTATATTTTTCCAAGTTGTGGGATTTGTCACATATGGAATGATTGTTCCATTACTATATCTTGTTGTCCTCAAATTCTCTGTAAACCAAGTTTGTGTGCCAATTACTGCTGTACCATAATAATTACCATCATAATCCCTAACATAAGTTGCACCAGAACAAGTATTGACACTTGTCAAAACACCACTTGAATTAATGTTGAATACTGTCCCCTTTGTACTGCTAACATACCAACCTTCAGCTAATATCTCATAACCAGTATCTGTCCCAATGTAAATAATATCATTAATCTCTATTTTCTGTGGGGTTCTTTGTGTTGATACATATAATATATCACAATCCCCCACACAAGTTGTTGGTGTTGTTGTACAAAATATTGAATTACAAGCATCACCACTAGTTGCATAGTTATACCAACTACCACAACCACTTGGGGTTGGTGCTGAACCTGCATATATGTTAAAATCTGTCATATTTATTAACAATTTTGATTGAATGCTATTAAATTATTTGATGAATAATACCTTAATTCAGTTGCTGATGGTGTAGGTGTAACAGTTGGTGTCACTGTCTTGGTTGGTGTCATTGTTGGGGATGCATTAATTGTTCTAGTTGGTGTAGGAGTAATTGTCTTAGTTGGTGTTATAGTTGGTGTAACTGATGCAGTTGGGGTGATAGTTGGGGTGATAGTTGGTGTAACTGTTTTAGTTGGTGTAATTGTTGGTGTTGCAGTAATTGTTCTGGTTGGTGTAGGAGTAACTGTCTTAGTTGGTGTAGGGGTAACTGTGCTGCTCGGTGTAGGTGTTGGTGTAGGTGTTTTTGATACATCAGGAAAACCCTCAATTAACCCCTTATGTGAGAACCTAACAACCTCATAATCAACTATTGCATTTATGGAATTATTTAAAACCTCTTCCCCATAACTATTTATGGTATCTTGATGCCCAACATTATCAAAATCCATCTTAATGGGTAAACTAATTGTTAAGTCATTAAGTTTTGGTTGCAACAATCTATATTTATTCGCAGTCATCTATCACAGGTTTTACAATTAAAGAATTCCCATCAATATTTGTTGATTTAAGAATTTTCTGTTCATAATAATCATATCCTTCAGGAAATAACTTAAAAACATTATTAACAAAAGGATAAAAGGAATTATTTATGAAGGGATAATTAATTCCATTATTATTCTCATCAAAAAATCCAACACTATAAATATCCCTCCATCTAAATTGACCATCCACCTTTGAATAAAATGCATAATTTGGAACATTATCTGCCAAGTTCTTATCAACTGTTTCAACATAATCTGAAAATACCTTTAGTTGCAATTTATTATGGGGTTTATAGTAATACCCTTTTTCATTATTATTTATATTAAAGATTGGCGAATGTTTTATTTTATAATAAAAGTCTGAAACAACCCTTTCCAATTGCTCATATTCATTATATTCACAAAAATCACCATCAAATACATTTGGGGGATCATAATAAAAGAACTCATTCTTTTCATTATCAAAATAAGAAATAGACCTAATATCACTATTAGATTCTGAATTTCTACTCTCCCACCATTGAATATTATTTTTAAGAATATTGAATTCCCACCCTTTTTTCATATTATCATTCCTTGATGCAAAAAATCCTGATTGACCCTTGAAAATAATTGTTAAATACAACTCACTTATTGGCCTATTATGATTATCCACAACACCCTCAATATTAATCTCATTTTGCAATGTAAAATTGTATGCGTAATTTGATTCCTTAGTAAAACCTGAAAATTCAATATTACTATTTCCATCAAAAACACCCCTCTGGAAACCAGATTTTGTTACAACCAACTTGTCACCCCCATCAATGACTTTATGTTTTCTAATGTAATATCTTGAAGTTGTTTCACCCGAATTACCCCCAATAACAACACGTTTTAATGTGCTTGGAATACTTGATTTAATCTGGTTATTAATGTTAAGTATGTTTATGATATATTTCTCTGATTCAAAAGAATTATCACCAAATGAATATACATCATACACAACACCATTAATCAAAACACTCTCCCCTTCTTTGACATTATGCTCAACCCCACAAGTAATTCTTGATATATTAAACCCATTTATTATAACATCATAACCAATAAATGGTATTCCATCTTCCACAGTCCAATCATAGAAAATATTCTTCATTTTAATGTTAAGCCTTTGTTTGCTGTCCTCACTATAAGGATAAGTCAAATAATAACGCCAATTATAGGTATATGCACTTACTGACTCATAACCAAATGCTGTTAATGTGGGGGTTCTATAGAAATCAAATTCATATGCTTGAAGAAATCCCTTCTTAACCTTCTCATCTTGTATATAGATTGAATTCAATAATGGATATATTAACTCATTTTTATATTTACTACTTGTAATGCCTGAATATGAATTAATATATGTAAAATTTATGTTAAAAACTGGTCTAATCTTAAATGATTTGCTCTTTTCTTGTTCATATAATTTTTTTAAATCAACATTAACATCCCTATCAAATTCAATAAGTTCTTTCCTTGTAGATTCAAACTCAATTGAAATCTGTGAATTATCATCATCTGATACCTTATTCTTATATAAACTAGGAATAATACTATATTTATTCATTTAAATATTTTGTTTTAAATTTATCCAAAGCTGAAAACCCTTTCTTAATACCAAAGTAAAAATGAAATGGTGCACCAACTATAAAAGAATCAATCCCACCCCTATCATCTCTATTATATTCATTATTTTTTTGAGCAAAAATATAACCCCTATCATTATTATAACTCAAATCATAAGATGAATCTGAAAAATAATCTGTTTTTGTATCTCCTGAAGTAAACTTTATTCTTTCAAGAGATTGATATTTTTTATTCTTAATATCGTTTTGTGCTGTTCCCCAATTGTTTTTTTCTGTTCCAAAAATTGTTCTTGAAGTTTTATCTAAATTCCAACTATAAAATGGCACATCTTGTGACTTATTGCCGTAATTTTGTCTAACTAATGCGTTTGTTTCAATCTTCCTAAAATTAACTCTACCTGGTGTTATATGATCCTTTAACTGTAAATCAGCTTCTGATGATGAATAAAAAACTCCCATATAATTTTTATCTCTACCATTACTACTCTTTTCACTAAAAATGATGGTTGGTGAATTATTTGTTTTAAATTCATATAATTCTGGTGAAAATTTAACAACCCCAAATTCAGAATTGATTGACATCAATTGAGCCAAATCTCCATCCACCTTTTTCCCAGGTTCTCTAAAAAATTCATTTATAATTTTAGTACTTCTCAAAAAATTAGAATCCAATATCCTACTAATAACAAAAAAGTTTACCAAATCAGAATTATCATAATGACTTGTAGGATTGATTGAATTCACAACATACCCATAAGTACTAAAATCATTAAATGATGTCTTCTGCCTATTCTTAACTCCCAAATTAACAATTGTAGTTGGATACATCAAGTTGTAGTTATTTAACTTATTTCCCCTTCTATTAATATCCCCAACAAATTTAGTATCACTATATGGTGAACTTCTGTAATAGAAATTATTTGTTTCACTATCATAGTAAACCAAATCATTGCAATATTCTGGAGTTGTCTTACTTGTGTTTGCTCTAAAAGAAAACATAAATAAAGAACCATTTACCCAATTATTTGCAAATGTTTCAGATATAACACCTCTACATATACCATAATTTAATTTAAACCTAAAAATCCATTCATTGAATGCAGTAAAATCCACAACCAAATCAATTATTGGTCGTCTAACCAACTGATAACATCCATCCTTTATATATGTTTTTTGATATTTTGTTGATGTACATTCCTCATTTATTTTTATAACCCCTCCAACATTTGAATAACAAGAGTATGGTACCAAATTTTTACATATATTGAATGTACTCAACACACCTGCTGCATTTGGCAATCCAGAAATGTCACTTCCAGCAAAACTAGCATCAAAAAGTGGATTAGCCTCAAAAGGTAATCCCTCACCCTGTGAAGATTTGGGATATGTGTAAATCCTAAATGCATTATTCTGCTGTAATATACCAACACTATTATTATTCCAATTATTACCATCCAAACCATCTGAAGTTGGAAGTCTATCTGTCCTCAATACTATTTTTTTATTAGTGCGTAATAATTTTTTATCCTTTAATTCAAGATGTGAACTATATGAAAAATATAACATAAGATTAAAACGACCAGAATTAATTGCATTATTTTCTTTCACATCACCAGAACCCAACATATAAGACCCACCATTAAAGTCTAAGTTTGATATATTATATTTTGAATCAAGTAAATTATTTGGTGTATTTTTTGGGTATGTATTATTACCACCTGCACGTTCACCATTTTGTATTAAAAAATTAGATTCTTTTAAAGTTGGTTTAGCACTTATCCAAGTTTTTAAAAATGTAACTACATTAGGATAAAGTCCTAATTTTGATGTGGGGTTATCTGTTATTGGATTTCTATTATTTAATATACCAGCATAATAAGAAACAGCATCTGTTTTGTAGGGTTCATAATCTTGTCCAGGTTGGAACACATATGAATCAAATGAAACATCATTTTGGTCTGTTAACGTTTGTATTGTTACATTCTTACTATAAATGCTTCCATTATTGAAATCATTAAGTTTTTGTATTGGTATATTTAACTTAGTATTAAGGCTCAAACTAATTTGATCCTCATTGTCATAACCAAAAATCTTACCCAAACCATATTTGTTTGTATATTCAGGTGAGTAGGGGTCAACACCTCTCTGTATAATTAACACATATTGGTTTTCTATATTTTGAAAATACTCAATTGGGTTATTAATAATTAATTCCTTACCCTCATCTTTTTGATTCCCCAACTTAACTCTCAATACAGCAGATGATGTCAATACACTAGGTAAATATCCAATTTTTGTCTTATCTGATATATTTATATAGTCATAATATGTCATACCAGTTAATACTTGAAAATATTCCAAATCAGAAGCATAATAAGATGTATTAGTTACACCAGTTAAAACTGGTAATGTATATGTTTCTGAAGATTCAATATCTTGCGTTACAGCATATTTTACATTTATAACTTTGTTTTGTTCAGTTATTTTAATAGACCCAGGTTTACCAAAGAAAGTTTCACCATCTATTGTTGTCCCACTATATTTAAAATTAATATCTTTTGATACACTACTATTAACAAAACTCAATAATTCTCCTGTTTCAATCAAAACATCAGATAAAACAACAATTACATTATCATAATGATATTTAAATTTATTCAAATTATTTGCAAATGAAACTTTTATTTTATTTTTATTAGAAAAATAATTATTTCTCAAATTAAAATAATTAATTCTTTCCCCTATTGGTAATGTTTCACTATAAACTGAAAAATTTTGGGCAAGAACAGATAAACTAAATTTGTCAGATCTTGGCATCTTAATGTCTGTTTCCCCTACATTTTTAACTTTTATACCAGATGAATTTGTTGTTCTACCTGCAAGAGCTTGTGTCATTGCAAGTATCATCAAAGGTTTATCATCTTCATATAAAGAATTATCTTCATATGATTTAATACCTATTATATCATTTAAATTAGCCCAATTAAAGTTTTGAGAAAAATTATCATAATATAAAGTATAGTTTGATAATTGTGATAATAATCCATTATTTTGAGCTAATCCTTCTAATTCAACATCTGCCTCTTCCATCTCACAATTACAAATTTCACAATTTGGATATGTTATATTTGGTAAATGTATTTTTTTTATTTTTCTTTTTACTATTTTTTTAAAATTTCTAATAAGATAAACATATAAAGTAGAAAGTCCTACTAATAATACAATACCTTTAATAATAACCAATGGTCCTGAAAGAAAATTACCTGGATTAAATGCTAGAATTATTTGTAAAATGACTGCACCTATTAAAAATGTTAAAATAGCTAAAATTGCTGGTAATATCACAAATGCAAAAAAATTCCACAAAAATGCAATCAAATGATATCCAAATATCAAAGGAACATTAATAAATTGGAATATTTGAACAATTAATGAAAATAAGAAATATAATAAATCAAAATTCTTAACCCCATCATTAACTGGGTATTTATTAACATTTTGTTCACAACTCCTATCTGAAATTTCTTTTATCCCAATAAATTTACCTTGTGTTGTACCCCCTTGGTATTGGTCAACCAATCCAGCAATAGTATATACCTTATTATATTCAAACTCATAAAAAGTATCCTCACAATTGATTGCAGCATCTTTATTTGCATAACCATTCCAGTCAAGACCAAAATAATATGATTTATTTTTATTATTTGTATATTCTTTAATATTTGGTACTAAATAATGTGCCTTTCTTGATGTATCTCTTGAATTATCCACATCTTGCCACTTCACCTTAAATCTATATTTACCCTTTCTTGGTATCCCTATTTTCTCATTTGTTGTTATAATTTGATTTCCATTTTCATCTGTAACAACATATTCCAAATTCATAGGTAACTCAACAACCCAAGTCCCATCACCATCTATAACTCTACCATTATTATTTAATTCATATTGTTCAAGAATGGGTAAACTATTTGAATCAAGATTTTTTGTTTGTCTTATTGCAAGTATTTGACCAGGACCTGTTTCAAGTTGGCATAAATTGCCCATACTTTCCTTCACACCACAATTAATCTTAACACTATCTATATTACTTGTACCAAAGATTGACCCAATAAATATTGCTGTTGGTTGGATGTCAATACTTGCATCATCCCTTAAATCAAAATCAACCCTATTTATTGTTGAATCACAAGTTTCTGGATCACCCCAAAGTGGGGATATGGTTATACCTTTGGATAAAGAAACAATCTGTGGCAATGAATCCAAATCTGGTGAACTTTGGAATGAATTTCCTTTAAATTGTGCCTCTGTTGCCCTTCCCATCCTTATCAAATCTTGGGGGGTCAATGAAAATTCACCAATATCTGATAAATCCAAATCCATTAATATGCTATAACTTCCAACCGGAACACCAAATATCATATAATCCCCACTTGAATTTGTCTTTACTGTATATTTGTAATACTTCTCATAAACCTCAATGGCTTGGGCATCAAACATAACATCATTTAGTGTGGGGAATGTTCCTGTTGCAACATGCCCAGGGCCTGATGACTCATATGGTAATAAATTGTATCTATAACCATCTTCATTTTTATCATTTATTGACTTATATGGATATATAGATGTAATTAACTCATTCTTTGCATCCTCTTCACTCAATGGGATAAAAATTGAAACTCTAGCATTTGCAATACCAAAGCCATTATTTGCTGTAATCCTTCCTGCAACAACACCATAGTTTGCACAATCCAATGTATAAACATCAGATTGCCTTATTTTAAAAGATAAAATCTCAAGGAATTCAATATTTTGGTCTAACTGAAAATTAACAACCTTATCTTGTCCAATTTCAGTCTTAATTCTAAAACTATTTTGCATTTTATTCTTTATTATTCATAAATATTTTATTATATGTTATTTATAAAAGAATAAAGAATATCCCCACAAAATAAATAATTTAAATAATAGTCAACCCGTTATTTGTCTTCACCTTAACTGTAATATCTCTTTCTGGATATCTTATATGATATATCTCATTTGAATCTGCATAGATTGTTTCATCACTTGAAAGTATAATCCTATTTGAGGCTGGGGGATAATACCCCACAACTGGTTCTGCACCAGAATAATTGCCACCAACCAAATTTTTGAACAAAATATTTGATACAGTAATTACCCCATTCAAATTCTGAATGCTACTCTTTATTTCAGATATATTTATATCTTTGCCCAACTGAATATTCTGTGGTATGAAATAATTATTTATTGTTGAAATTATATTGTTAACAATATCTTTTGATGCAAAACCTGCTGATATGGTAACAGCAGCCTCAACACCAACATCTATAACTTTTGCCGATGAAACAACAATATAATCATTTATCATTCTATAATTTGATAAATAATTTGCAATATTGTCTGTTAAAAATATTGAATTATCACTAATCAATTTTCCATTTGCATCATAGGATAAAACAAGCACTTGTATTTTATTATCCACCTCTTGAACTGACACCTTTGCTGGAGCCCCAAATTGTGGTGGCATATTACGTATGATTGATTCATAATCATTTATGGTAACTGCTCTTTTCTGCGCAGCAAAATTAAAGGATACAAAATTCCTAACCTCTTCTGTGGTTGGTAATCCAGCTCCCCCAATTGCTGGGAATAAATTATTAACCCTTAATGAATTAATAACAGCCGATTCTTGTGCTGGATTCCCTGCATTCAATCTAAATGAATTAACCCCAATCTGGTTAATTGTATTTGGTCCAAGATTTGTGTTTAATCCACCCCCAACTCTGTATTGAACAAATAATGTGCTATTTGGTTTTAATGTTCTACCCAATGAGAAATTATTCAAATAATTCTGTAATGTGGGCAATTGACCTGTTGTTGTGAATTGGTTTAATTGCTCTAATGCTGTATTAACCCCATTTCCAAATGTCAATTTCTTAAACCCTTCTGATGTGAATTCACTTATGAAACGACTATCTGTTTGAATATACTTTCCAACCTTTATACCAGCATTGCCTGTGTCCTTTGTTTGGTCAATAATGAAAACCCTATCCTCTGCCAATGAATCAACCTCATACCATTTATTTGCATCCCCAATAAAGTCTGATGATGGGGGAATTGTATTTATCTGACCATCTTTTAATAAAACACTTGTAATACCCAAAACATTTTTATCTGGCAAAAATAATTCAAAAAATGGTCTAACATCAGATGCTGTTATAACCCTCTTAAATACCTTTGTAACCCCATTGATAACTGGCTCACGTTTTGTTAAAGTATAATTAATAACTATATTATTTAACTTATTTGGTATTACTGTCCTATTTGGAAGACCCTGCCCATCATAATCTGATGAAAAATCAATATCATTTATGCTTTCAAAAATGACACCATTACCCAAAACTTGTGCACCTCTCTCAAGGACACCAGCATATCTTGCGTCTGCCTTATCGCCAAATGGTGGTACAACTATTGAAAAATCACATAAGGTCAATGAGGGTCTTTGACCTGGGATTTTTAATCCGTAAGTTCTTGCTATATTATATATGGATGATTTTTGTTGTGCATATTGCAAAACTGTTTCTTGCAAACTCCTATCAATATGATAATGCAAATTGTCAGCAACTGCTGCATTCAAATCAAGGAATACTGAAAATATGGAAGCATCATTAAAATCATTAATCAAGTCAGGATAATATGTCCTAACATAATTTAATAATTCAGTTCTTATGCTCTGAAAATCCCTAACACCATATGATATTTTTCTATCTGACATATTATATATTTATTATGATAAATTCACTACCTGAAAAACTATTGTTATTTGTAGTATATTCTATTTTTATTTTTGCTGTATTTTGATATGTGCCATTACCAGGCGAACGATAAACCTTATCCCTTGATGATAACCCAACATCATCCACACTCAATCTGTTTCCTTGAACCTCCTCATTCTGATCCAAAGGCTCAATAATTATCTTGTTGATAACCAAATTTGGTATATACTTTGCAACAGAATCCCTAATATCATTTTCAATCACATCAAATGAAACAACATCCAATGGTTCAAATAGAAATTCATATAATCTTGTCCCAAAATCTGGTAAATAATATCTACTACCTTTTCTTGTTAATAACAAATGCAATAAAGATGCTCTAATCTCATCTGAAGCTGTTTCTGTCATCTTTAAGGCATCACCCCTAAGTGATGTATCAAAGGGGAAATCAACACCATATGTAAAACCTTCAGCCATTATAACTCATTTAAATATAAATATATCTTTTTCACAAATTTGTAAACTATTTTAATTTATTGTATATTTATATGAAAAAAAATTATGAAAACAGTAAGATTAACAGAAGCTGGTTTAACTAAACTAGTTAAAAGAATTATTGAAGACAAAGGAAGTGAAGGTCTTTTTATGGACTATCACAGTGCTAGTAAAGCATCAACTGGCAAAGAAGGAATGGCTAAGATGCAAAAAATTATGGATAAATTAGAAAGAATGAAATCCAAATTTGAGTCATCTAATTTTTCATTTAGTGAAGATGATGTATTGAAACTTGAACTTATTGATGGTTTGTTATATGGGAGAGATTTTGATAGACTTATTAATACTTACAAAGAAAAAAAGAGTTCTTCAGAAGAATCATATAATAATAATCCTTCTAATTTCTATAATAAAAAACCATCCTATTCTGATGTTGAATCTCAATTATTGAATGGTAAATTAGAATGGGATGGTGGTTTGAATTTATATAATTCAAAACTACAACAACTACCAGATAATTTAAGAATTAATGGTGATTTGGATTTAAGAAATTCCAATATTAAATCCTTACCAGAAGATTTGTTGGTTAATGGAAATATACTATTAAATACAAATAAACTAGCCCAATTTAGAAAAAGTGGTATTCCGTCTTCTATTAGGATAAAAGGTATATTTGATATTTCAAAAGGGTAAATTTGTTGCTAACTAATCTTATTAAAAAACCCCCAATTCTAAATTAATAGGTTGGGGGTTTTTTATTTAACAAATTGTATAAAATCTAAGATTCACAACTAACACACTCATTAATATTTCTTGCAAATGATTGTGCTGAACTCTGGCTAAACTGATAGTAAAGCGTCTTAACCCCCTCTTCATGTGCATATAGATATAATTGATTTATATCCTTTGCTGGAACTGATGGATGTATCATCAAATTTAATGACTGTGATTGGTCAATGAATTTTTGCCTCTGTGCTGCTTGTAATATTAATTCTTTTGGTGATATTTCAATAAATGATTTAAATACCTCTTTTGTGGGAAAATCCAAATGCTGAACCGATCCATCTTTCTTCAAAATACTCTCCCAGGTTTCTGGTGTATTTAAACCATACTTATCCAATTCAATATCCAAAAATGGATTCTTATAAATTGTTTTTGATTTAGCCAAATCTTTAATAAAATAATTTGATTTGATTGGCTCAATACCCATACTTACTTGTCCTAGAATAAATGAACTTGACTTGGTTGGGGCAATAGCAATTAATGTTGTATTGGCATAACCCTCTCTTAAACATTTATATCCCTTCTCTTCATATAAATATTTTGAGGCCAATTCTGATTTCTCTTTAATTATTTTAAATATTTGATGATTTAATTGCTTTGCCATCAAAGATTCAAATGGTATTAATTTTGATTGGAATAATGAATGATATCCTAAAACCCCCAAACCAATTGCTCTGTGTTGTGATGCAAATCTATTAGCCCTTTTCATACCAGCCATTTTACCTGACTTCAATATAAATTCATCCATAACTGCATTTAAGAACATAGTATAAACCTCAATTGCGTCAGTCTCAACTATCTCATCCCAATGAAGTAAATTTAATGAACCCAAACAACAAACAAATGAATTTAATGAATCTGTCGGTAATTGAATTTCTGAACAGTTAAATGTTCTCAAACCATTTGATACAAAAATATGCTCATCATTATCAATAGTTGGGCAATAAACTGGTTCATTATCTAATTGCTCAATTGCAACAACCTTTGCCCTTTTTTTGGTATTATCTCTATATTCTCTTTCCTCAATAATTATATTTTTTCTTGACAAGAATTGTGTTTTATTTTCAATAATTAAGGCATCATTTTTACTACTAAAAATTAATCTCCAGCAATCTTTAGATGTATAATATTTATGACCACCTTTACCATCTGGCATTAAATGAGACCCCTCTTTTCTTAATAAAGCAATTGAACAACTTAATCCTAAATTTGTAAATAAAATTTGTAATTCTTTCAAAAAATCTTTATTAATATCAGCATATACTATCTGTAATGGTTCCCCTTCAGATACACCTTTAAATGCTGAACCATCTGCATATAACAAACCTTTTAAATAAGACCAAATAGTATCCTCATTTGATTCCCAAATCCAAGATGGAACATAACCTTTTTCAAAATTTAATGCTTTTTTCAAAGTTCTTGATGTCAAACGCTTCTTTTTAACCAGTGATTGATTTATTTTACAATCATGAAATGTTGCTGGATTTCTATTTCTTAATCCAACTTTTTCTTTACCAAAAGCATTTTTAATACCATATGTGTCACAATCATACTTATAATGTAATTTATTAAACTTTTCTTGAATATCATCAACTAAGTCAAAATCATTCTCCCAAACATCAATCATTAATTCATTCTTGGTTTGTGTTCCATCTGATTGATATATCCCCAACAAATAAGCCTCATCTTGCATATCCAAATCACCAAACAAACCTTTTTCTGTTTGCAAAGCAACATAGTCACCAATTTTTAAATCTTTTGCTTCAACTCTTACAATATCTTTTGTAGTATCATTAAAAACTGGTATTCCATGATTGAATGTCACTTTTTGTGTCATCCCATTTGAATATGTTATTTTTAGAATTTCAGCATCCTCATTTCTCAATAACATAGGAGATGATTTAACAGCTTCACTCCCACTAAATAAAACTAGTTCCTCACCACTCTCATGTAACTCTTTTACAGTCAAATATCCTTTTGATGTAACAACCCTTTGATCCTCTGTTAAGCATAAATTTGAAGCAGTTATCTCCATACCCAACTCTTTGTAGGGGGAATTGTTGTTTGAGTTATCCTTAAACATAATATATGGAAAACCAAACTCATTACGCCTTTGAATAATCTTTGCCCATATCTTTCTCTTACTTGGATCACCCCCCTTCATATCATTAATCCAATTATCTGTAACAGTAACACCATATTGTAAATTCTGGATTGGATTACCTTCTGTTCCAATATCAAGGAATTCCATAATATCATCATGTTCAGCTGGTAACCAAACTGCACATGCACCCCTTCTTGCCTCTGATTGCTTGCAAACATCAACAACTGTGTCATACACCCTTGCATAATGAACTGGTCCATCTGCTGTACCACCTGTTGATATTTTAGTTCCCCTACCTCTAATATTACCTAAATAAGCACTTGTGCCACCACCATATTTTGACATCATACCAATTTCCCTTCCAGCATTTAAAATGCTATCTAATGTGTCATCAATATTGGATCCATAACAGGATATAGGCAACCCCTTTTCTTTGCCAAAATTAATCCATACAGGAGTAGAAAGGCTATAAAAACCCCTTGCCATATATTCCTCAAACTTAACAGCAAACCCATCAATTTTTAAATATTCTTCTGCTTTATTTGCAATATCTTTAATCCTTTGCTCGGGGGTCTCATTTATATACCCCCTTGATAAGAAAAGCCTGCTCTCATCATTTAACCAATAATATTTTTCTTTATTCATTATATTTGTTTTTTAAAATAAATCGTCTTCTGTTATTGACTTTTGTTTTTTATTGTATGAAGTACTTTTCTTATAGAAAAAATCATCCTCCTTTGTTGATAAAATCTCCACATCAAACCATAACGTCTTCTCAATTTCTGTAAAATCAACCTTAAACACTGGCTTCATTCCAATTCTATTTAATGAATTGTTAAATCTATTTTGAATGAAATATTTAATTGTATCTTTTGATAAGAAACTTAACTCCCCATGCTCAAATATCCAATCTAATATTCCACATTCGGCAGCATATGCTTTATGGCAAGCAGAAACAATTAGTTGCTCAAATTCTTTATCAAACCATTCTGGGTTTTCTTCCTTGATAATATTGATAAGTTCTGATCCAAAATTACCATGAATTTCTTCCTCCTTTGATGTAGCTTCAACAACATTTGAAATACCCTTAAATAGATTTTTCTCTTTATTAAAGGACATCATAATCAAGAACTGACTAAATAAACTCACATGCTCAATAAACAATGAAAATAATAATACAGACTTTGTGTACATTTTATTCTCCTTACTCCTTGTTCCATCCAAATATTT
>Ga0209087_1000493_pt1 | contig 25122 bp, 21 predicted proteins | sample S_130805_EF_Meta_FD_187321 | JGI IMG/M metagenome (GOLD analysis project Ga0209087, IMG submission 187321) | Freshwater microbial communities from Lake Simoncouche, Canada to study carbon cycling - S_130805_EF_MetaG (SPAdes) (version 2) | ecosystem: Environmental > Aquatic > Freshwater > Lake ... | reverse complement strand
TAGACCGCGTGCAAGTGAGTCATCCAAACCACCTAGGTGGCTCTTCATTGTGGCAATTGATCGATCATCAAAGCGCAACTTGGCATATGTCTGATCTTTATCGTTGATGAGAACTAGGTCTGCAACCTTTTCGCCAGCAAGTGCTGAGACTGGAGTGAGCGCGCCAGCAACATCGAGTTCAACGCTAGTACGACGCGTGAGCTTGTCGCCGGAGATATCGAAGAGACCAACATGTAAACGATGTGGACGTAATTCCGTTGATCCGACGGGCATGGTTGGCACTTCTTGCTTGATTGAGATCGACTTGTAATTAGCTCCATCGATCTCGATGACTGGGCGAAGTGTGTTCACGCCCGCTGTGCGCAACCATGTCGAAACCCAAGGTGTGAGATCGCGTCCTGATGCAGCCTCAAGTTGATCGATGAGATCTTTCAGCGTTGTATTTCCAAATGCATGCTTTGTGAAGTAGAGGCGAAGACCCTTAATGAAGTTATCGCGGCCAACGTGCGCCACAAGTTGCTGCAAGACAGATGCACCCTTTGCATATGAGATTCCATCAAAGTTGGTGCGAACTGCATCAAGATCTTCCATATCAGTGGCGATTGGGTGCGTGGTGGTCATCTGATCTACGCGATATGCCCAGTTCTTGCGTAGCGAGTTGAACTCTGTCCATGCGTTCTTGTACTTCGTTGATTCAGAGACTGAAACGTATGAAGCCCACTCTGCAAAAGATTCGTTAAGCCATAGGTCATCCCACCACTTCATAGTGACGAGATCTCCGAACCACATATGCGCCATCTCGTGATGGATTGTTGTTGCGCGACTTACGTAGTTACGTTCGGTTACCTTTGAGCGGAAAATCAAGACATCTTCGTGGAAAGTTACACATCCAACATTCTCCATTGCGCCCCAGTTGTACTCGGCAACTGCGATCTGGTCGTACTTTCCAAATGGGTATGCCAAACCGAATGTCTTTTCAAAGTAGGCAAAACCTTGCTTGGTCACTTCGAAGATATTTTCTGCATCCACATACTTAAAGAAAGATTTACGAGCATAGATTCCGAGAGGAATTGTCTTCTCACCCTTGTACTCATCATGCACCGATGTATATGGACCGGCCACGATTGCTGTGACATAGGTAGAGATCACTTGAGATTCAGCAAATTGCAAGAACTTGCGATCCCCATCAAGGTCCTTCGTTGACTCGATACCGTAGTTAGAGATTACTTCCCAATGCTTAGGCGTAATCGTGCTGATAGTAAATGTTGCCTTCTGATCCGGTTGGTCAAAGCAGGCATACATGCGCCGAGCATCGCCAGTTTCAAATTGCGTATAGAGATAGATCTCGTTATCGACTGGATCAACAAAGCGGTGGAGTCCCTCACCTGTGTTGGAGTAAACGCCATCATGTTCAATTTCAAGGATATTTTCTGCAGCCAGCGCAGGTAGATAGATTGTCTCTCCATCAAACTTTGGATCAAAGTCAGCACCATTGAGTTTTGCGCTAATTACCTTGCTACCGACGCAGTCGATAAATGTAGTTGCTCCTGGCTTTAGACCGGTAAATGCAACTGTTGTCTTTACACGAAAATTCTCCGCACCCGTTGTCAGATCTAAATCGATTCGATAGCTCTTGACCTTGACGATCTCTGAACGCTCTGCCGCTTCAACCTGCTTAATATTTGTGCCTGGCACGGATAACTCCCTTGTCATATTTGTGATATCCATCGTGTGAAATCAGGGGCTCATCCAATCATGTAAGAATGGGTCAATGGAAACCCGCTCAGTGCGCTCATATCGCCTTCGAGGTTCTCGCATAACCCGATCTCAGGCAACCGCGCTCGATCGATTCTGGCCAATCTATGGAGTTGAAATCCCAGAAGGAAAGTTAGATCTGCCAGCACTCTTTCCTGATTCGAAAGAGATCATTATGGAGATCGGCTTTGGAATGGGCGAGGCTACTGCGCTCGTTGGTCGCGACTTTCCTGATGTCGGGTTCCTCGCAGTTGAAGTTCACTTTCCCGGCGTAGGAAAACTCATGGCGAGTATTGAAGAGTTGGGTTTAAAAAATATTCGCATCATGGAGACCGATGTTCACATTCTCTTTGAGGAACATCTAGAAGATGAGAGCCTTGATGGCATCCACCTTTTCTTTCCAGATCCATGGCAAAAGAAGAAGCACAATAAACGTCGCATCGTTAATCCAGAATTTCTCTCATTGATCGCACCAAAAATTAAGCCAGGTGGATTTATCCATATTGCTACCGACTGGGTTCCATACGCCGTAGTGATTGAAGAAGTATTTGCGGCTTCTGATCTATTTTCTGGGGGAGTGGTAGCACGGCCTGAATGGCGTCCAATGACTCGTTTTGAAGGACAAGGAATCACAAAAGATCATCGAGTCACAGACTTGAGATACGTAAAGAGGTAGTTGTTCTTAGCCCTTATTTTCGAAGTCAGAGATCTTCTTGATTCGCCGCACATGACGCTCATCGTTTGAAAATGGTTCTCTGATAAAGGTATCGATAATCTCTTTGACAAATGAGATCTCATGCATACGTCCTCCTACTGCGATGACATTTGCATTGTTATGTTCCTTTGCAAGCTTTGCCGTCTCAATTGACCACGCAAGGGCCGCGCGAATTCCCTTCACTTTATTTGCTGCCATCTGCTCACCATTGCCTGAACCGCCTAAAACGATACCGAGTGAAGTTGGGTCCTTTGCAACCGCCTCTGCTGCGGGGATGCAGAAATCTGGGTAATCATCGAGTGCGTCATATTCATGTGGTCCATGATCAGTGACATCGTGACCATTGCTGGTGAGGTGCTTTACTAATTCAGCTTTGAGTTCAAGACCAGCATGATCGCTACCGATGTGAATTCTCATAACCGCATACTCTCACGCAGCGTTGAAATTCTTGCGCAGCCTTCGCGGTAAAGAGAAACCCGCTCCGTAGATTTCTCTACGAAGCGGGTTTTGATCACCCTTGGAGGAGGAAATAGCTACTGGTTATGCGCCAGTTGTTGCAGTTGGTGTTGGAAGTTTTGGAGCTGTCGCTCCACCCATTCCGCCACCCATTGGACCGCGATGATCATGGCCATGTCCGCCACGTCCACCCTTAGGTCCCTTGCCGCCAACTTGATTCACTTCTTCTGTCACATGTGCAACAAGGTTTGCCTTCATCTCTGTTGCTTGTGCTGCAGTGAGCTTTCCAGCGGTTACCGCTGCATCAATGCGCTTTGTCTCATTTGCAACAAGTGCTGCGATGAGTGCATCCTTCTTTGCGCCAGCGATCTGAGCTAGTGATTCACCAGCTTGTAGTCGTGACTTGATGGTTGCTGAATCAACGCCAATTGTTGTTGAGACGAGTGCTTCCATTGCTGCACGATCTGTATCAAGTGGCCCACCTTTTCCGCCCATTGGACGGTCTGCGTCATGAGCTGCCTTTGCCGCAGTAACGGCTGCGGTAAGTGCATCTGCTTGTGCCTGTGTAAGTGTTCCCTTTGAAACTAGGTCCTTAAGAATTGTTGCTAGAGCTTGCTCTGGCCCAACTCCTACTTGACCTGCAACCTTTGTTGATGACTTCGTAACACTTACTTTCTGTGAAGCCTTTGAAGCAGCGCCCGCTACTCCAATAGATCCTGCAGTAAGTGCAAGTGTTGTCACAACGATTGCGATTACTTTCTTCTTTGTCATGTAACTTCCTTTCGTCCCGAGAAGTTCAGCAGCAATAACCTGTGTTATCGACTACCCGTAATTAACTCTTCTATGCTGGTAAAGGTATTCCGAGAACCTGAAAGACTCTTGTGAGTTTTAGGCCTCGACTCGGTGAATTTCTGCCCGCCTGAGCGTAACGACCCCCCGTTCCTGTGAGATTCCTTAGGGGGAGCCCCATTGAGGGCGATTTTGACCACCCTCACACTGAGAATAATTCCTAGGTCAGGAGCTCTTCATGAATCGCAGCCGGATCTCAATAACTTTAATTCTCGCAATCACAACATCCTTGGCAATACCGAGTTCGTTCGCTGCAACAAAACCAAAGGCCGCCGGTCGCTCTTCAACTGCGGTGGTAAACACGATTCTCAATGGAAAAGGGGCACCGTCGAATACTTTAGGCATCGACGGTGATTTCTATATCGATACACGTGGCCTTTTAATTTCGGGGCCGAAGACAAATGGAAAGTGGCCATCATCAAGAAGTTTGCAGGGAGCTAATGGAGTAAACGGAATCGATGGAAAGAATGGATCTTCTGTAAAGAATGTAACTACTGCGTCAACCGTTGCAGGACCTGTAGGTCCACAGGGTGAACGTGGAGAGAAAGGTGTCGATGGTTCTGCAGGCACCAATGGTGGCGCAGGTATAGATGGACTTCCAGGTGCAGCTGGTGCACAAGGTCCGGCGGGAGCAACAGGACCCGCAGGTAGTGGTGCAGCTGGTGCACAAGGTCCGGCGGGAGCAACAGGACCCGCAGGTAGTGGTGCAGCCGGAGCACAAGGTCCGGCTGGAGCAAGTGGTGCACGGGGTGAGACAGGAACGGTTGGTTCGCAAGGAGCAAGTGGTGCACGGGGTGAGACAGGAACGGTTGGTTCGCAAGGAGCAAGTGGTGCACGCGGTGAGACTGGAACAGCTGGTCCGTCGGAAGTTACCAACATTTCAATCCCCACTTGGACATTGCAAACAGCAACTTCATTTGGATTTGCATCTTCAAGTGGATTTGGATTACTTAAAGCAGGGAAGTCGTATCAAATTTCGATTCAGCTTTGGGGAACGACAAACAGCGCCAATTCTCCCTATGGATTGGAGCTTTTAACAAGCACCGGTGTCGCACCTTCGTATTTCTACACGGTCATGCCATACCGGTACGCATTAGAGTCGACCACCTCAAATAAATATGGATTCTCAGTGATTGGAACAATTACAGTTGGAGTTGCAGATGTTTCGCTCTCGATAAAGATCGTGGATGCGGTTGGAGACACCACAGCGAAACCAATGGTTATAACTGGGATGGCACTAATTACCCTCGTAGGGGCGGTGCTATAAAGAGGTAAAACTATGGAGCGGGTGACCGGGATCGAACCGGCATGGCCAGCTTGGAAGGCTGGGGCTCTACCATTGAGCTACACCCGCAGGTGGTCGTTCTTGTGGTGCTTAGCGTAGGTTACCGCGTCGGTTCGCGAGAGCAAAAAATTACTCTAGACTCTCACCTTGCGCCACGGGGCGTAGCGTAGTGGCTAGCGCGCCTGCTTTGGGAGCAGGAGACCGGGAGTTCGAATCTCCCCGCCCCGACCAGTTTCATCTAGATCAGTTCTATCTATAGATCCTCACACATCGATAATCAGGGAGCACCGTGAAGAGCACAGTCGAGACACTTTCTCCAACTCGAGTAAAGCTAGATGTAGAAGTTACATTCGCAGAGTTAGCTCCACATATTGATGCTGCATATAAGAAGATTGCAAAGACAGTAAACATCCCAGGTTTTCGTAAGGGACATGTTCCAGCTGCAATGATCGATCAGCGCGTGGGACGTGGAAGCGTCCTTGATGAGGCGATCAACTCAGCTCTTCCAGAGTTCTACTCACTAGCAGCTCGCGAAAATGATGTAGTAGTCATTGGTCGCCCAGAAGTTGATATCAAGGAATTTGTAGATAACGAGAAGCTCGTATTTGTTGTTGAAGTAGATGTTCGCCCTGAGGTAACGCTTCCAGACTTTTCAAAGATTGAAATCACAGTCGATGATGTAGCTGTTGAAGATAAAGATGTTGACGAGCAGGTAGATGGATTACGCGCTCGCTTTGGAACGCTTCACACCGTTGAACGTGCTGCTAAAGATGGAGACTTCGTCACTATCGATCTGACTGCCCGTATTGATGGTGCAGAGGTTGATGGCGGTAAGGCAAATGAGATTTCATACGAAGTCGGCTCAGATCGCATGATTGATGGCCTTGATGCAGCACTTGTAGGAATGTCAGTAGACGAGACAAAGACATTTACTACTCAGCTGGTCGGTCAGACTGAAGACGAAAAGGGCGATGTTGAGATTGTTGTAAAGGCAGTGAAGGAGCGCGAGCTTCCAGCCGCCGATGATGCATTTGCAAAGCTGGCATCTGAGTTCGACACAATCGCAGAGCTTCGCGCTGATTTCGTTGAGCGCTTAGGTCGCGTGAAGAAGATGGAGCAAGGCACACAAGCACGCGATCTTCTTCTTGAGAAGTTACTTGCAGATCTTGATATTCCAGTTCCAGATGGCATTGTTGAAGCAGAGGTAAATGATCACCTCGATGGCGAGGGTCGCCAAGAAGATGCCGAACACCGCGCCGAAGTTGATGGCCAGGTTCGCTCTTCACTGAAGTCAGATTTCTTGTTGGATGCAATTATTAAGAGCGAGCAGGTTGAGATCACTGAAATGGAACTCACCGAATATCTCGTTCGTACGTCACAGCGTTATGGAATGGCTCCTGAGCAATTTGCGCAAGAACTTCAAAAGGCTGGCCAAATCGGTCAACTCGTTGCTGAAGTTTCACGTGCAAAGGCGTTGGCTGTTGTGCTCGAGCGAGTGAAGGTTGCCGACAAGTCAGGCAATGTCATCAACCTTGAGGAACTTCGTCCGAAGGCACCAGAGACCCCAGAAGCCGAATAGTTTTCATATGCCCTAAGCGAACATGGGCAGATTCACGCAGGATCCGTGGCAAATGGGGAAGCAATTTCGCGCTGGAATTGTTAAGGTCAAGACATATAACAATTCAGGAGGATGAAGTGGATTATCTCAACCCAGTAGCTGCCGAGATTTTAGCTCGCGCACCTCACTCAGCATCAGGTGGGCTAGACGATCAGGTCTACAACCGTCTGCTCCGTGAACGAATCATCTTCCTTGGCTCAGTCGTTGAAGACTCAATGGCCAATGCAATTGCAGCGCAGATTCTTCTTCTTGCCGCTGAAGATTCAAAGAAAGATATCTTCTTGTACGTCAACTCACCTGGTGGCTCCGTCACGGCAGGTATGGCGATCTACGACACCATGCAATATGTGCAGAACGATGTTGCAACAGTCGGAATGGGTCTTGCTGCATCGATGGGTCAATTCTTGCTCTGCTCAGGTGCAGCCGGAAAGCGTTACGCACTTCCACATGCTCGCATCATGATGCACCAGCCATCATCTGGAATCGGTGGAACTGCAACTGATATCAAGATTCAGGCAGAACAAATTGGATTTACAAAGCGCAAGATGGCAGAACTCATTGCACATCACACCGGTCAAACAATTGAAACAATTACTGCAGATTCAGATCGCGATCGTTGGTTCACAGCGGACGAAGCTAAGGAATACGGTTTCGTAGATCACGTAGTTCGCTCTGCAGGTCAGGTCTCAGGTAGCGGAGGAACAGCACAATGATTAACGAATTCGAACGTGCACAAGAGATCACCTCTCGCTACGTATTGCCAGTCTTTGAAGAGAAGACTGCAAACGGATACAAGCGCCACGATCCTTATACAAAGCTATTTGAAGAGCGCATTATCTTCCTTGGTCAGCCAATTGATGACACCGTTGCAAACGATGTAATGGCTCAGTTGCTTACTCTTGAATCAATGGATTCAGATCGCGACATTATTTTGTACATCAACTCACCAGGTGGCTCATTTACTGCGCTGACAGCGATCTATGACACGATGCAATTCGTTCGCCCAGATGTGATGACAATCTGTCTCGGACAGGCCGCGTCCGCTGCTGCGATCATTCTTGCCGGTGGTGCAAAAGGAAAGCGTTACGCACTTGAGCACTCACGTATCTTGATTCACCAACCATCTTCTGAAGGTGGGGGACAGGCATCAGATATCGAGATTCAAGCTCGCGAGATTATGCGCATGCGTGAACTTCTTGAGAGCATGCTCTCGAAGCACACCATTCGCACACCTGAAGAGATCGCACTTGATATCGAGCGCGACAAGATTCTTACTGCAGCTGAAGCTGTTGAGTATGGTCTTATCGATCAGGTGCTTGCTAGCCGAAAGGCAAAGCCAACCTGGTAACAACCAGGGACATCAACTTCTACCGTGAAACTATTTGAGGCAGGCTCCCTTTGGTCATACAAGGGGTTTCGTCTCTATTGGTTTTCTAACACAATATTTGTAATTGGCGCCGGTGCATTTCCTGTTGCCCTTGCCGTTGCAATTCTTGATAACAACGGTAACGATCCAAAATCTTTAGGATTCGTCCTTGGTGCTCGCGTGCTCGCGACGGTTCTCATTTCGCCAATTGCTGGAGTGTGGACTGATCGCTTACCGCGAACGCGTGTGATGATTTCTGCAGATCTATTTCGCGCATTACTTGTTTTCTCATTAGTTTTCCTGGCAATTCCTAATACCCCAATCTGGGTTTTAGCGTTAGTGGTTTTTCTGGTTGGTGTAGGCGATGCCTTCGGTATGGCAGCCTCAGCTGCAGTCCTTCCAAGCCTTTTACCTGAAGATAAATTAACAGAAGGAAATGTAGCTAGAGCAATTGTTGTTCGTACTGCCAACATCATCGGTCCTGGCGTAGGCGCGGGGGCGATTTTGCTCTTTGGCGCTCGGCAGACATTTATTTTCACTGGAGTCTTGTTCGTTGTGGGCACTTCGTTAATGTTCTTTATTCAAGAAAATTTTAAGACAATTGCTCAGGAAGATAAGCAATCCTTTTACGTTGACCTGAAAGAGGGCTTGCGCACCGTCTGGCAGATTAAATGGATATTTGCTCTCATCGCCTCTACCTCCTTTCAATTGATGCTTATTGTGGGCGTGGAGAGTGTTCTCTTACCGGTGATCTCGCGGCGTGAATTTGGGACTAATAACGTGTTCGCTATCTCGGCCTCGGTCTTTTCCTTGGGTGCCATCGTTGGTGCGCTACTTTCTGTGCGCATTAAAATTAAACATCAAGGACAGTTTTGTATTCTCGTCTTTACTCTTTTAGCTACGACAACACTGGCGTTGGCATTTCCTATTTCGCCTTACCTGATTATCGCCTCATATTTCATAGCGGGGTTTTCTGTTGGTCCATGGGAAGCATTCTGGGCGGCCGCCGTTCAGAGAGAAGTGCCACAGGAATTACAGGGTCGAGTCTTTAGCGTTGATTACATGGGGTCGACTGCGCTCATTCCGCTAGGAATGGTCTTGGTCGGACCAGCGGCAGAATTGTTGGGGGATAGGCCGATGCTTATTACTGTTTCAATTGTGCATGTGCTCATCAGTCTTTCAGTGCTGAAAGTAACTGGTGTGCGCGATCTAAAAATGCCTGCATCCTTCTGGAATTCTTCTCAGGGCGAACAGCTCAAACGTTAATTAAGCGCTCATTCTCGCCTCTTAAAAAGTAAGATTGAGCTACTTCCTCAACATCTTAGGAGCACCATGACACGCATCGGCGAGACTAGCGACCTGCTGAAATGTTCTTTCTGCGGCAAGACTCAGAAGCAGGTCAAGAAATTAATTGCAGGCCCTGGCGTTTATATCTGTGACGAGTGCATCGAACTCTGTAACGAGATCATTGTTGAAGAACTCTCCGAGGCAAGTTCTCTCGGATTAACAGAGCTTCCTAAGCCACACGAAATTTTTGAATTCCTTGATCAATATGTCATCGGTCAGGACCGCGCAAAGCGATCACTTTCTGTTGCTGTCTATAACCATTACAAGCGCGTGCAATCTGGCGAACCGAAGGGTGACGATGCAATCGAGCTTGCAAAGTCAAACATTCTTCTCTTGGGACCAACCGGGTGCGGCAAGACACTTATGGCTCAAACTCTTGCTCGCATGCTCAATGTTCCATTTGCGATCGCAGATGCAACAGCGCTCACTGAAGCTGGTTATGTCGGTGAAGATGTTGAAAACATTCTTCTTAAGCTCTTGCAGGCTGCAGATTACGATGTGAAGAAGGCTGAAACAGGAATTATCTATATCGACGAAATTGATAAGGTCGCTCGTAAATCTGAAAACCCATCAATTACTCGCGATGTATCTGGTGAAGGCGTTCAGCAGGCACTGCTTAAGATTCTTGAAGGAACAGTTGCATCCGTTCCGCCACAAGGTGGACGTAAGCACCCACATCAGGAATTCATTCAGATCGATACAACCAACGTTCTCTTCATTGTCGGCGGCGCTTTTGCTGGCCTGGATAAGATCATTGAGGCTCGTAGTGGTTCAGCAAGTGTTGGCTTTAATGCAACACTGCAATCACAAGAAGAGAAGAACGCGAGAGACTTCTTTGCAGATGTAATGCCAGAGGATCTTCTTAAGTTTGGAATGATTCCTGAATTTATCGGCCGGCTTCCAGTGATCACAAGCGTTGAAAATCTGGATAAGCCTGCACTCATGCAGATCCTTACAGAGCCACGCAACGCTCTCGTCAAGCAATACCAGCGCCTCTTTGATCTCGATGATGTGCAACTCGAATTTGATGCAGATGCTCTCGAAGCGATCGCAGAGCTAGCCCTCAAGCGTGGCACCGGAGCACGTGGACTTCGCGCAATTATGGAATCTGTCCTACTTGCTGTGATGTATGACGTACCAAGCCGTAGTGATGTGGCCAAGGTCGTCATCAATAAAGCCTGCATTACTGATTCAGCTACCCCTGAACTAATCATGCGCACGGGAGATATTCCAAAGCGTGCCGCTCGTCGCGAAAAAGGCTCGCAAGAGAAGAGTGCATAAATAAACTAGACTCCACCCCATGTCTTCACAAGCCAGCCATGGACGCGAGCTAGCTGCCGCATTTATTCCGGCAGATGTTGAAGCGCCTCTCTATCAGAAGTGGCTCGACGCAGGATATTTCACAGCTGATGCAACATCTTCTAAAGAACCATTTACGATCGTTCTTCCACCACCAAATGTGACAGGTGTTCTTCATATTGGTCACGCACTTGATCAAACACTTCAGGATTGCCTCTCACGAATGAAGCGGATGAAGGGATTTGAAGTTTTATGGCTTCCAGGAATGGATCACGCCGGAATTGCTACGCAAAATGTTGTTGAAAAGCAATTGGGCAGTCAAGGTAAGTCACGACATGATCTTGGCCGAGAAGAATTTGTCGCAAAAGTCTGGGAATGGAAGGCCGAATCTGGCGGCGCAATTTTAGATCAGATGAAGCGAATGGGTTCAGGCGTTGACTGGACTCGTGAGCGCTTCACGATGGATGAAGGCATGTCTAACGCCGTCGTATCTATCTTTAAGAAGATGTACGACGCAGGGTTGATTTATCGCGCAGAGCGCATTATTAACTGGTGTCCTCGATGTCTCACAGCTCTTTCAGATATTGAAGTTGAACATAGCGATGATGCAGGCGAATTTGTGCAGATCCGTTATGGCGAAGGCGAACAATCAATTGTTATCGCAACCACTCGCGCTGAAACCATGCTTGGCGATGGCGCAGTTGCCGTGCACCCAGATGATCCGCGTTATAAGCATTTAATCGGTACTGAGGTATTACTCCCGCTGGTAAACCGCATGATCCCAATTATCGCTGACGAACTAGTGGAACAAGATTTTGGAACCGGAGCTGTGAAAGTTACTGCAGCACATGACCCAAATGACTTTGAAATGGCGATGCGCCATAACGTGCCATTTGTTGTGATTATGAACGAACACGGCGTCATGGCTGGAACTGGCACTGAATTTGATGGCATGGATCGCTTTGCCGCACGTACCGCAGTTGTCGCCAAGCTTAAAGAGATGGGTCGGATCGTTGCAGAGAAGCGTCCATACATTCACGCAGTTGGACATTGCTCACGTTGCGATACAACTGTTGAGCCACGTCTTTCTAAGCAGTGGTTTGTAAAGGTTGCTCCTCTTGCGAAAGCATCAGCGGATGCCGTGCGCAATGGAAGTGTGAAGATTGAACCAGCAGCACTTGAACCACGTTACTTTGAGTGGGTAGATAACATGCATGACTGGTGTATCTCTCGCCAGTTATGGTGGGGACATCGCATTCCAGTTTGGTATGGACCAAATGGTGAAGTTGTTGTCGTAGGTCCTGGTGAAAGTGCACCAACAGGATGGACGCAAGATCCCGATGTACTTGATACGTGGTTCTCTTCAGGACAGTGGGCATTTTCAACGATGGGTTGGCCAGAAAAATCTGCAGACCTTGCCAAGTTCTATCCCACAAGTGTTCTTGTCACCGGTTATGACATCCTCTTTTTCTGGGTAGTACGCATGATGATGATGTCGATCTTTGCAATGGATGGTGTGCCACCATTTAAAACGATTATGTTGCACGGTTTAGTTCGCGATCAATTTGGTAAGAAGATGTCTAAATCTCGCGGAAACGTGATTGATCCTATTGAGTTTATGGATAAGTACGGAGCAGATGCTCTTCGCTTCACACTAGCCCGCGGTGCAAACCCTGGCACTGATCAAGCTCTTGCTGAAGATTGGATCGGCGGTTCGCGTAACTTTGCCACCAAACTGTGGAATGCCACGCGTTTTGCGATGATGAATGGCGCACACGTAAATGGAGAGCTACCAGCTTTTGATTCACTCAGCGCAATCGATCGTTGGATTCTTTCTCGCCTCAACGAAACTATTGCTGAGGCAGATGCACTTCTCGAGAGCTATGAATTTTCACGCGCCTGTGAGTTGATCTATCACTTTGCCTGGGACGACCTCTGCGATTGGTACCTAGAGCTATCGAAAGAGACTTTTGCCTCAGAGAACAAGGAATCTTCGCAGCGAGTGCTGGGACATGTTCTCGATCAACTGATGAGACTTCTACATCCAGTTATGCCATTTATTACCGAAGAACTCTGGTGCACACTCACAGGTGGTCAAAGCTTGATGGCCGCTTCATGGCCTGTCGCAGATAAATCACAGATAGATAAGAAGGCTGAGAAAGTTGTCGCCTCCTTACAAGAAGTCGTGACAGAGGTTCGCCGATTTAGAAATGATCAAGGTCTCAAGCCTTCGCAGAAGATTCCTGGACGCTTTACTGGAAATAAAGATGTAGTTGCACACGAAAGTGCGTTGCGATTCTTACTTAGAATTGAGAATACAGAGTTCACACCTTCTGCGACTCTAGAGATTGCTGGTACGACAATCGAACTTGATCTCACGGGTTCGATCGATGTGGTTGCAGAACGTGCTCGCCTTGAGAAAGATTTAGCGACTGCCCAGAAAGATCAGAAGACGGCAGAGGTAAAGCTTGGTAACGAAGGCTTCATGGCCAAGGCACCTGCCGATGTTCTCGTTGAAATACGCGAGCGTTTAGTAAAGACAACATCTGACATCGAACGGATCACTGCAGCTCTGGCTGCACTGAAATAAATGAACGAAATTTCAGCAGAGGACCAAGCACGAGTTGATGCCATCGAGGCAGCTCTCCTTGCACGCTGGCCGGAGAATCGCATCGCTCCAACTCTTGAGCGAATTAGCGCTCTCGTTGATGCGCTCGGTGAGCCTCAGCTGTCATATCCCACAATTCACATTGGTGGCACAAACGGTAAAACCACAACATCACGAATGATCGATTCGCTTCTCTTTTCTATGGGGCTGCGTACTGGTCGCTTCACAAGTCCTCACCTGGAAACATATCGCGAAAGAATTGCAATCAATGGCGAGCCGATTGATCCCAAGGATTTAATATTTGCCTACAACGATATCGCCGCTTATTTCGATTTTATTGATTCTAAATTTGAAAACCCAATTAGCTTCTTCGAAGCAATAACAGCTTTAGCTTTTGCCGCCTTTGCTGAACATCCAATAGATATTGGTGTCATTGAAGTTGGTATGGGTGGTGAGTGGGATGCGACAAATGTTGTGAAGGCCGATGTCAGCGTCATTACTCCGATTGGCTTAGACCATATGGAATACCTTGGGAATTCCCTAGTTGAAATTGCACAGACAAAGGCTGGAATCATTAAAGAAGGTGGCTTTGCAGTGCTTTCACAGCAAGTTCCAGAAGTTGCTGTTGAGTTACTGCGAAAGGCAGCCGAAGTTGGTGCAGATGTCGCACGAGAAGGCGTTGAGTATTCAGTTCTTTCGCGCGCAGTTGCCGTTGGTGGACAGCTCGTTACTATCCAGGGAATCAAGGGTGTCTATGACGACATCTTTATTCCGCTTCATGGAAAACACCAGGCATCTAATGCAGCCGCCGCTCTAGTAGCAGTTGAAGTTTTCTTTGGAGAGAACGACCTCGATATCGATGCAGTACGAGAAGGTTTCGCCAATGTACGCTCACCTGGACGCTGCGAGGTAATCCATCGCGATCCGACCTTTATTCTGGATGCTGCGCACAATCCACATGGCAGTCTGGCGCTCCTTGAGACAATTACCTCAGAGTTCACCTTCGATGAAATCATCGGCGTTATTGGTGTGATGGCAGATAAGGATGCACGAGGAATTCTTGAGAATTTTGAGAAATTTATGGATTCGATCATTGTCACAAAGAATTCATCACATCGAGCCATGGAAGTTGTCGATCTAGAGTTACTTGCTATTGAAGTTTTCGGAGCAGATCGGGTTTATTCCGCAGAGTCACTCGATGCTGCACTAGATAAGGCAATCAAAGATGCGGTTCGTCCATTAAGTGATGAGACACTTGGAATAATTATTACAGGCTCTGTTGTGACGGTAGGCGAAGCGCGAACATACCTCAACAAGAGATTTAAGAAAGTTGTGGAGGAACAGGCATGAAAGTTCTCGGAAGCGCAGTTCTCACGATGGAAGTTTTTGTAATGGGATTCGCCATGCTTCTGGCAAAAGATATTCACGAACCTGCGACGATCATTTATGGTTTTGCTTTCATGCTCGTAACCATTGCAACAGTCCGATTGCTCAAGAAGCGAATCGGCTGGATCATCGGTTCAATTCTTCAGTTCGCACTCATGGCCTACAGCGTCGTCGTCCCCGCGATGGCAATCGTCAATATGATCTTCATGGCCCTATGGGTGGCAGCCATAATTGTGGGGCGTAAGGGTGAGGCGGCCCGCGCAGCTTTACTGTCGCAAGGGCCACCAAAACCCTAATAGACTGGCGCAGTGAAAATCGAGCAGACCCTTATCCTCGTAAAGCCTGATGGCGTTGCGCGAGGACTTGTCGGCGAAATCATCGCTCGCATTGAAGCAAAGGGATATGTCATTGCAAATCTCAAACTCATGCAGGCAGATCGCGCACTTCTCGAACAACATTACGCAGAGCATCAAGGCAAGCCATTCTTTGAACCGCTTGTTGAATTTATGCTCTCAGGTCCGATCGTTGCAATCATTGCAGAGGGCCAGCGAGTGATTGAAGGTTTTAGATCTCTTGCAGGTGCTACAGATCCAACTATTGCTGCTCCTGGAACTATTCGTGGAGATCTTGCACGTGATCAAGGAACAAAAGTTCAGCAAAATCTTGTTCATGGTTCTGACTCACCAGAGTCAGCCGCCCGTGAAATAGCAATCTTCTTCGAAGGGAAGTAAATGAGCCTCAGAACATCTTTCGTCGGTCGCGATATGGCGATTGATCTTGGAACAGCAAACACACTCGTCTACGTACGTGGACGTGGAATTGTTCTTAATGAACCTTCAGTGGTTGCAGTCAATCAAGATACTGGGGCAGTTCTTGCAATCGGAACAGAAGCAAAGTTAATGATCGGTCGCACCCCTGGCAATATCGTTGCGATTCGTCCACTTAAAGATGGTGTGATTGCAGATTTTGATACAACAGCTCGCATGCTTAAGCACTTTATTCGTAAAGTTCATGGCCGTCGCGTTCTTGCAAAGCCTCGCCTTGTCATCTGCGTTCCTTCAGGAATCACTGGAGTTGAACAGCGGGCTGTAACAGAAGCTGGTTACGATGCTGGTGCACGTAAGGTCTACATTATTGAAGAACCAATGGCTGCAGCAATCGGTGCGGGTCTTCCAATCCACGAACCAACCGGAAACATGGTTGTCGATATCGGTGGCGGAACAACAGAAGTTGCTGTGATTTCACTCGGTGGAATCGTGACCGCACTTTCTATCCGCGTCGGCGGAGATAAGCTCGATCAAGCCATTATTGACTGGGTAAAGCGCGAATATTCACTCCTTCTTGGTGAGCGCACAGCTGAAGAAATTAAAATGGCTATTGGTTCTGCATACGTTTTGGCAGATGAGAAAGATGCTGAAATTCGCGGTCGCGATCTTGCAACAGGACTTCCGAAGACAATTATTGTTACAGCAGCAGAGATTCGTAAGGCGCTCGATGAGCCAGTCAAGGCGATCGTTGCAGCTGTTAAGAACACACTCGATAAGTGTCCGCCAGAACTTTCATCAGATTTGATCAACCGTGGAATCGTGCTCACTGGAGGCGGTGCGCTACTTAAGGGTCTCGACGAGCGACTTCGTCGCGAAACTGGAATGCCAATTCACGTAGCTGAGCATGCACTAGATGCAGTTGTTGAGGGTTCAGGTAAATGTATTGAAGAGTTCGAGGCACTTGAAAAGGTCTTGATCTCAGAACCACGTCGATAGGCTGCTAGGTCATGGCGCGCGGCGGAGAGAACCGCGGGCGTTTACTGCTCATCATTCTGGTTATTACTTCACTATTTCTGATCACCCTTGATTTACGGGGTGTTTCAGTAATTAGTGGTTTAAAGACAGGAACTCAGAGCGCGCTGAGCCCGGTGCAAAACTTTGGTTCGACTGTACTTTCACCGGTTCGTAACTTCTTCTCCGATGTAATTCATCTTGGTCGTACCCGATCTGAGATGGAAGCGTTGCGTGAGGAGAATGGAAAACTTCTCACCCAATTGCGTGAGCGCCGCAGTATTGATGCACAACTTGAGCAGTTGCAAGGAGCGCTAGATCTCGCCGGTAAGGCCGAGTTCACAGTAGTGAGCGCTCGAGTTATTTCTCAAGGTGCCACAACTTCATTTACCCAAACAATCACAATAGACGCGGGTTCAAATAACGGAATCAAACCAAATATGACAGTGATTAACTCCTATGGACTTATTGGAGTCGTGAAAACTGTTTATCCAAGTAGTTCACTTATTTCTTTAACCTCTGATCCTTCCTTCCGTATTGGTGTTCGCGTTGCTGGAAGCCAACAAATAGGGATACTTTCAGGGCAAGGCACTCGCAAAGGCGTACTACAGCTTCTGGATAACCAATCAACAATCAAGGTTGGCGATATTCTTGTCGCACGTGGAAGTGTGAATAACCGCCCATTTGTCCCAGGTGTTCCCGTGGGTGAAGTGACATCAGTTGATAATGCTGCGGGTGCTATCACGCAAACTGCAGATGTTCGATTTTTTGCAAACTTCTCTGCTCTCTCAGTAGTCACTGTCGTACTTAAAGGACCTGCTGTAGATCCTCGCGATGCTCTCATTCCAGCAAAGCCTGTTCCAACTCCAATTCCGACGGTCACCGTCTTTGTAACCCCAAGTCAATCTCCATCTCCGAATTCATCTGGCTCGAATTAATGTCAACCCGCAAGATATCTCTCGCAGCACTGCTCTTCATCTTTGTTTATGTTCTACAGGAAGCCTTCATTACGCAATTGCATATCGCTGGAGGCGGATTTTCACTATTTTTAATTTTTGCTCTTCTATGGGCAGCTCTATCAACTCCTGATATCGGCGCGCTGACGGGATTTGTAGCCGGCTTCCTCATTGATCTTTCGCAGAGTACAAATGGGGCCGTGGGTCAGTGGACCTTCGTTCTTATTCTGGTGGGATTTGGAATCTCATACCTTGGTCTTGGATACGAAAATGTAAGAATGAATCCCTTCACAATCACACTCTTGGTAACAAGTTCGGTTGTCGCGGCGCGAGTTCTCTACGTGCTTCTCTCACTTCTACTTGGGGAAAGTGTAGGAAACTTCACTTCAATAATTACCTCACTCTTGATCGGTGCTCTATGGTCTGCAGCAATTGTTCCAATCGTGATGCCATTGGTTGCTCGAGCCTACGATTTCATCGATGATTCAAGGCATCGGCTATGAATCTTCGCTCACGCCTGAGTCTTCTTGTCATTCAAATATTTATCATCTCTCTCATGCTTGCATTACTGGGTCGGCTTTTCTATCTACAGGTCGCAGCAGCACCGAGATATAAGGATGCAGCACTCTCTATTCAAAGTAGAGATGTAGTAACACCTGCCACCCGTGGTCTTATTGTGGACTCTTCCGGAGTTCCTCTTGCGCTTAATAAAGTGGGAGTTGCGATCACTGTTGATCGCACAAAAATAGATAAGCAAGAAGATAAAGGCGAGGCGGTACTGAGATCGCTGGCTCAACTACTGGGTCTTAACTATGTAGATATTTTTCAACGCACCAGACTCTGCGGTGAACTCGAAAAAGGTAAGCGAGCAGGATGTTGGACGGGTTCACGTTTTCAACCAATTCCAATTACAAAAGATGCTGACCCAACTCTTGCCCTCCAAATAGTTGAACGATCGGATCGATTCCCTGGAATTGATGCCGAACCAATTGCAATACGTTTCTATCCGGCAAATGCTGGAGTCAATGCTTCCCACCTTCTTGGATATATAGGACCACTTACTGAAGGTGATTTGGCGGGGGATAACGGACGAAGTTACTTTAGATCTGAATCGATCGGTAAGGCTGGACTTGAAATTCAATATGATGAATTTCTAAGAGGCACTCCTGGTATCAAAACTGTAATTGTTGACCGTAAAGAAGCTGTAACAAGAACTGGCAAGGTAACAAATCCAGTCGGTGGAAACCATTTAGTGACGAGTATCGATGCACGACTTCAAGCAGCAAGCGAAAAAGCGCTAGCTGATGCAGTCGCACGTTCTCGCGCGATTGGATATCGGGCAGATGGTGGTGCAGCAGTTGTCATGGATATTGTCACCGGTCGTATTCTCGCACTTGCCTCTTACCCAACTTATGATCCGAATGCATTTGAGCGAGGCTTAACAGTCAAGCAAGCGAGTGATCTCTACTCCGACGAGGCAGGAGTACCCGCACTCTCGCGGGCGCTTCAGGGTTTATTTGCACCGGCATCAACATTTAAATCAGTCTCTGTCGTTGCTGCCGCAAATGCTGGCTATGACCTGAATGCGACCTATGACTGTCCATCTGAATATCAGGTTGGAACCCGAGCATTTCAGAATTTTGATAGCAAAGCTTTGGGAAGAATTTCGTTGAAAAAAGGTATTGCAATCTCCTGTGACACGCTCTGGTACAAAATTGCCTTTGCTGAATGGCTTAAAGACGGTGGATTAAGACCGAAGGCCAATCCAAATGATTACTTCTTTAAGGCTGCCGAAGGATTTCAGGTTGGCAAGAAAACAGGGATTGATCTTCCTTCTGAATCTTCCGGACGTTTGGCAAATCGCGAATGGCGTAACTCTTGGTATCAACAGAATAAAGATTTCTATTGCAACTACAAGGAACGTGCTTCAAAGGCTCAGCAGACCGCTTTTCTTATTGAATTGGCACGCGAGAATTGTCTAGATGGAGACAAGATACGTGCCGGTGATGCTGTTAACTTCTCGATTGGTCAAGGCGATACCGTTATTACACCTTTGAAGTTGGCACAGATGTATGCCGCAATCGGTAACGGGGGCACAATTTGGAAGCCAACTGTCGGCAAGGCAATCGTGACAACAGATGGTGAAGTTATCCAGACAATGGAGCCCGAGAAGCTGGGAAAGATACCTGCGACAAAAGCGACAATTGAATTTCTTGAGGCAGCGCTACGAGATGTAGTAACGAGTGGAACTGGTGCTGGTGCATTTGCTGGCTTCCCTGTTGCTGTCAGCGGAAAGACTGGAACCGCTCAAGTCTTTGGTAAGAACGCAAATGGAACTCTCAAGAGTGATACATCGTGGTTTGCATCCTATGCACCAACTGAGAAGCCACGTTTTGCAGTTGTCATGATGGTCTCTCAGGGTGGCTTTGGTTCTTCTTCATCTGGCGTCGGTGTTCGACAAATTTATGAAACTCTCTTCGGCGTGACGGGATCCAAAGTCGTTCCCGGTGCGGCGATCTATCCTGAAGGCAAACCGCCTGTGAAATTACCTAAGATCTCTCCTGCGACGAAGGTAAAGGAGACACCATGAGTTTGATTAGTCAGCGCCAAGGATTCCGTCGCACCCGAACAACTCATTCTTTTTGGGGCTTTGATCCCATTCTCACTCTTGCCGTCGGCCTGCTTCTGATTATCGGAACACTATTGGTCTATGCAGCAACACGCGATTGGTATGCAGCTAACGGATTAGATCCGCAGTATTACCTCAAACGTCACGTCATCAATATTTTTATTGGAATTTTACTGGCGTGGGGAACAACTGTCATTGACTATCGCATGCTTCGCGCCTATACCCCGATTGTCTGGGGGCTTGGTGTCATTGGCCTGACTGCAGTTCTCATCCCAGGTCTTGGTAGTGAAGTAAATGGTGCACAGGCATGGATTCCACTTCCGGGTGGATTTCAAATTCAGCCAGCAGAGCTGTCAAAGATTTCAATCATTGTAGGAATGTCGATGCTCTTATCTGAGTATCGTCATGAAAATGATGAGCCAACAAATAGAGATGTAATCCAAGCGCTCTTAATTGCGGCAATTCCAGTTGGCCTCATCTTGCTTCAGCCAGATATGGGTACCGTCTTTATTATTAGCATCTCAGTTGTCGCAATGATCGGTGCATCTGGTGCACCAATTCGCTGGGTCGTTGGGCTACTTCTTGTTGCTCTCTTGGGTGGGTTTGGCGCGACAAAGCTAGGCGTGATCAATGATTATCAGGTAAAGCGACTGCAATCTTTCGTTGATCCAAACGCCGATTCACAAGGCGCTGGTTATCAACTGAGGCAGGCGCGCATTACCGTCGGCTCTGGAGGATTCTTGGGCACAGGATTATTTGATGGCCCTCAAACTAGTGGTCGCTTTGTGCCAGAGCAGCAAACTGACTTTATCTTTACCGTGGCAGGTGAGCAGTTAGGTTTTCTCGGAAGTGGTTTTATTCTGCTCTTATATCTGACGATACTAATGCGAGCTTTTTCAATCGCACGAAGATCAACCGATGCCTTTGGTCGATTGGTCTGCGTGGGAGTTCTCAGTTGGTTTGCATTTCAGACCTTTGAAAATATCGGGATGACTCTGGGGTTGATGCCGATGACGGGAGTGCCGTTGCCATTCCTTTCTTATGGCGGTTCAAGCATGTTTGCCAATTTGATTGGATTTGGCCTCCTCCAGAACGTTTACGCTCGTCAACGCGGCTGATTAAGGCCAATTGACGCTTATTTAGGAATATTGGCCTGTGATCTGCCATAATTGGGCAACAGTTCAGCGCGGCTAGCGATTCACATCGCGCCAGCGGCGGACTCATTAAATTTAGGTAATTTTAAGTAGGAAGTTTTTGGGTATCGAACCCACAGTGGGATCGATAGAAGAATTTGCTCAAGGAGACTTGAGCCAGAGCAAGCCAATACATAAGTAATGGCGTAGAGGATTTAACAGTGATGGCAATCGAGCCAAAATCACCGCGCAAGCGCGCGGTTAAAAAAAGTAAGTCAAAAGCAGGCAGCGAAAATACAGATGTTTCTGTTGTCGCACCGGCACCCGAGGCGGAAGCAGCTCCCAAGACGCGTAAACGTGCTGCTGCAATTCCAGTCCCAATTTTTCAAGCAGCTGAAGCAACTGAGGCTCCTGCAAAAGCGCCACGTCGCGCTAAGGCAAAGAGTGCTGATGAGAAAGTTGCTGCAGAAGATTCAACACCGGCAGCAAGTGCAACAGGCTCCGTAGGTGATGAGAGTGATTCAGATCCACGCAGCCGCAATCGCCGCCGTCGTCGCGGTGGACGCGGTCGCCGTCGCCCGCAAGGTGAAGGCGCTGAAGGAGCCGATGGAGATTCTCAAGAAGATTCAACAGAAGAATCAGAAGATGGTTCTTCAAGCGAGTCCGCAGATGGCACCACACATCGTCGCCGTCGTCGCCGTCGCGCGGCAGGAGAAGATGTCACTCCAGGCGAGACAATCGATGAAGATGGTGTTGTAACAGTTGTAAAGGTCCGCGAAGTGCGTGAGCGCCCAGCTCGCGCAGAACGTGCAGAGCGCGCAGAGCGCGGAACTCGAAACCGTCGCGAACGTGATCGTGGTCGCGAACGTGATCGTGGGGATTCTCGTGGTGACTACCGTGAGCCATATCGTCGTCGCGGAACTGTCATTACAGATGGTGAATTCTTAGCCCGCCGCGAAAATGTTGATCGCGAGATGGTTGTTCGCCAAATCGGAGATCGCATCCAGATTGGTGTGATCGAAGACAAGGTCATGGTTGAGCATTATGTAAACCGAAATGCCAACGTCTCATACGTCGGAAACGTCTACTTGGGGCGTGTTCAGAATGTTCTTCCTTCCATGGAGGCAGCATTCGTAGATATTGGTAAGGGACGTAACGCAGTTCTTTATGCAGGTGAAGTGAATTGGGATGCTGCAGGAATTTCTGAATCATCACCACGCAAAATTGAAATGGTCTTAAAGACTGGCCAGCCAGTGCTTGTGCAGGTCACTAAAGATCCAATCGGGCAAAAAGGTGCACGCCTTACCTCTCAAATTTCACTTCCAGGACGCTATGTTGTTTACGTTCCTGGTGGCGGTATGAGCGGAATCTCAAAGCGTCTACCTGAATCAGAGCGAACACGTTTGAAGGCAATCTTAAAGAATCTCATTCCTGAAGAAGCTGGCGTCATCGTGCGTACAGCAGCTGAAGGTGTTTCCGAGGAAGAGCTCACCAATGATGTCGCGCGACTCAAGGCGCAATGGGATGACATTTACGCCAAGTCAGAGAATCCAAACTTCCACGCACCAGCTGTCTTGCTCTCAGAGCCTGATCTAGCGGTACGCGTTATTCGCGATATCTTCAATGAAGATTTCCGCACACTTATCATCCAAGGCGAAGAGGCATACGCTGAGATCAACGAGTATCTCGGTTCAATTGCACCTGAACTTGTTACCAAAATTGAAAAGTACACAGGTACGGGTGATCTCTTTGCAGATTACCGCGTTGAAGAGCAGCTCGCTAAGGCATTTGATCGCAAGGTCTATCTACCTTCAGGTGGTTCACTCGTTATCGATCGCACCGAAGCGATGATCGTGATCGATGTAAACACAGGTAAATTTATCGGTAAGGGTGGAAACCTCGAAGAGACGGTTACTAAAAATAACCTCGAAGCTGCCGAAGAGATTGCACGCCAACTACGTCTTCGTGACTTAGGTGGAATTATCGTTATCGACTTCATCGATATGGTTCTTGAATCTAACCGTGAAGCCGTCTTGCGCCGCCTTATTGAATGTCTTGGTCGCGATCGCACCAAGCACCAAGTCGCAGAAGTGACATCTCTTGGTCTGGTTCAGATGACTCGCAAGCGTGTGGGACAAGGTTTGATCGAAGCGTTCTCAACTACATGTGATGCATGTTCTGGCCGCGGAATTCATATTCATATGGATCCTGTAAAGATTAAAGCTCCAACACCTCAGGTCAACTCACAAACTGCTCATCATCCAGATGTTGAAGAAGAGTCGGCTACAGAACACGAGTTCCGAGAAGTCCTCAACGATGAGTCTCCAACCGAGAGCGAAAGTGCCGCGGAATCAGCCCCCAAGGGTCGCCGCCGTCGCCGAGCTGCCTCAACTGGGGTCATCACCCCGGGAGCGTAAAACCTCAATTTGACCCTGGGCATGCGGACTCCGTACCCTAGACCCCTGCCCGAAGCGAGCTTTCAGCTCGATCCAAGGCTTAACTGAACTGGAGTAATAACGTGTACGCAATCGTGAAGGCTGGCGGACGCCAGGAGAAGGTAACTGTTGGCGAGACCATCACAGTCGATCGCATCGACTCTGCTGCGGGATCAACTGTTTCCTTCCCAGCTGTTCTCGTCGTTGACGGTACAACCGTTACTGCAGATCCAAAGGCGCTCGCATCTGTAAAGGTGACTGGCGAAATTATCGACGAAGTGAAGGGTCCAAAGATCGACATCCTTCGTTACATGAACAAGACCGGTTACCGCCGTCGTCAAGGTTTTCGTGCACAACACACTCGAGTCAAGATCACCGCGATCAGCGGCGTTAAGTAAAAGGGGCGCAATAAATGGCAAGTAAGAAAGGTGTCTCCTCGACACGAAACGGTCGCGATTCCAATCCACAGTACCTTGGCATCAAGCGCTTTGGTGGACAAGAAGTTAACGCAGGCGAGATCTTGGTCCGTCAGCGCGGTACACACTTTCACCCAGGCAAGAACGTAGGACGCGGTAAGGACGACACACTCTTTGCACTTGCTGCAGGAGCTGTTGAATTCGGTCGCGCTCGCGGTCGTCGCGTAGTGAATGTAGTTCCGGTAGCGTAAAAAGGTTTCTCTTAAAAGAGCGGGCCGCATTTATGCGTGTCCGCTTTTTTATTGCTTAGAAAAGTCTCAAAATAAAGTTTTAATAACTAGAAGAAAGGGGATAGGCGATGACAACATTTGTGGACCGCGTAACCCTTTTCGCCACAGCAGGTAATGGTGGAGACGGCTGCGTCTCGGTCAAGCGCGAAAAATTTAAACCACTGGGTGGTCCTGACGGCGGCAATGGTGGTCGCGGTGGCGATGTCATTCTCGTTGTTGATTCAAGCGTCACAACACTTCTAGATTTTCATCATTCACCTCACCGTAAAGCAACCTCTGGTCATCAAGGTTATGGTGATCGTAAAGATGGTCACTACGGCGAAGATCTCATCTTGCCAGTACCAAACGGAACTGTTATCTATGACAAAGAGGGAAACCTTCTTGCAGATTTAGTGGGAATCGGAACGACATTTATGGCTGCGCAAGGTGGCCATGGTGGACTTGGAAACTTAGCGCTCTCTTCATCTAAGCGCCGCGCACCAGGATTTGCTCTCCTTGGAGAACCTGGTGAAGCACGCACACTTTCACTCGAACTTAAATCTGTAGCCGATATCGCACTCGTTGGTTTTCCTAGTGCTGGAAAGTCATCGCTCATTGCAGCAATATCTGCAGCACGTCCAAAGATCGCTGATTACCCATTTACAACTTTGGTACCAAACCTTGGCGTTGTTCAAGCTGGTGAGACTCGTTTCACTGTTGCAGATGTTCCAGGACTTATTCCAGGTGCATCACAAGGAAAGGGCCTCGGCCTTGAATTTTTGCGCCACGTCGAACGTTGTGTGGCACTCGTTCATGTTCTGG
>Ga0209087_1000492_pt1 | contig 25162 bp, 27 predicted proteins | sample S_130805_EF_Meta_FD_187321 | JGI IMG/M metagenome (GOLD analysis project Ga0209087, IMG submission 187321) | Freshwater microbial communities from Lake Simoncouche, Canada to study carbon cycling - S_130805_EF_MetaG (SPAdes) (version 2) | ecosystem: Environmental > Aquatic > Freshwater > Lake ... | reverse complement strand
AAATTAGCTAAAGCGTCCTGGTGACTCAAGTTAAGTGAAGGATTGCCTTCAGATTTTATTTCTATAATTCTATATGCTCGTGTACTCATGTTTTTAATCTCCTTTATTTATTAATCGTTACAAGGGTAATCTTTCATACACCCGTAATAACTACCATCTTCGTATATCTTAGTTGGTTCTAGTGCATTAGCCTGGTATGACCACGCGTAACCTATTACTACACCCACGAACACAAGAAAAAATGCTGTTGTTTTACTCATGTTATTACTCCGATGCTTTTAGTTGATTGATATTCCTGTAACCTGTGACCGCATACAATACGTCGTTCAAAGTGTCGATATTATAGCCGTTTATACTTGTTATAACGCGTAAAGTGTCATCTGTTGCAATATCGGCGTCAACCATGTATTGCCATGTATTATCAAATTCTGTAGTTGTCACTTTGTTAACTCCTTGTTATTTTATACGTTACGTTAGTTATATTTTCGGTGTTATATCCACCGCCTGCAACTAGTGCAAGGTCACGTTTAATATATTCGACAGCATCACCGCCGAATATACTAGTATCAATTCTATAAACATCATTAAATACTAGGTTAGTTGCACTAGGTGTATCAGGGTGTTTTTCTGTTGTGCTATATTTTATAGTTGCATCATATTTATACATTATTTTTTACCTTTAATTGTAAAGGGTATATTAGTTGATACTTTAATACCGTTTAACTTGAATATAACTGGAATGTTACTTGTAATTTTCATTATTGCTCCTGATATAGTACGCCAGCATAGTAGCGATACTTTGTTACTGATTTGATGTAGCGAACCTGTATTTTGGTCATAACTTAATCCCTTCGTTATGATTATTTTATAGTGTAGCCATTGCTGACTGAATACATGGTAGCATAAGCATATGCATACTGTCAAGTGCTTATTATATAAAGTTATGCACAAGTGAATAAACGCCAAAATGAATAGATATACAGTATATTACATGTATAGAGTATAAACACGTTATATAGGCTTATAATGGCTTATACAGCGTATATACAACAGGTAGCAATACACCATACCCCGCCCAATAAATGGAATACATATACTAGTATTGTATCTATATAAGAGTATATATAGGTTATATAGAGGTATATAGAGTAATAGGTGACTATGTAATAGCAATGCTATGGCTTATATACAGCCGTATTACAGTCGTATTACATTACATCATATAACTCCCACCCCTTATACACGTATACACACTACATATACCTGTAGTAGTAGAAATATAAAAAGTTAGTGTCATTTCTATATATAGAGTAGTACCACCCTAGGGAACCCTTAAAACAGGGGTAGGGGTGTTTGAGCCAGAAGAGTTTAGAGCGTATTTCAGCGCGTGACACGATTATGAAAAGAGGATGTGTGTATGGATTTTATAGTTTCCCCTTTGACAAAGGTGTGTATACTGATACGTATAAGGAAACACGATGAGAGTTAATGTTTATATACGAGAAGAAGACGAAGAACTGTGGGCGGCGCTGGAGAACAAAAGCGAATGGATCCACAAACAACTTAATAAGGATGACTCTATACAGGTAGACGAAGTCGATACTTGGCATATAGGTAGTGAAGATAGTACACTTAAGTCATGAATTTAGCACAAACACTTCTAAATGTTGGTAGAGGAATAGCCCAGCCTTTTGCACAGATGGGCACTGGACTAGCCTATACACCTAAAGCTATCTACAGAGAACTACAAGGAAAACCTATAGATGATATACAGAGAAGAGTCTTTGGAACTAATGATCAAGGAACTATACTTAAAAATATTATCGGTAATACCGCACAGGTAGGCTTAACTGCGTTAGCTGGGCCTATGGCTAAAGCAAGCTTAGCTGCACCAACACTAGCTAAACAAACACTCTTTGGAGCGGCACAAGGCGGTTTACTTGGCGGAGCAATGAATCTAGCCAGCAGTACTGCACAGAACCAAAGAATAACTCCACAAGGCTTTTTACAAGGTGCTGCGTTAGGAGCTGGATTAGGTGCTGCAACTCCACTTGGAAGAGCAATGTATTTAAACGCTAAGGCAAACCCATTAGGCGAAGGCGGCTATATAAGTCTGCCTGGAGGAAGAAGAGAAGTTATTGTAAGAGACCCTCGAACCAGTCCTGAATTAGCCGACCAAGTAAAACGTGGGTTCTTAAGTGGTGACGTTAATCTCGTACAAGCTAAGAACATTGAATATGGCGGCGGGGTTAAAGCAGCTCCATTGCAAAGAGCACGCGTAGATTATTGGAAGAACATAATACTTAAACAAGGTATGGATCCTAATAATTCAAACAGTATAGATCCTTTAATTGTTTCATTAAATAAAAAAACTGGGCAGACGTTATTAGAAGATGGCAAACACCGTCTTCAAGCTATGCGTGAACTAGGTATTAAAGATGTACCTGTCATCGTACAGCGAGACCAACTACGTGGTGCTGCCCTACAAGCTCAACTAGGAAGGTAATATGACCCATCAAATTAAAGTGCCAGATTACGAACCATCTGATCGGCAAACTAAATTCCATACTAGTACTGCATTTGAAACACTTTACGGTGGAGCTGCAGGTGGAGGAAAGACTACCGCTATTGTGGCAGAAGCAATCACCTTTGCACTGCAGTGGCCCAAGTCACGTGTTTATATGTTTCGTCGTACTATCCCAGAGTTAAAGCAATCTATCGTACCAGAAATTTATAAACAGGCTTCCCAGTATATAGACTCAGGCGGAATGAAATACAACTCACAAGACAGAACCTTTGTTTTAAGAAACGGCTCAATCATTCAACTAGCTTATCTAGAGAACCCTGGAGATATGTTTAGATACCAGTCCGCAGAGATTCACCTTTTACTAATGGACGAGTTAACTCACTTTACCCAGGACGAATACGAATACCTAAAGACTCGTGTACGTTCTACAGGAGAGCATCCACTTAAAGTAATGGCCGCAACAAACCCTGGCAACGTAGGCCACGGCTGGGTTAAAGCTTATTTCATTGACATAATAACTCCAGAAACTATCTACACAGATAAAGCAGGCAACACTAGACAGTTTATTCCAGCTAAAGTAGACGATCACCCGATAGAAGCTTTCAGAAAGTCTTACTCTAAACAGCTTGAAAGTATCTCTGATCCAGATTTAAAGCGAGCACTCTTAAAGGGAGACTGGGATATATTTAGCGGACAGGTATTTACTGAGTGGGAAAGAGACAGACACGTAGTTGATCCATTCCCTATACCAAAGCACTGGACTAAGTGGTTAGCATATGACTGGGGCTACAACACATACGCTGCTTGCCTATGGCTTGCTAGAGATCCAGCCAATGAAAGAATATACGTCTACAGGGAATTCTATCCTCACGCAATGGCAGCTAGTCAACAGGCACAAACAATAAATGATTTGTCTGGAGAAGAACTAGTAGTTACTAAGTGGGCAGATCCTTCCCTATGGAAACAGCACGGATCAGTAGAGACAGGTGAAAGCGTAGCAATCATCTTTCAGAAAGCAGGACTAATCTTTCAGCCAGCAAATAATGACCGCATGAACGGTATGAACGCCGTACATGAATCTTTAGCTATTGCTCCAGATAACAAACCAAACCTACAAGTATTCTCTAGTTGCGTTAACTTAATAAGAACTCTTCCATCATTACCTTACGACATGCACAAAACAGAAGACGTTGATACCAGAGCTGAAGATCATCTTTATGACTGCTTAAGATACGCGCTAGTTAACCAACGACCAGCTCAAATGCCTGAGATTAAAGTCAATGAGGGCGTATTTAATAGGCGGATGAAATATATATAATTTTTTAATAAGTGATATACTGAAAACAGCTGGGTGCAACTTATACTGATGATTAAAAAAACAACTACAACTAAGAATACAGACGACACAGTAAATAAGGTAGTAAGTGCCTTTAACGCATCATGGAGCTATCGCTCTGGTTCATGGCACGATAAGTGGCAGAACATGAACAAATTATACAATTCAGAACGTGTATACGTTGGATATAACGGTATCTCTGATACTTTCGTACCAATGTCATACTCTTTAGTAGAAACAATGGTCTCTGCAACTAGTGGAGATAAGCCTGTAGTTGAATACATGGCTACCAAGCCAGAACAAGATGTTAACACTGAAGTATTAAACGCTCTTCTGTCTTACTACTGGGACATAGGGCAGTGGACACCTAAGCTCATACAACACAACCGTGCAATGTTTAAACTAGGTACAAGCGTACTAAAAGTATATTGGAACATTGACCATCCTTGTCTTGATATAATCCCTCTTCGTGACTTCTTCTGTGATCCAGCTGCAACATTCTTTAACAGAGATAACGCTGGCTATATGGGCCATAGATTCCTAGCTAACAAAAAAGAACTAGAAAAAGAAAAAGTAATTGATCCAGAGACTGGCGAGTTCGTACCTAAATACAAGAACCTTGATAAACTAGGCAAGTTTGATTCAGGTGAAGAAACAGACAAGCAAGACAAAGACAGTGAAATGGGCAACAATGCTGAGATGCCTCAAGACGAGAACCAGATTGAAGTTATCTGCTACGAGACACGTGATAAGGTCATCTACGTTGGAAACAGAGAGCAAGTAATCTATGAAAACATTAACTACTACAAACAACGTCAACAATTCTTAGGCTATAAGAACCCGACTGGAATGTTCTCTTATATAATTGATTCTTTCTCTCCAGATGAGTCACAACTTTACGGTAAGTCAGTTATTGAGCCAATCGCTAAGCACCAGGAACTTTTAAACGACCTTACTAACCAGAACATAGATGCTGTATCATGGGCAATTGATCCTGAAATGGAACTTGACCCACAGTATTCTAGCTATTTAGATAAGATGCGTTCCGCAACAGGTAACGTATATCCATTTAAACCAGGTTCATACCAGGCTGTACAGAAACCTATTATTCCTTCAAACGTCTTTAACGAGCGAACTAACATTAAGAATGAAATCCGTGAAGCAACTGCTATAGATGAAATACTCAAAGGTGTAGCAATGAGTGGAGAAACCACTGCTACTGAGGTAAAAGCTCAGCAGAACAGTGCAGGACGCCGATTTGGACTAATTATTTCTATGTTAGAGAATGGCGGATACTACCAACTAGCAAAACTAGTCTTCCAGCTTGTACAACTGTACGTAACAGCACCAGTAATGTTCCGTGTAATCGGTGATAAGGGTATTAATTGGAAAGAATTTGATCCTAATATGTTTAAGGGTGATTATGAGCCACGTATTAAGCTTAAATCAACGCTAGAAGACGAAAAACGATTCAAGATGCGTGATCTTAAAGAGTTATATAGCGCTATGCTTGGAAACCCTTACATAGATCAAGCTACTCTTACAAGATACATTATCCAAAAAGGATTTAATCTAGATCCTAAAGAAGTAGAGACATTAGTTAAAACCGAAGAAGAGTTAATGCAAGAAGCTCAGGGCAAACAAGGCAGTAAGCAGGCTGGAAGCGGTGAACCTAAGACAATTATTAACTATAAAGACGCACCGCCAGATATCCAGGCACAAATGGAAGAAGAATCAGGCTATCAAGCTTCTGTTACACACGAAGGCGCAATGGAGACTAGAGCTACTCAGCAAATGTCAGACCAGGCTCTTAATGGTGAGCAAATTGCTCCAGTCCCAACTACACCTCCTCAGCCAATGCAAGGTATGCAAGGAATGAGCGGTGCTCAAGGTGGACAGATGCCACAAGGCGGACAAGGTGGACAGTAATTGGTCTAACCAATATAAGAGTTTATTCTCTTCACCATTAGGTAAGCAACTTTTAAACGAATTAAACATAGTTAAGCAACGATTACAAGATGACGCTTCAGAGGCAAAAACTGCTGAAACCGCTTTTGGCTTGCTTCGAGAGGCAGGAGGTGTTATAAAGGCAATAGATCATTTACAATTTTTAGCAGTCGTACCTAAGCATGAGGGGGATAAAGACAATTAAAACTAAAAGTCGCCCAGTTTATCCTCCTCATTTCTGGGCAAGACATTAACAATTAGGAGTAAAGATGGATACCACAACCCCTACGGAGGGCGCTGTTTCAGCACAACCCACACAACCAACAGAGGCGGTAAAGATAGAAGGAAACGAGCAAATTATATCTACGGATGCTAATGGAACTCCAGACCTACAACCTATCACATCTCAAGACGACCAACCGAGTGCAGACACGGCCGTTGAAGATGCAACCGCACCAACACAAGCCGACGGTGACGATATAAAGTCATGGGCAGAAAAGAAAGGACTTCCTTTAGAAGATCCTGTTAAGATGGCCAGCATGTATCGTGAAGCCGAAAAGAAAATGCACGAGGCAACCCTTAAAGCGCGAGAATACAACACAGCTGTGATGGATCAACCGCTTATTGACTATACTGGTGACAGTGCTGTAGATCAGCTAGCTGTACAGGTGAATCAATTAACAATTCAAAATAAAGTGAATAGTTTTTGGGAGTCAACACCCGAAGCAAGAGAATTTGAAGGCAAGATGGCGGAAATTGTAGTACAACGACCCCACTTACAGAATGATCTTGATGTTTTATATGCCCTAGCTAGGAATGATCCTACGCGAGAAGCAGACTTAAAACGGGAAGGTGGTCGAGAAGCACTTACTAATCTTGCACAGAAACAACAAGCCGTACCTCCACTGGCGGCAGCAACGAATGCAGGTTCTTACGAATCCAATGTCATAAGCAACCAAAACGTTTATGAATTAATAGACCGTAATGACCAAGAATGGTTTCAAAAGAATTATTCTGCAATCAATAAAGCTATCTCAGGGAAATAATAAATTAATAAATTGAAAGAAATAAAATGGCAACAACAGGTGCATATAACTCTGGCAACGTAAACATCGGTGCAACAGCTGGTAGCGTATTCCGCCCAAATGTATGGTCAAAAGAAGTATTAATGTTCGTAAAGAGCAATCTAGTTCTTCTTCCACTCATTAAGCATTATGACGCTGACGTTCAATCTAGCGGACAAACTTTGGAAATTCCAAACGTATCTGCAATTAGCGCGAACCTAAAAGCTCAAAACACTGTAGTTACGCTAAACTACAACACAGAAACAAAAACAACTATCACATTGAACAAGCACTACGAAAGCTCATTCATTGTTGAAGACCTAGTAAAAGTACAGTCTGCTTTTGATCTTCGAAGCGATTACACACAAGCTGCGGCTTACGCAATCTCAGAGAAAATTGACAGCGACCTAGCTACAAACATGACAACTACATGGAAAACTGCGAGCCAAGCTTACGGTGCATACGGAACAGCTCTAAATGACAACCTCATCTTGACTGTTAACCGATACCTAAGTGAAAACAAAGCTCCACGTTCTGACCGTGCTCTAGTTGTACACCCTAAGGGTGAAGCAGAAATGCTTGCAATCGACAAGTATGTTCGTTATGACGCTTTAGGTGTTGGTGGTGACGCTAACTCTATCGCTAACGGTAAAATCGGACGCATCTACGGTGCTGACGTATACATGAGCCAAAACTTGGTTTATCTAGACACAGCTACTGATGAATACAATCACCTATTCTTCCACAAGGAAGCATGGGCAATTGCTATGCAGATGCAACCTCGTACTCAAGCGCAGTACAAGCAGGAACACCTTGGATGGCTCGTAACTGTTGATGTTCTTTACGGACACAACGCACTACGAAGCAACTTCGGTTTTGTTGTTAAATCCTAATAAAATAATAGGATCTACATTAAGGAACCCTTCGGGGTTCTTTTTTGTTATCTGTTAAATGTAGTAAAAAGTTATATTATCGTTGCCTTTTTTAATACGTTATATTATTGTGTTAATGTTAATTAAAGGAACAATTATGATAGACCCTCTAGTATTAGATAAAGCAAACGTAAAACTATATAAAATACCTAAAGAAATAGAGCTGCACCCAAGACAGAAGATGGCATTCTTGGAAGATCAACTCAACCAAGTTAAGTCACTACACTGGCGAGCACGTGTAGATATGTTGCATGCAGCACGTTTACAAGAAGACGAAAACCCTACACTAAAAGATAAGGGCTACACAAATATGGCACAGCACCGAAATGAAGCACAACAAACTATTGGCGCTGTACTTATGTTGAATAAACTAATAAAAGACTTAAAAGATGAAAACCCAAACATCGGCGAAACAACATCAGCCGACCACCCCGACGGCAACTAAACTAGCTGTCGTTTTACCTTCAAGGGGTTTAATGTTCTCTGAGACATTTGAAGAGCTTCTAAGCGAACTTGAGGGCATGGACTACGAAATATACTGGGCACACGCCAAAAGCCTCCCAGAGTGCTTTAATGAGCCCACAGAGCGTGCTTTGAAAGACCCTAGTGTTTATGCTGTGCTTTTCTGTGAAGATGACATGATTTTACCTAAAGGCATACTAAAAGAAATGTTTGCAGCACAATATCCAGTCGTAGCGCTTGACTATCCTTTCCAACAAGATGGTGACTCTACTTGCCTACACGATCCTGAGGGTTTTGCGTTCTGGACTGGTACTGGTTTTATCCTCGTAGCACGACCGATACTAGAACAACTTGAAAAACCTATATGGCGTACAGACCGTACATTTGATCCGTTTATCGATAAAGATACGATACACTTCTGGCCGCGTAAGCTAACTAAAGTCTTTTACGGACTACATGATTTAAACTTTGGCATGGTGCTCTACTCTTCTGGAGTACCTATTTATCCACTTGAACGTACCGCAGGCCAAAGGAAGTTAGTTAAACTAGGCGAAGTTCATTCTAATAAGGGCGCACATAATATTAAAGAGATCACTGTAGTTGGGAGAGATCTTGTGTCTGGTATGATCAACCCTGAAAACTCCAAGCTGTTTAGAGGTGCACTTAATCGGGTTAAGAAAGTAAAGTTCTGGGAAGAGATACCGCCTTTTATCTCATATGATGAAGATGATCAACCGTTCTTAAATGATGGGAGACAATTCAATGTCGTTAAATAAAACTTGGCACAAGATACCTAAAGGCATAAAAGTAGGAGTAATATTACCATCACGTGGTTTAATGTTTTCTGAAACTGCAGATGAAATACTGCAAAACTTAAAAGGTATACCACACAAGATATTTTTCTCACACGGTAAACCTATACCTGAGTGCTTTATTAGGCCAACGAACAGAGCGATTATAGACGAAGAGGTAACTCACTTTTGGTACATAGAAGACGATATGGTATTACCACCGAATGTATTGCAAGAGATGTTAGATGCAGATGTAAACGTCATTACCTGTGACTATCCCGTAACAAAAGATGGCCGTGGCTCTGTGTTCTACGATAAAGGCGGTCGTGTAGTGTTTGCTGGTACTGGTTGCTTATTAGTTAAAAGAAGAGTCTTTGAGAACTTAAGAGAACCATATTTTACAGATAAGATACGCTGGTCAATCTTAAATTACGGTGAATCAGTTAAACTAACAGCAAGCAAAAATGAATCAGGTGACGGATATGGTCTACACGATATAACGTTTAGCATTAAACTTTGGAAAGCTGGAATCATAATACAAGTACTTCCTATTAAGTTAGCTCAAAGAAAACTTATTAACTTAGGTAAAGCTGGAAGCAACAACGGTGCTCATAATATTGAAGTGTGGAAGAAGATTATAAAGAACAAGAGACTAAAAGCTATACAGTCTCAGCCTATTGCGTTAGGCGCTAAAACAAAACTTGTTACAGTAGACACTCCTACAGGTGCTGTAACTACTAGTCAGAAGCACGCAGACAACCTAGTCGCACAGGGCTTAGCTACATATCCAGCTAAAAGATTCACTATTATTGACGATAACGATATAGATCTATGAAGTTACTTATAGCGATGATTACGTATAATCGTTTAGACTATACTAAAAAGACGCTACGTAGTCTGTGGGCTACTATACAAACACCATACTATCTAGTAATCGTAGACAACAACTCTACCGATGGAACTAAGGAATATCTTGCGAATCTTGTAACACGTAATAGAGCTAATAAAGTAATTCTTAATCCAGATAACTATTATCCAGGAAAAGCTACAAATATCGGCTGGCAAAAGGGATTACAGGAATATCCTCAGGCAACACACTTAATGCGACTCGACAATGATATGCACTTTGAGAAAGGTTGGGATTTACGAGCAGCTGATTATTTTAAGAATATAGATAGACTAGGTCAGCTTGGCTTAGACTTTGACGGTGGAGAGAATAAAACTCCAAACTATTATAACGGCATGGGAGTAATTGAATGGCCTGGTTGTGTAGGTGGCCCAAATATAATTAAACGTGGAATATATGAAACAGGCATTAAATATAACGAAGCTCCTTGGGAAGGCTCACGTTCTAGGTCACAAGAAGATAGTCGCCTATCTCGAGAGATAAAGAACGATGGCTGGATCGTAGGACATATGGACGAACGCCTAAGCTGGACATTTGCTACTAAAGAGAACTGGAAAGATTATCCTGAGTATTACAAGAAAACTATGTATGACCGTGGTTATGATGACGAACTTAAATATTTGGAGACATTAGAATGAAAACAGTTCTTATTACTGGTATTGGCGGTTTTATGGGTAGTCATACCCTGCGACACGTGTTAACGACGACTGACTGGAAGATTATCGGTATTGATTCATTCAGGCACATGGGTAAAACCGATCGTATCACGCAGCAACTTAGTGATCAAGATCTATCCCGTTTAACATTGATTAGGCATGATCTCACTGTTCCTTTTAGCGAGCAGTTTGAACAAAAACTAAAAGATGTTGACTATGTACTTAACATAGCGTCAGAGAGCCACGTAGACCGCTCAATAACCGATCCTAGAGAATTTACCGAGAATAATGTTGCGCTTATTTTGACTATGCTTGAGTGGCTCAAAAAAAGTAATGTAAAGAAATTTATTCATATATCTACGGACGAAGTATATGGGCCAGCTACTGATCACAACCACAAAGAAGGAGAACCTTACCGCCCAAGCAATCCGTATTCAGCGTCAAAAGCCGCACAAGAAGCTATTTGCTACGCATACTGGAGAACCTACAACCTTCCAATAGTTATCACCAATACCATGAACATTATTGGAGAAATGCAGGACCCTGAGAAATTTGTACCGAAAGTCATGAAGCAAATTGCCAATGGAGAAAAAGTTACCATTCACGCTAGCAAAGACGGACAACCAGGATCTCGATATTATCTACATGCGCGTAATCAAGCAGACGCATTATGTTTTTTGTTAAAGAATGTCGTTCCTACTCGATACCCAGCAGAAGATCTAAACCGTTTTAATATCGTTGGTGAAAAAGAAGTCAATAACCTAGAGATGGCTGAATTAATAGCTAAATTTTATGGAGCAGAACTTCATTATGAGTTAGTTGATTTTCACTCATCACGCCCTGGACATGACCTACGTTATGGACTAGATAATACTAAACTTAAAGAATTGGGGTGGGTGGCCCCATTCAGCTTTGAAAAAAGTCTGAAATCAACCATAGAATGGACAAAGAATCACCCAGAATGGCTCCTATGATTAGCATACTTATACCTACAAGAAAAAGACCTCATAACATTAAACGATTATGGGACTCAGTTGTCAGAACTGCACAAAAACCAATGGAGATTGAACTTGTTTTGTACATAGACGAAGATGACAATACTTACAAGAACCTTAAAGTACCAATGAAGATTATAAAAGGTGAACGAATAGTGCTAAGTGATATGTGGAACAAATGTGCAGAAGTAGCATCTAATAACATTATGATGTACTGCGGAGATGATATTGTCTTTAGAACTAAGCACTGGGATAGAGAAGTCATAAACACTTTTGATAAACTAGAAGACAAGATTGGCTACGTGTTTGGTAAAGATGGATCAGTACACGACGGTAAATACGGTACCCATGGTTTCGTACATAAGAACTGGTTTAATGCGTTAGGTTATATATGCCCTCCAGTATTCTCTGGTGACTACTCTGATACCTGGATAAACGACGTTGCAAAGCTTGTAGATCGTCATATATTCATAGACATATTAACAGAGCATATGCACCCAGACTTTGCTAAAACAGAACTAGACGATACTTACAGAGAAAAATATGCACGCATGAACGAAGATAAGACTGCTGATATATATTTTAGTATGGCTGGCGAAAGAATGGACGATGCAACTAAACTACGAAAGGTAATGAAATGAGAGTAACAGTACTAGGCGGTGGTGGATTTATTGGCTGTAATTTAATTGCTTATCTTAAGAAAAAGGGTCACTGGGTTCGTGCAGTTGATAAAGACTTTCCAGAGTACAGAGAAAGCATGTGGGGCAAGGCAGACGAAATCGTTGTAGCTGATCTTTGTGAATATAGAGACGTATATAACTCTTTATATTATTCAGATTGGGTCGTGCAACTAGCTGCAGATATGGGAGGTGTAGGTTACTTCCACGGAGGCAATGATTACTATCCGTACATCAATAGTCATCAGATAAACCTTAACGTTTTAAAAGCAATGGATGAACATGGAATAAAAAGGATGTTCTTTTCTGCTTCCGCTTGTATTTATCCAATACATTTAAACGATAAGAGTGATAGTCCTACATTAACAGAAGACATGATGTATCCAGCAAACTGCGACATGAGTTACGGTTGGGAAAAACTTATGATGCTACGACTTTGTGAACGTGCACCGTTTAGTGCTAGAGTTGGTATCTTTGACACTATATATGGTGCCTACCAAGAGATGGAAGGTGAACGCATGAAGTTTCCTACGGCTATAGCTACTAAAGTACTAAAGGCATCTAAAGATGGTAGCGAAATTGAGATCTGGGGTGACGGTACTCAGCAAAGAGTATTCCTTTACATTGATGATGCAGTTAAACGGATATACAAAATATTATCATCTGATAAATATGAAGGGCCTGTAAACGTGGCTTCTGAGACCGAAGTCAACGTGACTCAAATAGCAGAGATGTGCTGTGAGATAGTAGGCGATCTAGAACTGCGAAATAAATTTAAATACTTGCTAGATAAGCCAATGGGTGTTATGTCACGCAGGACAGACGGCAGTAAGTACGATAAAGTTTATGGATCTGCAGAAGAAATTACACCTAAACAGGGATTTACTAAGTTAATTAAATGGTTACAATCCATATGATATACTTAACCTGTCAGGGCGTTAGGTAAATATTCCATGGATTTAGAAAAAATAGACGCCTATAACTCTCAGTTAAAAGAAGAAGCTGAACGCAAAGAAGAACTATCTACTATAGTTGAGGTTGGCAATAAGGTTAAAAAAGCAGTTGAATATTCAACGGTTAAGTTAATCTCAGATAAAAGAGTCAATCCTCAAAAAGTTAATATCATTAATGATATAGCTACTGCACGGGACATGTCTAAGGTTATATCAGCGTTAGATAGATTAGCCGTAGTCTTAAAGCCTGAAAAGAATGATGATACTAACGTTGTTTCTGCTATGGACAAAGTCTATACGGCGATAAAAGATATACCTAGGTTTATGCCTGAGACTCCAGAACCTGTTGAAGACGTTACTATTACTAACATTACTGAGATACAGAAGTACATTAAACCTTTAATTGACGCTATAAATAAACTTGAACTTAATCCGATATTTGATCCCCGTATAGAAGTTAAACCTGCAGATGTAAAGATTGCGACTGAAAAGGTTGACACGGAACCATTACTTAGAGCCCTAGAGTCTGTCGCTAAAGAGGTAACTAAGTTAACTCTCAAAGAACAACCTGAAACAAATTTATCCCCACTAGTAGAGGCTACTAGGGCTACCACTAAAGCTATTAACAATTTGCAGTTCCCAGTACCGAATTACATACTTCCATTTAAAGATATAAGCGGCAAAGCCGTACAAGTTCAACTAGATGCTTCTGGCAATGTACCAACAAGCAGTAGTGGCGGTGCTACGACTTGGGGCATATCTGATATAGAAGCTACGGCAACTTATAAATACTTCGGCTTTCAAAAATCTGATAGTGGCTGGTATATAATGAGAAAGACCATAGCAACTAAGAAGTTTGAATACGTAGCAGGGGCATCAGCTTATTCCACAGCCTGGACAAACCGAGCAAGTCAAACTTATACAGATTATGCGACAGCATTTTAGAAAGGAGTAAAAATAATGATAGCAAAAATAACCTCAAAGTCAGAACTAACACTAAACCTTACACAGCATTTCGTGTTTGATATCTTAGATGGCGATACACCAATTCTAACTAGCCAAGTAGTAGAAGCTATACCATCTAACGCCCAAGCTGAAATTAAAAGCCGATTAGATGCATTTGTAGCAGAATATCAAGTATCTCAAGATATTGAAGTCGGAACGGAGATAAGCTAATGGCATTAAGAACTTTTGTATCTGCTGGGTCATATGATACTCACGTCGGAACTGGTACGGTAACTACCACTTCACAGAACATTACCGCTGCTGGTGTTACTAGTGCTGGATTTACTGCACCTAACTTAGTCAATGCGGCTACAGGTGCTTGGGTATACGTCTCAGCATTGCCTACAACTATTAACGTAATTGTTGAATTGCAAGAGTCTACTGTTACAAAAGCCAGTGCGACAATGAACAACGCAGATATTAGGCTTGGCTGGAATTATGCTAGATTTGGAACACCTTATACTTATGCAACTCTGACTGCCTCAGCTTACAGAGTTAAAGTGTATAGCTCAGGAGGTACATCAGGAACAGTTCTTGCTGCAACTACATCAACTCTTTTGACAACTACAACTTATAACACGGCTTCAGCTTTAGCGGCTAATGATGATGTATGGGTAGCTGGCTTTCACAACTCAGGGCTTACAGCCAAACAACTTGTATTCTCTGGGGCTGTTGCTAGCGTTGTTGGTTCAGGTACAGATAAGACGATGCAAGATGGAACTGCAGTTACAATGGGAGCAGCTATAACTGTTGGAACTGGTGGTGGAGTATCAGCAGACACTACAATATCAACTTCTCTAACAGTTAGAGGTTCTATCATATGCTCTGGCACAGGAAGTTTTAACTGGTCTGGTAATGTTTCAAACAAAGCTCTTGTTTCTACTTTAACAATAGATTGCAACACGACTAACGGTGAGTTTGGTATTTTCACATCTGGAAGCAACAGGGGCGGTCAGCTTACATTTACAGGAGCAGATTATATAGCGTCAACTAAGTACGCTTCAGGACTTGGAACTGCTGCTAGCCCTTTAATTGTATCTACAGGCTGGGACGCTGCTGTTGGTGATGAAATAGTAATCGGTACTTCTACTGCCTATAACCAAAACGAAATAAGATATGTCATTACTCGCAACTCATCTACCTCATTTGTACTAAGTGCTACTGCTGGAGGCGTAGAAGCCGCTCTGACCTATACGCACGCTGCTGGGGTACATATGGCTAACTTAACTAGAAACTGCATCGTAAAGCCTCTTACAACGACCAGAGGATATAAAGTATATTCACAAAGCACTCTATTAACATCAGACTTTGGATTAACACGATGGGAATATTCTAGTGCAGCCTCAGCACACGGACTTAACTTTAAGAACACAGCTGCAAGCGTAGATACGATGGATAAGGCAGTCTTATATCAAAACTCTGCTGGTACAAGAAATACATTAAACATTAACAGCTGTACTACCGCCGCTACAATTACAGATGTAGTTGCATATAATAATCTTTGTACCAACACATCGAACGCTGCCATTGGTACTCTTACATGTTCAGGTCAGACATTTTACAATTGTTTAGATTTTGGAGGAGCAGGTGCAGCTGTTAGCGGTTCATCATTCTCAGTAAGAACAAACTCATCAAACGTAATTTTTGATAATTGCCATTCATACGGAGCTAATGGTTCTAACACCGCAGCAATCGCCGCTATATATGTTAGTAGCTCAAACAACATTACTTTTAAGGACTGCACAGTAAATGCTGCCAGAACTAACGGAATTTATTTTAGCTCAGCAGTAGCAATATTATTTACTAATTGTAATTTTGGAACGCTATTTACCAATGTGATAGATATCTTAACTCTTACTACCACCTACAACACCGCACTATTTAAGGATTGTACCTTTGCCTCTGCCACTCTAATAAGTGGGTACTTAAACCAGCTTGATGGTTCAGATATAGCATTCCAAGACTTTGGGACAAACTCATCATCTCACCGCTGGTATTCTAATAAGGGCTCATTCTGGTCAAGTGGTTCAGGACTAACAGATACCACTGTAAGGACTGCAGGCTCACTAGCTGTAGCAATCAAGCCTGAGAACTCTACTGCTGGAGCAGCAATGACATTCAAAGTACCTGCTAACCCTACATCTCAGGTACAGGTCTATGGTTACTTGTATCGTAATGCCACATTTAGCTCTGGAGTATTAAACGTATCCTTGTATCTACCAGATACTTTGCTTACTGCATCGCCTGACGATACTGTCACAATGGCTACTACTACAGGAGCTTGGTTGCCGTGGACACTAACTGCTAATTACACCTCTAGCGACAGTAGATACGCAACAGTAGTTATAACCGCATTTACCGCTACAGCTGGGGCTTACGCATTCCTTGATGACATATATGACGCTGGACTTACTAACAAAGTAGCAGGGCTAGACCTATGGGATAACGGACATATCAGCCCAATTATCGTTGCGGCCGATTACTCTTCTATACCTGACCAATCTCGCGTAGCAGTCTGGAGTGATATTGATACATACACCACAGGACAAAAAGGTTTAGTATTACAAGATGCAGCAGACGATGCAGAACTAGCGGCAATTAAATAACGTGATACAATATTAATAACTGGGTGTAAGGATTATAATGAGTTACATCTTCGGAGACCTTAAAACAAAATTACAGACACAAGTTGGTGATGCTAACTTAAGTACAACTATTGCAGGAGACGCATTAAACTATACCCAACAGTCAATTTTTAACACCTTTGACATTACACTTAACTCTGCTTCAAGCACTAACACAGTGACTGCTGGAACCAATACCTTTGCTACCGCACTTCCAACAGACTTACAGCGATTTATTAACCTAAGAATAACTTCTCCAGTAGGTTTAGCTGTAAACTTAAAAAACTATTACATGACACCAAATGATTTTAGAGATCAATATCCAGCGGTAATAACAACTGGTCAACTTAGCAACTGGACTTACTGGACTAGTGTAGAGTTCTCGACTCTTTCAGATCAGACATACACATTAACTTTTGATTATGTTAAATCAGTAACACAGATGTCATCCGCTTCAGACGTACCTGCTATACCTGAACCTTTTGAGGAACTACTTATCTTAGGGGCAAAAATAAGAATTTACGAACAAAAAGAAGATTTTGACTATGCTTCACAATACGCTAATCGATATGCTGATCTATTAGAAGCTTTTACTACTAGGTATTCCACTAGACAAGTAGATGTACAAGCAAACGTACCAGGTGCGAGAGTAAGAGTATAAAATGAGAATACGTAGAGTTGCCTCTCCACCGACAGCGAGACGAGCGACAGAGAAGTTGATACAGACTTTCTCTGGTCTTAATACGACCGCTCCATATACTCAAATGAAAGATTCAGATTCGCCGTATTTCTATAACGTGCGATTATACGCTCGCAATGCATCCGATAGACGAGTAGCTATTGGAACACGCAAAGGCCCAGGCTTTTATTCTGTACCTGTAGGCGAAACAGTTGATCAACAACAAACAACTGTGACTGGTGCTGCAGATCAATCGATTGGAACATCTACATGGAACGCTAAGAAATTTACTGCGGGTGCTACGGGACGTTTAACTAAAGTTGAACTTAACTTAAAGTACGGAACAAACCCATCACAACACCTTGAAGTAGCTATATACTCAGACTCTGGTGGGAGTCCAAGCACTCTGCTTGCCTCTAGTTCAATCTTATCAAGTGAGATTACCGCAAGTTACGTTTATGAAACAGCACGCTTTGTAGAGGCTCCTGTGGTGTCAAGCGGTACTAGTTATTGGATAGTCGCATATATGCAAGAAGGTGGCACTGGAGACTACAAGTGGTCATCTACTACTGCAGCCACTACAGCTAAGACTTCTTCTAACCAGGGCGGTTCTTGGGCCACTACTACATTTGATTTAAATTGCAAAACATATGTATCGACCAATAAGCCCTTACTTGGAGGTATACGATATACTCCATCTAACGCAACAGCTAAAACTATCATTGCCGTTGGTACTGCGGTTTATTCTGTTTCTGACGTTAACGGTTCGCTAACAGCACTAAAAACAGGTTTATCGTCAAGCGCAACATCATATGCCTTTGCACAGTCCAATGACGTTCTATATGTCTGTAACGGTGTCGACACTCCGCAACAATACGATGGTACAACGTGGCAAGATGTAAGCGCATCATCTGGATATACAGGAACCATACCTATATCTAAGTTTGTGATATTTCATAAAAACAGACTATGGGTCGTAGATAAAGACAACCCAACTTTACTTAAGTACTCTGATCTTGGTGAATATAATAAATATACTTCCACCAATATAGTTTATGCTCCTTCTCCTAAGTCAGGTGATCCAATTACAGGACTTATGGTCTTCCAAGATAACCTAATCATATTTACTAGAAAAACTAAGTATGTATTATTTGGTGATGATCCAGGCAACTTTGTATTAAGGCAATCTTCTGGAAAGAAAGGCGCAGTAAATCAAGCGTCAATTGCGACTAGCCCTAACCACATATACTTCTTAAATGACGATGGAGTGTACCGATATAACGGTTCCGCAGACGAACTAGTAAGTGACCCTATACAGACAGAAGTTAATAACATGTCAGATAAAACTAAAGCATCTGCTGTATATCACGCCAACTACTACAGACTTTATTATCCTGCTGGTATAGCTGTGACTAACGACTCTTGCATTCTCTGGGACGATATAAACCGTGTCTGGCTAAGAGACTCAAACACTTATGTAGATAAGTCTTTCGTTAACGAAAGCGAAGAGTTATATGAAGGATCTTCACAAGTAGGATCTATATATTACGCAGAGCAAGCATATTCAGATATGGGACGTCCAATTGCCTTTAAATACTGGACTAAATACTTTGGTGACGGTATTCACAAGATATTTTTAAGACGTGTACTTCCATCTATCAGACTGCAGACGCAACCCTACGACCTATCGGTCAGCATAGACATGGATCAAAAAGGAAACGTTCCTTTACAATACACAATATCTGCACAGGCTTCTGGAACATCATGGGGAGGCGGTACGGTCTGGACGGACAACGTTACAGTGTGGGGAAGCTCAACGGTTTCTACGCCTACAATCCTACAAGGGTCAGAAGCTTTCTGGCATCAGATTAGATTCGAGCAAACAGGTGTTGATACACCAGTAGAAATACTTAGCTATCTCCTACAATTTAGATCAAGACGGATTGAATAATGGCCGGCTTTCGCTCCATAACCCCCAACATAAACATCAATACTCAATCTGGACAGTTACGTACAGAACTTCTAAACACGTTCTCTCGTCTTGATGGACAGTTATCTCAAGCCCCTTACAAGCTAGCGTCTCAGAACGGGCCAGTTGGTAACGCAGGAACAGCAGAAACTGATTTAATGTCGACCACCATAAACTTTGGTACCTTATCCCAAATAGGTACTTCTATATTAATATTTGCTTGCGGACAAACTAACGCTAATGCCAATAACAAAACCCTTAAATTAAAGTTTGGTAGCACGACAGTATTCTCTAGTGGTGCTATCGCTATGAACAATAAAGACTGGTCACTTCAAGCAGAGATAATCTTTAATGGTGGCGGATCCCAGATGAGCTATGCAAATTTCTCATATAACGGTGGAACTTCTGTAGTAGATACAAACACATCAAGTGAAAGTATTGCTAATAACGTTATTCTTAAATTTACAGGTGAGGGCACAGTAAATGACGATATATCAATATATTATTACAAGGCGATACTTTTAAATTAGCGTTAAATATTATTAAATGTAGTATACTAAGAGCAACTGGGTGTTACAGGGGTAAATATAGTGGCACGAGAACTGTCCTCCATAATGTCAGAACTAGGTAGCGTGTATGACCCGCAGCGTCAACTCGTTAAACAACAACAAGAAGCAATAGATCCAGCTATGCAAGCTCAAGAAGCTGGCCTAATGGCTGCTAAAACCGATGCTTTTCAATCTATCAACGAAGCAGCTAACAGAAGGGGTATGTTTTATTCAGGTGTACCTTTAGCTGAACAGGCTAAATATACTGGTAGTACTTTCTTACCAGCTGTAGCAAACCTTAGAAGTAAATACCAACAACAACGTTTTAATTTACAAGACGCTCTTAATCAAATTCAAAAAGATCAATCTACACAAGCTTACGGAATTAGACAGAATGAATTAAATACTGAAGAACAAAAACGTCAGTTTGATGCACAACTAGCTGCGCAACGAGCTGCTGCTGGTGGCGGTGGTGGATTCTCTCCATCATTCGGTGGCGGTATAGCAGGTGGTGGCGGTGGCGGTGCACCAGCTGGATACACGCCAGAAATACAAGCTTTATACGACAAAATGTTCTTTATGCAAGGTGGTGGACAATGGGGCGATAACGAACTAAAAAGTGACTATAACGCTACATTATCAAGCGCTAACAGAGGTAACACCAATGATCAATTGAAAATACAGCTATACCACGCTAACAGGCCAGATCTATTTGGAGCAACCGTAAGACCTTTTACAGCTCCTAAACCAGTACAAACTTCAGGTGGAGTACCACGCTTTGTGGCACAACCAACTAATATCAGCCGAAGTATTAGAGGAATAAGATAATGAGTCCTGAGCTCATAGCATACCTACAGCAAAATAGTAGATCTCCTGCAACAACAGAAGGTAAGTATGCTTTTCAAAATGGGCAATACGTAGATAGACAGCCGACTCAACAGCCAAAGAAAAAAGGCAGAGGCGGTTTTCTAACTTCTATTTTATCTGAACTTGCAGGTGGTGGTGGTGCAGCCGCTGGAGCTGCAATTGGTGCGGGATTTGGTGGTGTAGGTGCTATCCCTGGTGCAATTATCGGAGGACTTATCGGTGGTACTGGTGGACGATTAGCAGAAAATAAGATACGAGATAACCAATATGGTCTAGGCTCAGCCGTTAAAGAAGGATTACTTAGCGGTGCTTTATCAGGTGCAGGCGAAGCATTTAATCTAGCAAAAGCAGGTAAAGCTATTACTGGAGAAAAGGGGCTTGCAAGCACATTGAAGAACATTGCTGCTGGTGGAGCTGAACAAACAGCTAAAATAGGAAGACTTGAAAATATTGGTAAAGGACTTAAGGCTAGTGGTATGGGTCTAGCTCAGGGTGCGACTGCTCCAGGACTACAACCACTTGGTGCAGCAAGAAGTGATGAACTTATAAAAGCTATTACATCTTCAACTAGGAAAGGTGGATTTGGAATACCTGTAGGAAGTCCAGAAGCTATGCAAAAAGCCTTGGAACCTAAACTAGCAAATCTTGGCCAGCAACTTACACAGAAGTATGCTGCTAACAACGTACAGTTAAGCGCAAATGAAATTAGCAAACTAAGTTCAAGCATACTTAAGAAGGTTACAACTCAAGGCGGCCTTGATGCAGGCGCTACACGATATGCTGAACAACAAGTATCAAGATTAGCCAATGCAAAAGATATTAACGGACTATGGAACTTTACTAAACAGTTAGAGGGAGTTTCAACTAGCCTCGGTAAAGGCTCTACAGCAGCTACAACAAATAAGAACGCAGTTATAGATGTAATCCGTGGTGAAATTAGACCATTCCTTAACACTAAAGTTCCAGGTGTTGCTACTGATAATGCTTTATGGAGTTCCGCTACTAACGCTAACAAACTACTTCTAAAGTCATCTCGTAACCAAGCTGGCGGCGGACTTGTCGGTAAGGTATCTACCCTGCAACCTGTTAAAGCTGCTGAAAGTATTGTTGGATCAAAGGTTGAATCACTAGGTAAGGTATTGGCTGGAACTGGCGGGCCAATTACTAAGGTTACAAATCAAATGATACGCCAAGTACCTGCAAGTCTAGGACGAGCCACATACGGTGCCCTACAGGCTCCAGAAGCTCCATTACAGCAAGATACTGGCATGCAGCCAGGAATGGACCAAGGAATGGCTCCAAATCAGTTTATGGGCGGTGCTCAGGGTATGGTAATGGATCAGGGAATGGGTGGAATGGGTGGAATGCAACAACCAGAAGTCTATAGTCAGCAAGCAGTCATGGCTGACATTCAAAGAGACCCCAAGAATGCTTCAACTTATCTTAAACTATATGAAACATTTACTCCCAAGCAGCCTACCTCTAACATAGGTAAAACTTCCGCAGCACAGTATAACCTTGCTCAACAGGGAACTAATGCACTTACTCAGTTAGCTGGCATTATCCAAAGAGATCCTGGAGTAGTTTCTAAGTCAGGTATCCCTGGTAAATCACTTCCATTAGTTGGTGGATATGTACAAAGAGCAGCTGGGACTACAGAGTTTGATACTCTTGGATATGCAGCAGTAAGTTCACTTCTAAGAGCACAGTCAGGTGCTGCTGTACCAGACAGTGAAGTACGCGCATACATGAAAGCATATCTGCCTAGACCTGGTGACAGTAAAGAAGCTATAGACAGAAAACTTAATACCTTAGCATACGGCTTCCAAACAGTCATGCAAGGTGGCGGTCAGCAAGCTAACCAATACGCACCACAAGATTTACAATCCGCACTAATGCAAACACAAGGAAACTATTAATATGGCTACAATTTCATTAACACTACCATCAGACGGTCAGACAATTGACGCAAGCGACGTAAACAATCCGTTCAATACGATTGCTGCTGAAATTAACGGCAACCTAGATAACTCTAATATTAAAGCTGGAGCAGCTATAGAACGATCTAAGATTGCTGGATTTACTGATGGGTGGGAATCTCTAGGCTACGCTCCTACTACTATCACCGCTTTAGGAAACCGATCCTATACAGTCCTTGTTCCTTCAGTAGATACAACAAGTGCTACATCTCCAGGACAAAGACTTAAACTACCTCGTACTGTAACAGCTCCTACACAGTGTACTGATTTAGAATCGGGAAGTTCTCAGTATTATTCTAAAACTAGCCCAGCGGGTATGACGTTTACTGATGACTTTACTGCAAGTGCGTGGGTTAAACTGGAGAGTTATACAGGCAGCAACATGGCTGTGATAAGCCGTTATAATGGCACAAATGGTTATATCCTTAGTATCGGTTCAGCGGGACAAATCACTCTCGGTGGTTATGGTGCTGGAGTAAACAGAGTTGTAACTTCGTATCAATCAGTTCCTTTGAATAAATGGGTACATATCGCAGCAACAATAGACCTCTCGGGTAGTTTAGGAACCGTATACATAGATGGTGTGCTTGTGCCCTCACTTGTTACGAGTGCGGGAGCTGGCCTAGCGGCTATAACTCAAGCTGGTAACTTTGAAATAGGTTCATATAACGGTGGAACAAACTTATTCGACGGTAAAATCGCTCAAGTTGCACTTTACTCAGCCGTCCTATCGGCAGCTACAATCCGAGCTTCAATGAACCAAACCCTTACAGGCTCAGAAACTTCTCTAATATCTGCCTACACCTTCAACAACTCCCTAAACGACCTATCAGCCAACGCTAACAACCTTACGGCTAACGGAAGTGCAGTAGCTACCAACGCGGACACACCTTTCACCAACCCTGTCACAGGAACTTCTGTAACCGCTGGTACTACCAACTATGGAATAATCATGGCACAGACCTTCTCTACTAACACTACCTACACAGTCCAAATACCAGAAGGAGAAACACTCCCTACTACAGGTGGAATAGGAACAATTAGTTACTCCACACAGAAGACTCCGTATGGCTTTCCAGGACAAAGAGGCAAGTGGCAATTAGAATACTTACTAAGAACACTCTTATCTCAAGCAACCCCTACTTCAGGAACGTGGTATAACCCTGGTACTGCAAATCTATCAGTTCCAGTTGGTGATTGGAATTTACATTATATGGCCGCACTTCAAGTTAGCGGTACCAATCTATATAGATGGACGGCGGCCTGCCTATCAACTACAGCATCTTCTATATCTGGTGCTAATGATACGCACACTATTGGCGGTGCTGCAACTAATATAGATGTTGGTGGTACTGCAACATGCCTACCTGTCCATAGAAGTGTAACTACTCAAACACCTTATTACTTGAATATCTTAGAAGAGGGTGCTGGGGCAACTTTTGTGTATTTTCTTGGCGATAGAGCAACAATACGCATAGCGGCAGAGAACGCTTACCTATGATTCAAGAAATAACAACCACTGGTCAAGGAGTACGTCACGGTTTTCGTAAAACTAGGTTTTATCGAATATATACTGCTGCTAAGACTCGGTGCGAAAACCCCAACTCAGATTCCTATAAACGGTACGGTGCGAGAGGTGTCACGTTTGAGTTTGATAGTTTTGAAGAATTTCGTGATGCTCTCTATGAAGCATACTCATTACACGTTAAAGAACACGGTGAGCGAGATACCACGATAGAACGCCGTGATACCAACGGGGGCTACACCAAAGAAAACTGCACCTGGGCAACAATGGCGGAACAGGCTCGAAACCGTAGAAGCACTAAGCACCCCGATTGGTTAGCTGGCGTAAAGCTCAAGGGGAAACGCTGGGTAGCCCGACGTAGTATAAACGGCACGCAGGTTTACTTGGGGTGTTTTGATACCGCAGAACAAGCACATAGGGCTTACTTGAAAGCTATATAGGAAATGAGATGACACCTACACCTAAAAAAGAAAACTACGAACTCCTACTCTACAGACTAGATCAGATTGATCGCAAGTTAGACGAGATGTCTAGGAACTATGTGACTAAACAGGAGTTTGAAGAATTCAAAGATGTAGTACACCAAGAACTAAAAAAGAAATCATTTGCTACCTGGATTAATCCAATTATCGCTTCTGTATCTACTGCTACAGTAACTTTTCTGTTAATAGAATTTATAAGAAATAAATAAGGAGGATTATGAACGAATCATACTACCC
>Ga0209087_1000491_pt1 | contig 25177 bp, 27 predicted proteins | sample S_130805_EF_Meta_FD_187321 | JGI IMG/M metagenome (GOLD analysis project Ga0209087, IMG submission 187321) | Freshwater microbial communities from Lake Simoncouche, Canada to study carbon cycling - S_130805_EF_MetaG (SPAdes) (version 2) | ecosystem: Environmental > Aquatic > Freshwater > Lake ... | reverse complement strand
TTTACCCAGATAAATCGAGTAACTGGGGCTGAATCTAAACCTAAGGTTCCTGGAGGAAACCGGTTTGGCTATGTTCTTAGACCTCGTCGCACTACTTTAACTGGAACCAGTCAGGCAACGAATGGACTTCTTATCGTTGGATTTCTGGGGTATGATAATAGATGGGCAAATCCAGCTCAGGGAAATGCCTGGTGGCTTAACTCCCAGTTTGGTACTCTACTTTTTAATACAACATTAAACGGTGGAAATCCATGGGTGTATGAAAACACCGATTATGGAGATGTATTTGGATACTTCAGAAATCTTCAGGCAAAGGGTGCAAAGATTATTTTATCATTTGGGGGTGCAACAGGCAATATAGCTACTCTGGTTCCTGATTCACTTACGGCTACTAAACTTGGAAACAGTATGGCATTTTTGTGCACTGGTTCCGGAAGTAATCCATTGAATTTTCCAGTAATGAGAGATCATACTCAAGCCACATTTCTTTTTGATGGAATTGATTTCGATCTGGAAACCCAAAGTGCAACCGATACTACTACTATGACTACTCTTCTATCTACGCTTCGAACAGGAGCTCCTTCTGCTGTAATTACTTGTGCTCCTCAGCCGGCATATCTATTTAGTGGATCAACCTACCCTAGCGCCTTCAATGCTAATGGCGCATATTCTGCATATGCATCTATTACTGCATTACCTGCCACTCTCACCGCGTCTGGTGCTAGTGCAGCACTGATGGATACGAATAATATTGGTAAATTTACGTATGTTCTGATGCAGTATTACAATCAGACACCCGATCAATATCCTGGTGGTGCAAACTTTGCAAATATTCTGGCTCAGTTGGCATATCTTGCTCAGTCAGCTGTAGGTGCTAACAAACCAAAAATTTATATTGGACTTCTAAGTAATATTCAAGGAGGGTCCTCTCCTAATCCAATTCCAGCTGCAAGTTCTCTGATTGCTCCGATAGAATCCGGTATAAATGCTGCCCAGGCATTACTCGTAACTGCAGGACTTACTACTATAAGCATTTCAACTTGGTTGGGTGGAATTATGGTCTGGGATTCACCAACTGCAAATGATTATGGTAATACAATTGTAACAGGAAGCACTATACTAACTGCTTTGCCTAAACCGCTTGTATTGTATGGTGGCCAAGAATGGAGTAATACTGGCCCAGCAAATCCCGGTTGGTAATTAAAAGTCCTCATCAAACTTAATGGTCATTTGCTGTTGAGATAGACCGACGCCTGGCTTTGAATACTCAGAAACCTTCTTTTCAAAGAAATTAGTCTTACCTTCCAAAGAGATCAGCTCCATGAAATCAAACGGATTTGTGGAATTGTATAGTTTCTTTATGCCAAGTTGAACAGCAAGTCTGTCTGCTACAAACTGGATGTATTGCGTCATATCTCGCGAGTTCATACCGATCAATGAGCACGGAAGCGAGTCAGTAATGAAATTGGACTCAATGCGAACTGCATCACATATAATGCTTCCAATAGTATCAGAATCTAGCTTGTTTTGCATTTTGTGATATAATGCAACTGCAAACTCAGTATGAAGGCCCTCATCACGAGAGATTAGTTCATTAGAGAATGTCAGACCAGGAAGTAGGCCACGCTTCTTAAGCCAATAGATTGCACAGAAGCTGCCAGAGAAGAAGATTCCTTCTACGCATGCAAATGCTACTAGGCGAGTAGCATAAGACCGGTCATTATTCATCCAGTTCAAAGCCCACTTTGCTTTTTCGGCAATGCTTGGAATTGTATCGATTGCACGAAACAGCATCTTTTGCTCTTCCTTATCTTTCACATACTGGTCAATAAGCAGAGAATATGTCTCTGAATGAATTCCTTCCATGGCATTCTGAACTCCATAGAATAGGCGAGCAATTGGAGATTGGACTTCTACTTGGAAACGTCCTGCAAGGTTTTCCTGGACAATGCCGTCCGACCCAGCAAAGAAAGCCAGAACATTCTTGATAAAATGACGTTCATCCTTTGATAGTTTGTCCCAATCCTCCTTATCTTTGCTGAAATCAATTTCTTCAACAGTCCAGAAAGTTCCTACTGCTTTCTTGTATAGTTTATACAAATCTTGCTCTGAGTCCTTAATAGGAAACAAAGTATAACGCTCTCCAAGGCTTGTGCTAGACGAGTCGAAAAGAGGTTCCATACTTTGAGGGCGAGGAAATGAATTAAATACTTCCATCTTATTCAATATAAATATGAGTGATCCAAATCCATTTTCGAACTCGAACGCCCCACAACATAACTTGGTATCAAAAATAGTGAAATCTTCGTTGCTTGGTTCTCCTTACCAGGTGGCGGTTGATCTTGTAGATATTCACACGGCATATACACTTCAATTGGGAAGTCCTGATGAACCTGTAATTCAGGAGTATGTTCAGCGCATTGGAACTTCAGAACACAGAGTTCAGTCAATATATGCTGACAACATATATGGAAATATTAATGGCACTGGCGTTACTGGGGGGACTGGTATCAATGTTAATAACAATGGAAGTAATTCTGTAGTTTCAGCAAACTTTATAGCGGGAACTGGGATCAGTTTTAACATTCAAAATAAAGCAATTACTGTTCAGAATACCCTGAATTTTACAGCGGGGTCTGGTATTAGTATTTCTTCTCCTACTGCACCAGACTTTTTTTACCCATTTGGAACTCGTGTAATTTCATTTACTGGTTCTACTGGTTCTACTGCAAATCCTCAAGTCGCAGGAAATCCAGGAGAAATTCCCTTTATTGGGCTGACTGGAAACGCCTTAGTAGTTGATTCAAGCTTGCAATATGATGTTACTGTTCCTGACCCTATTCTTTATGTTCCTACTATGGCTTCGCGGAGTGTCGGCAATAGTGGCGTAATCAAGTTTAGCACAGATGTGGTAGGAGATAGCACTATTGAAACTGGTTTTGAAGATTATCCTGGTATGGGAAATATTTTAAGTATTCAGTCAGTTGGATCAACTGCTGCAACAGTAACCATAGACACAATTGAGTCCTTTATGGGAGTTAATAAGACACCCACTGTTGAGCTGGATGTAGTGGGCCAAACTGTTCTTTCTTACACTGTAGGAACTACTGGGGTAACAACTACAGCATACCAGGCTATTACTGGAGGTTCTGGACCTACTGGCACGCTTACATTGGCACCTGGAACATACAAGGCTTATGCTTGGGGTCAGGGTGGAGCAGGAAATGGTGGAGCTGGCGGAGGAGGAGGTTATGCAGAATATAATTTTACTGTAGCAGGTACTACCTCATTTAGCTGGACTGCTGCATATGGTGGAGCATCGGGAGGAGGAAATGCACTTGTTGCTTCTATAGGTTCTACTCAAAAATTCATTGTTCCTGGCGGTGGAGCAGGTGTTACTGGAGCAACTGGTGGTGGCGGAGGTAATAATACTATAGGGGGTCTACCAACACCAGAAGGAGGTTTTGTTGGTGGTTCAACGGCATCATTTGCAGAATATACTGACTTAAGAGACTATCTATATACGACAACTGGAGGAACAATTAATGGATCAGTTGCAAATAATGATGCATATACAAATGGCTTAACGGGATATATCCCGCAAGGAATGACTATGTCATTATCACGTACGGCTCTTTTTGAGTATAATCAAACAACTAACGGAGTTACATATCATATTGCTCCTGGAACAACTATTACTATTGAAACTGCTGGAATTTCATTCACAAATGCAGATTTGAATATTCCAACAGGAGCTTTAATTCCCTCCGGTAATATTACTGGACTAACCGTAAATGATATCGGACTATCACAAGGAGGCACTGGTGGAGCATCATATAATAATTGGGTTAATTCTGGAGCTTCCGGAGGAGTATCATTTGTAAATGCTTTTGCTGATACCGGACAGTCTGGAATTACGTATTCAAGCGGGACAGTAGTAATGTCGCAAGGGTCTTACAATTTTGTTACAGGTAGTACATTTACTGTATTTTTTCAAGGAAGTGTTAGTGAAACAATGGCTAATCAAATCTTAGTAATTGGACCAGGAACAACTATGATTGCAAGTGCACCGCTTGGTGGAACAAATATGATAGGTCTAACATTTACTTCAACTGGTTCTGCAGTTCTTCCAAATGGTTCAAATATTAATGTTAGCCAAAGATATTTCAGAAATACCAATCCCATACAACCAGGATTTACTGGCGGAGCGTATGGTGGTGGAGGTCTTATTGGTGGTGGAACACCTTCTCTTGTCGTGGGTGTGACCGGTATGACTTCTGGAACTACAGGTAATCAGCCGGCAGGTGGTGGTGGAGGACAATATTTAGATGGCGTAGGAGTAACTTTAATACATAAAGTCCCAGGACAGGGCCCTCTTGCTTTCAGAAATAACTTAAACAGGGTTGGTTATGGTGATGGAGCAACCGGTTCTGGAACACCTGGGTCACAGTATCTTGTGCTTCAACAACAAATTATAAATCCTACTCTAGGCCCTGCACTAACTGTGAATGGAGATAGTGTGCTTAATGGAACATGCATATTAGGAGGAAGTTCTGGATCAGTTATTGTAAGGTCTTATGGAACTCCTTTTCAGAATACAGGACCAACTGAAATTGTAACACATGATATTGGATTTAAGTCAGATAACACTTCTATTGTAAATGATTCATTTCGTTTGAGTGCTGTACTTGGTTCTGGTGCTTTTGGTGGTGATGGTCTTGGATTTATTATTTCAACTGCTACTGCGCCTAATAATTGGACTCCAACTGAAAGATTTCGAATTACGCGAGGAACTAGTAACACAGTAGGTGGTAATGGAATAACATATCCCGCTGGGAGTGTAATTGTTGGGGGTATAAGTGGTCCAAGCACATCTAATTTATATGTAAATGGTGGTGCAGTGATTGATAGTAATTCGAACAGTACAAATGCAGTACTTACCCTTCGAACTGGACAACCCCCCCAAGGTGTAAATTCTGAAACATCATTTGTGTTTATCAAAGGAGGAAGTGTTGGTGGCGGAGGAGTAAATGCTAATACTCTACATCTTTACAGATATGGAGGAGACCCATATTCATGGGGAAGTCCTGGATTTGCAGGATCTAATGTATTAGAAATCTCGGCAATTTCAGCTGGAAGTGGAGTAACTGGTGGAGGAATAAATAATTTTACATTAAATGCAAATACTACCTTAAACGGTAATGTTTCAATTGGTACTGGATATACTTTTGGCCCAAGTGGCATTTCAGGTTCCGGAGCGCCCTCTAGGTTGACAGTAACTGGTTCTGGGTCATTTGGTGCTGGACTAACTGTTGGTGGTGGAGTTGCTGGTGCTGGATTAAATGTTTCAAACGGAATCACTGTTTCAACATCTGGTACTGGGCCTGCATTGACTGTAAATGGTACCGCGATAGCAACAGACTTTACTATTCCATCAGATTCTCGTCTAAAAGAAAATGTTGTAACAGTTGATTCAGCCCTGGATAAGATAATGAAAATGCGTGGAGTATACTTTAATAAGTTGGATGAAACAACGAGGCGTATTGGTGTGATTGCCCAGGAAGTTGAACAGATTCTTCCTGAGGTTGTTCATACAGATGATAGCCCCGAACAGATGAAGGCGGTATCATATGCAAATATTGTAGGTCTCCTTATTGAAGCTATTAAGGAACAACAAGAAATGATTAAGAAACTTATACAATAAACCATGTAATCTTTGCATATCCTGCTGCTCCGGGGGCTCCATTACCACCTTGCCCCCCTAATCCTCCGCTTGCATCACCATTTCCAGCAGTTCCACCACCTCTTACAACTCCGTTATTTCCTCCTGCTGAAGATGCAATGTTAGGCCCACTAACCGAACCACCAGCAACAGGTTGATTTGCATTGGATCCTCCTCCTGAAGCTTGACCTCTAAACCCTCCATTTCCACCAGCACCTCCGCCTGCACTGTATGTTGATCCGGCATATACAATCGTTGCAGCACTTCCAGCGCTTCCAGCAAAACCATCTTGAGTTTCATTTCCTCCAAAACCACCATTACCACCATTTCCACCACCAGTTGGAAGCGATGCCACACTAAACGTATTGGTAGTATATGGTATTCTTGTCGTTACTAAATATGCTCCACCACCGCCACCACAACCTTGCCCACCTGCATCAAACCCACCAAATACATTTTTATAATCACCACCTGCTCCTCCACCACCACCTCCTTGACCAACCAATTCTAAAGAAAAAAACTGAGGAGTAAATGGTGGTAATGGAACCGTATTTGTAGTAATGAAATAACTCGGAGATCCTGGGTCAAACGGATATTTTCCTCTAAAAGTAGATAAGTTTATTGGCGTTGTAATAGTAGTAGGAGTAGATGACTCATCAGGATTTAGTGTCCAATAGTTACGACCTACTAACTGTGATAAGTTAGTATAATTTGGATTATATGCAATAAGAACGGATTTCATGCTTAGTTCATTTGGTGCAGATGGAAATGCCATATTACTCAAATCTTAGAAACTAACTTATGGATGCTCAACGATGAGACTCCGGAAGCATCTGATACTGGTTTCATTTGAGTCTTTGTGCGAAAGCCCATGACATATGCTACAACCCCTGCAACGATAGTTTTAGGAGTATGTTCAAAATCATCTTCAGACTTTGTAGAAATTTCTACCAGGATTTCAAAGATACGAGCCCTTTGCTTGTCATTCAGTGCCAATGTTGCACACAAACGTTCTGCAATTCCCAACTGGGTTTGGAGAACAGTATTTTCAATTACACTAAATCTGGGAACAGCCTTGCATAGAGAACGGATACTGACCCTAAATACATCTGAAATTTCTTCATGAGTTCGTGAAGCTCCATTCTGTCGGCATGCAACATATACAGCTGCTCCCATTAGTGCGCGCCTGGTTTCTCCACGAACTTTTTGGGCATCATCCATGGTTTTGTAGAGTCCGCATGCATCCATGATAATTGATTTAGGAAGATTTTGTGAAGCACAATATGTCTGAATATTATCAAAGATTCCCATCCAGGAACGTTCTGAATTGGATGACATTGACCAAGTAGATAGCCTCTGAAGTGATTTCATATTTGTATTTGTTGATGCAATACCGCGAAATGAGATAACAGACCCATATGATGATTCTGGAAGCAAATCAGATGTTGTAAAACCAGTACGGCCTTTCTCTTCTTTTCCATCATCATAATTGCGCCATTCAGCGCCTTCATCAATAAATCGGTCTCCAATAGATCCACAAGTTTCACAGACATACTCCCCATCATCAACTACGAATGAATGTTCGCACATGATTATTGGTGTTTTTTGTCTAGATATTAATTCGCTTCCGTTTTACGCATCACTTTGCATGTCCTTTATGAGGATGTCCGGTTATTACTTTTTCTTGCTTTTCTTTTTCTGCTTTCTTATCTTCTTCGGTGATTGGTGTGTATGATAGGTTCATATCAATGAGTGTGCCATATGGAGGAAATAAGTCGGTGAATGTTTTCTCAAAATATTCATTTTGAATATGTTTTAGCTTTGATGTAAAGTCATCTAAAAACAGGAATAATGCAATAACAAAGAATATACCCGAAACCCATGAGTCTACTGATAATTCTCTTGCTCTAGACATGGGGAATATTGGAGAGAAATACTTTGTAAATTCTGACGTCCAATAACCAATGATAGCAATCAACATAATTTCAAGACTTACATCTGCAATTTGATAAAGTCCTGAACGTTTCTTCCAGGATTCATCAAACTCATCAAACGTGTAATAAAATACATAAGAAATAAATGCACCAAGACCTGTATGTATAACTGCTAATATAGCAGCATTTCCGGTAATTGCAAGAGTTTCGGATTTACCCATTTATACTTATTTACGAAGATATGTTAACATCAAAAAGGTTGCCCACCAAATAACAAACATATTGGATGTCCAGTATCCTGGAGTCCAAAGAGGTATTCTACTAAAACCAGTGTCTCCAAATATGTTTATAGGTGCAAATAGAACTGTTGGAATGGCCTCTATACGAACTGTCTTTTGATCACCAGCTATAGTTCTCCACAATGTATTTCCAACGGTGATTTCGTTAAGAAAAAGTGTTGTTGGGATTGATATTAAAAGTGATCGCCAGATATTATCCTTATTTACTATTGCATGATTGAGGGCAGACCATATAATGATGCTCAAAATAAAAAGACCAATACATATTTTTCCAAACAATTCGTAATCCATTTATAGTATACTATAGAAATGTGGAATCGTAAACTTGCGGCCTATAATTAGTAACAAGCATAGGTTTGCCCAAGTCACGAGTCTTAACGGGTTTTAGCCAGGATATAAGCAGATACTTTTCTTCGACGTTCCATACCCAAAATCCGGCTTTTAATAGTTCTGTAAGTAGATAGTTGATTGCATCCTTGAAGTTATACAGGGGGTAACCAAACACGAAGGATGGGACTTCAAATAGAATATACGGAGCATTTGCATTCATGATTGCTTGTTGGCGAACCTTGCCTTCAATTTGAGCGAGAACGGGTTTCATAGCAGACATCTTGTAGAGCCTATGCTCTTCTTGCTGGTCCCATACTTCTCTGGCTTTCATCATGGTAGATTCTCTTATTAAATGGTATCATTTAGAATTCTTGCTTTAGGCGGTGGGGGGACAAAGGGATTCTTACATATTGGAGCTCTACAAGAATTAGAATCCAGGGTAGGAAATTTGACAACTCATTTTAGCAGGGGTGTATATGGTTGTTCAATTGGATCTATAATTGCAACAGGAATTGGGTTTGGATTAAATATTACTCAGATGGAACGTTTATCAAAAAAATGCATGAATATGATGTTTGTATTTGATGGTATGAATGTTGCATCCTTGAGCATGGCAACTACAAAGAAGGGTGTTGTTAGTATGGATTCATTTGAAACACATATTCTTGGGGCATTTGATTCCGAAGGGATTGATTTGCGAGGTAAACAACTTTCTGATGCAAAGATACCGTTATATGTTACTGCATCCAATATGACTAGAGGAGTTCCGACAATTTTTAAGGGTAGTATTCTGATAGTTTCTGCATTAAAAGCGTCATGTTGTATACCTTTTTTATTTCAGCCTCAAATTATTGGAAATAGTGTATACCTGGATGGTGGATTAATTACAAATGATTTGCATAAACTTATACCGAAAGAAGATCAAGCAGATACTCTTTCCATATATTTGATTCATTCAAATCCTCATATTACACCTGCTGGTTTGGAGAAGTTATCATCAACTGAGTATGCATACAAATTATATAAAACAGTTTGTTTATATGATCGTGCACAGCACTATGATAAAAATATACTAGATTTATACTATTCTGGTTCTGGATTTACTGATAAAAGTGATGAAGAAAAAGATGAAATGATAACAGCTGGGCGATGTTTAATGAGAAGCTTTCTGGCCAAGGGCGCTCGTTAGGAAGGCTTCAAATGTAGCAACATCTGGAATTGCCTGAAAAAGAAATAGCTTATCTGTAGTCTCAAGTTTGAATGTTGGATATTCTTTAACTCTGTATAGTGCAGCTTTTCCCTTATCTGATTCAGCATCTATTTCTTCGAAGATGATTGTTTTTTCGCCATATTTTGCTGGACTATTTTTTAGAAGTTGCTTAAAGGAATCCCATGCTGGTCTAGCTTTTGTAGACCATGGGCACCAAGTTGTATAGAAAAACATAAATCTTGCTTGATCAGCATCAAGACCATTTTTTTCGAGTGGAGGATCTTCAATGATGAATTTGCTGCCAGGGTAGTAACCTACAAAAAACCTATAAGCTGCAATAATTATTACAAAAGTTAAAACAACTATTATTACTTCTTGAATCATTCCTTACGAAATGACGGGTATAAAAGTTTAGCATCTTTACGTTCATTAGAAAACCAGTTTCTGTATGCTACCTCGGGTGAGATTCCATCCCTGATAATGGAGTATGCGATATTATAGGTTTGACGTTCTGGTTCGTACTGTTTAGGCATGACTTTGTACCATTTCCCTTGTACACGAATTGCTGGAACCATTTTGCCAGGCTTAACTTCGGTCTGGATAGATGATTCCATTCTTTGAATGTATAAGTGTTGCTCATAGATAAATTACAACGCGAACAAATTGGTACTAAATTTTCCAGAATTGTTTCACCACCTTTTGACTCAGGGATATCATGACCGCATTGGAAATCAAATACGGTCATTTTGTTTTCACACCATACAGTTGCACACTTGGTTGAATAATTCTTTCCTGCATGTTTTAGCCATACCTGTTCGCGTAGTGCTTTTGGAATTTTCTGTTTACTCATTAAATACATAGTAGACTACTGTTTAAAATGGAAGTAGAAAGTTATAGTGTAATAGATGAAAAAATGGACGAAGGATACGCCCGCTATATGCGTCTTCACGCAATAGTGGAGGAGATTAACGCCAAACCTGTCAGCAGAACAGCTGAATGGTATGCTGAACACAATGCTCTATTGAAGATGTATACCGACTACTTCAAGGGAGGATTTGAGGACATCAATCCTGAGATCACAGACCTGGAATTTCGCTCTAACTGTAAAAAGTTGGACGGTCTGGTAGCCAAGCTGACTGATCAGTACAGAAACTATGGTTGGTTCAGCCTATACGATTACTTGCAGTTTAACCAGATTGCAATTAGCGTAGTAGACACTGCTTGCACATCAATGCAAACAGAAGAGGATGATATGTCTGACATGTTTAGTGCATTGAAGGTTTAGGCCGGGAAACCGACTAAGCCTGCACCAATACCGAACCCGGCACCTGTGCGAGCAGAAGCCCCTACAGAAGGGGCATATACATCAAGAATGGCAAATGTTGCCATTGCAGTGAGGGAGATCATACCAATCTCATTAATTTTTAGCTTTCCGGAGAAGAAATATGCAGCCAGGGCAACTGCAACACCTTCAAGAGCATACTTGATTGCACGGGTAAGTAGATCGGACATATCTGGCATCATAGATGGCACTTCTTTCTTTTCAGTCATTTTATATTCTACAAACGAATAAAAGTGGATGACGTTGATAACCTATCACGTATCTATTGATGCAGATGTCATTAAGAAATATAATATCTACAACACAGGGGAGAGACAAATAGATTTTTACATCATGGCATATCTGAATTCACCAGATGGTTGGTCACAGGATGGATATTTTTTTGAACCAGTTGAGAAGGCATTAGCCAGAGTATGGATTCGGTTATCAACAACTAAAACTATTGAAAATATTTGTGGTATTGGACATAACTTATCATGTGCAGAGCTTGGAGGAAAGCATATGTATCTTTGTGCCGAACGATGGTTTGAAGGAGCACCTAAAAGTAAATTGAATTTAGAAGATTACAGGCAATATATGGTATCTCATGAAATAGGACATATTTTGGGAAAAGAGCATGTTGATTGTCCAGGCAAGGGTAAACATGCCCCTATCATGTTACAGCAGACACTTGGTATCGGAGAATGTATTCCTAACACAAATGTAAAGAGATGATTGAAAAAGAAACTATGCTAACTGTATTTGGTGTTATCCTGCTAGGATTATCGTATGGGTTGAGCTCATCCTATATTTTTAAGGAAAATGCAGAAATGATTACGGGGTCAGCTTTGCCTTTTTCTATGAACATGGCGGTTATGATTTATATTGCATTTGGTCTATTTAGTGTGTCAAAGTTATCTGAAAGTGTAAAGGTTACAATTATTGTATTCTTCATTCTTATGTCGTATATTGAACTATCAATTATGTATGACAAACCTTCTTCATGGTATGGAGTTTCTTCTGCTTGGATTGCTGTTACTGCTGCTACTCTTATCCGCTTATACTTCATTATCTCTCTCCATTGTGACTTGACCAAATCTATTTTTGTTCTGGCCGCCAGGAGTATAGTTGAACCGGCCAAGGTAGCACTTGATATAAAACCTGCAGTGGCAGATGTGGGTCAAGCAAATTGGGATAAGGCTAGTAGCATATTTGAAAATGCCCTGAGAAAAATTCCAGATTTGTCTGCAGATGAAAAGATAGAGCAGATCAATAAGTTCAGAGCTGCAAGAGGTTTACCTCCCAAGGATGTTTCTTTGAAGGGTGGCAAGCGTTAAAAAGTCACTTTCAGGCATCGAGGTATATAGTAATAAAATGCCTCGCGAGACTCTCCCTAAGGAAGAAGATGGCCAAGTTGTAGATTACCTGGAGGAGGACCCTGAGATTCCCACGCAGAGATATGCTATTATGTCTTTTATCTCCCCTGAGAAGGTCATTAAGCAGAAGGAATTGTTTTACTATGAGCGTTTTCTGACGTGGATGGATTACGATTGGAAGGTGGCTGGTCTTGAGGGCTTTATGGCATTTCTTGGCAAGAAGTATTCTCTGAAGATTGAGGACCTGATGAATGATATGCACGAGTTTCGCAAGGTTCATAATGATGAGGTAAGTAAGTCTGATATCCAGGAGAAGTATCAGGTATTCCTCATGAAGCATGAGAAGGAACTTGATACTGAGTTTACGGAGAAGGTTGAGTTCAGGACCAATGTGCGTGGTGTGAAGGTTCGTCGCATCTTTGCTAATCTTGAGGAGGCTCAAATGTTTACCAAGATTCTTCAGCGCAAGTATCCTCGTGACAACCTATACATCGGTAAGGTTGGTTGCTGGCTGCCTTGGGATCCTTCTGAGAATGTTGTGCAGGAGGTTGAGTATGCTGAGAAGGAGCTGAACGAGATGATGCGCAAATACAAGGAAAATGAGGTCAATAAGGACATCTTTTTCGATGAGCGTAAGCAGGAGAAGATTGAGGATCAGAAGAAGGAGAATGAGCGTCGTCGTGCGGCTGCTCTTGAGGATAAGGAGAAGCAGGAAACCGCCACTGCAATTCTTGATAATCCTCCTGTTCATCCTTCTGAGGGAGCAATTCGCGAGTAATTAATTCTTTCCTTGCTGTTTGACCCAAACTGTAGGTCCTTTCTTCTGGACCTTAGCAGGATCAAAATCATCACCAGATAGCATGGTTGAGCTAAATGGCTGATTATTAGCCCACAACGAATCATCACACATTTTAAAAGAGGGATGATCAGATGCTTTATACCAAAACACCTGATCTTCTAATTTGTTTGATTGAACACCATTAGCGATTACCAGGCATTCGTAATTTTCAGTACATTGGTCCATAAACTGGCAGAACATTTCGAAGGTTGGAAACATACCTGCATAGTTATCATATATTCTCTTTCTGTTTGTGATGTTATTCTCACGCAGAATGAACACGAAATCTATATTTGTTCTCAAGTTAGGTGTGATACCCAGAGGATATTGCATAGTAATCATGGTAACCATATCAATATGACGACCGTTCATGAATACATAGCGAGTAGACTCTTCGTTAATCCAGGACTTATCATATAAGCAGTCATCTAAGATTAGGAATGCACGAGGGTCTGAGTTAGAGTTTCCACCATGTGCTTTTTTGTCATGATTTCTGGATTGTTTGACTGCAAGTTGTCTCTTGATAGCGTTCATTACGATACCAGGGCTATACTTATCATGAATTAATTTTGAAGGAACCATTTCCTGAAAGAAAGGATTGGCAACTTCTGTGCCAGAAATAACAGTTCCTACAGGAAAACAAGACCTGGTATTAGCCAGGATATCTCGGACTAAGAAAGATTTTCCAGTATCCTTCTTTCCGATTAGAACAATCATGGGAGATTTACGCGAGTCGATCTCACATCGGTCAACTATAGATTGAATATTGAACTTCTTAATTTGGAAGTTCATCGCGTGAAGATTCCTATATTGGTTTAGGGCATGGATTATAATTGAATAAATGAAGCGTAAGCAGACCTCAGAATTACGGACCAACCCTGTAGCACTAACTGTTGGTCGGACACCTGCTAAAAGTGATCTATGGGATGTAACAAAGCTTCAGCCGTTCTTTCCTCCGATTGAGTGTTTGTTTAAGACAAACTCATTGGAGCGTGTCCAGGATTATGGTATTAAACTGAATGATGGATTAGTATCAGTGACCGATGGTGTGGCTACGCTTACTTCTGGTCGCAGTTTAGCTGTTCATCCGAAGATTACTATGCTTCTGAGTCCCTTTAAATGTATGAAAGGTGAGTTCGGGACATTTGGCTTACCTATGCTTTCGGAGCATGCACGTGAGACTCAATCAAAACTTCAGAGTCATAATACGGCGGCATATGTTGGTTCTATTTTATCGGTTGCATTATCTCAGTCTGGGTGTCAACATTTTCCAGAAGTTGTAGGAGTCTATACTGGAACTGCTACAACACACAGCATAAACATTTCTGATGATTACGAAGAGCTATCAGAACGCCCTTGGTTTTCTCAAAATATTGGTAAGACATTTGAATTGAGATTAGATGAACACTCAGGGACTCCTATAGAGTATACACGCAGTGCTCGTGTTTCGATTCAGCTGGGAGAACAAGCAGAGTTAGATGATATTCAAGAGCTTATTTGTGTCCAGGCGGAAGGAGAAGCTGCTGAGATGACACCTGTATTCCGTGATGAAGGGGCTGATGATGAAACAGAGTCTACGTCAGATGTATCGACATCTTATATTTTTCAGATTGAATCTGTGAGTTCATCTTTTGATGGAAGTGTTGATGAGGAGGAATCGGAAGATGAAGCATTTGCTTGGGCAACGTTTAAAAATGTGCCAGTTCAGATGACAGTTATGGAAAAGCTTGAAGGAACATTCTATGAACTTCTAAAAGGTTCAGATTCAGAGAAGCAATTTGCATGGATGGCTCAGATCATATTTGCATTGGCTTATGCTCAGCGAAACTTTGCATTCACTCATAATGATCTTCACGGCAACAATATTATGTTTAAGAAGACTGATAAGGAGTTTTTATATTACTTCCACGCAGGGGTAACTTACAAGGTGCCAACGTATGGATATTTGTTAAAAATTATAGATTTTGATAGAGGTATTGGATCAATCAAACTACCAGGAATGAAGGAGGCTAAGCTGTTTATGAGTGATCAATTTGCTTTGAATGAGGAGGCTGGGGGTCAGTATAATTGCCAGCCATTTTTTACGGAAAAGCATAAGACTATTAAGCCAAACCCTTCATTTGATTTAGTTAGATTAGCAACGTCACTATTTTGGGATATCTTTCCGAATGGTCCTAAGTATGAAGACTACCAGGACCAGCCGTTGTTTAAGCTATTTATTAAGTGGTTAACTTTGGAGGATGATACGAGCATTTTATTTTTTAAGAAGAATCCTAAGATAGATCGGTATATTGGGTTTTCACTATATAAGGCAATTGCACGATATTCTAAGGAGGCTATTCCACGCAAAGAGATATCAGAATTGAAGTGTTTTATTGGGGATATTGTTGCTGGTGAGAGTTGCTTAGTGATTGATGTTTAGAGTAAAAAGTTGCCCGTAGGCGTATTACCAGTTGGCTGGCTTTGGCCCATTGAAGAACTCTGCCAGCCTGTTCAGCTCGTCTACAAGGACTTTCTGTGTTCCGTCCTTCCTCATGAATGAGGCGGAGATGAAGTCACCCTGGTCAGACCCAACATTTTTTTGAGTTGGGCAGATAGAAGTGACCTCCTGGAGACCAAGAAGTTCAAAGAGGGAGCTGAAAGGTTTTCGGTGGTTACCCTTGCCACCCGCCCAGTGGTCTGGGCTGAGCTTGAAGCGGATTCCGTCGGCCCCGTCGGAGCCTTTGCCGCTTGCATCAATCTCTTTGCCAGTGGAGTCAGTTGGCCTCTCCAGAGTCCAGCCGGTAGCTGGGGAGAGGCATGTCTCTAAAGCAGAGTAGTGCGCAGCCAGTTGCACGGACGTAAAGGCGGGCATGGTAACAGTTAATCATACAATTCTATCTTTTTGAAATCCATTTTTGTAAAAACGGGTTTTTTATAGATAGAATAGTGAATAGTATCACAATGTCCCACATCGAGCAGTTGTGGCAGGTTACCCTACCGGGTGGCGACTACTTCTCAGTGAAGGGGACTCCAAACAAGGACACAAAGCGCTTGGCAAGACGAGTGAACTCCCGGCTCAAAAAGTTGGGCTTCACAAACTCAGACGTGACAAGTGTATTGTTGTGTGTGAGCATGACAACTGGCATTTGCGTCAGATTTACATACAGATGCCAGGATGGTGTCTGGAGCATGAAGGTGCTCATCCGCTGCTTCAACAACTCTATATGCCCTATCTTGGAATGGTTTGATGACCTGACCTACGACAGGACCTTGGAGATCACAGAGAAATACTCGCACGAGTATCTGTGGTGATGGCAGCATTTTTAAAATGTAGGAACCCCAACGAACATCTCCTGGACAGCAGGAGTTTCAGCAACAGTTTTTACTGCTTCAACGACAGCTTCAGGTGATGAAACAGTGTATGCAATTCCACCGCTTAGAAGAGCCCCAACAATACTTAGCTTTGAAGCTGTCATCCAATCGATTGGCTCACCTCTAAACTTGCGATCAAGAGCATATAGAATAAAGCATATCAGCGTGGCTGCAATAGTAACATATAGCGGCATCATTTGTTGTCAAACAATGTGAATGTTTACAGATTTAGAACGAGCCCATCTCCTTCTGCCTTTTTCTCAATTTCTGCCAGTAGGTCAATCTCGGGAATTTCAACCTTTGATTCTGCCGGCATCTCGATCTTTTCATCCAGGTCAGTGAAAGATAGTTTGTCATCATCTTCATCTCCAGGCTTTTCAAGAAAAGAAAGAGAGCGAGGCTTATTTTCAACCTCTTCATCAGAATCAGAGTCGGGAAGGTCTTCAAAGATTACAGATTTGGAAGCTGGAGGAGGAGCAGGCTTATCTTCTGCAGGAGGCTCGGTGAAATATGACTTAGCAATGACTTCCCAAGGTAGAAAGGACCTCACAACATCATCAATAGTCTTATAGATTACCTGCTCAATCTCCTGGCGATTCTTTGCCTGCTGTTCTGTTGCTACCCCAGAAATCTTAAAAAGATAGGCTACCTGCCATAGTTTTCTGGCAGAGTGCTTGTATAGTTCATGAATGAACTTGGTTACGTTGGGGCGTTCAAATTCTACGCGAACCTGAGAAGAGGCTCCACGATACTGAAGAGCGGCAAATGACTTCATATAAGCAAGAAATACACCCATTAGAAGATCATCCATGTATGCACACTTGGATACCTTGAGAACACGCTCGACTTCTTCTGCTAGTGTGGTGTCTGACCAATCAGGAATCTTGGTAACCATATTCTGAAATGTCCTCAAAATTTCATCAGTTTGCTTATTGCGTTCGCATAGCTGTTTTGCGCTATCATGTATGCTCCAGAATCCCTCTGCAAGGCGAGGGACGAGAAGTGTTGCCAGATGCTCGCGAAGTTGGACCTTTGCTACTTCAGTTTCGCTCATTTGTAAAGAATGGATTAAAAGAGAATTGAGAAGAAAAACGGATTTCATTTATTAAATAAATTATCTTGATACGCATCAATGAACAGGCCTTTTATTTACACCCTACGCGGCGACCCAGAAGAGCCTGGAACATTAATATTCGAAGACGAGTAAACACGTGCTTTATAAAGCACATTTTTTCTGTTCGAAAAGAACAATTTTCTGTAAAAACGGATTGTTTGAGTTTTAATCAAAACAACTTTAACACAGCTAAAATGGTTTCCATCGAGCAGCTCATGGCACTCAAGGAGTCCCTGATGAAGCAGATTAATACGGCTTTTGCCCCGCTCCTCACTGATGCCGCACACGCGGCTGGTGATGATGCAGAGGCAGAGCACGAGGACACCAAGCTGACGCCCCGCCAGAAGCTCGAGAAGCAGCTGGAGACGGCAACTGAAAAGCTCACCAAGCTCAACGAGAAGATCGCTGGCGGGAAGAGCAAGATCCCTGACAAGGACGAGGAGAACAAGACAAAGTTCGAGGAGATGATCTCCAAGATCAATGAGAAGATCTCTGAGTTTGACGCCAAGGAGGCCAAGAAGGCCGCAAAGTCCGCGCCCGCAAAGGCAGCGGCAAAGGAGGCTGAGAAGCCCAAGGCGGCTGAGGAGAAATCCGAGGCCAAAAAGCATGTCCCGCGCATCACGCCAGCAATGACCACCAAGCTCAAGGAAGCTATGGAGGCTGCAAGCGCGCCGTGGGACGACAAGTACAAGAAGGAGTTTGTGACGGAAGTCAACTCTCTTTCTGATGAGCAGTTCGCGGAGGTTGGCCTTGAGGGTCACATGACGCGCTTTGCAACCAAGCACACGCCAGCCTCTGTAGGCGGTGGTGGCAGCGCAGCAGCAGCAGCTCCAAAGCTCAAGACACTGACAGTGGCTGAGCTTGTCAAGCAGAACAAGAACCTGACGCAGGTGTCTCCTGGAGTTTTCCAGCACAAGACAACTGGTGAAATGGTGACGGGTCCCCCCGAGGACTCTGACGAGGACTTTGATGACAAGGAGCACGACGGCGATACCTATATCGTCGGCGAGACCACCAAGCGCGTCTACAAGCCCCAGGATGATGGCCCCGATGAGTTCGTGGGCTACTGGGGCGTGGGCAACTGGTAATACGGCGAAAGCCAATTTTTTATTGAATTGGAGGAGCTACTGCATCTACTACTGGTTCAATTGTCTTTTTAGCCCAATCAAAATTGATATAATCAGGATTAAACATACTAATTGAAAAGGCTATAAATAGTTGAATACTGGCAGCTCCTATAACAAGAGTTATTAATCCAGCTACGCCAGAATGTGATTGTGAAATGCCAAGTGTTACTGTAATTGTTGCTACGACTAATGCAAATAACATTCCCAGAAAGCTGCTACCAAGACCAAGCGTTCCAAATCGATAAGAAGAAACAATAAAAAATGTTCCAATAAATGCTACTAAGCCATACCAAATTACTACTATTACTTGTGATCCAGCACTTTTAGGGCCTTCATCTTTTTTTATGGTTGGAGCGTTGATAACAAGTTGTTTGCTATCTTCAGCTGAAAACAGTGTAGGGGCAGCACCATTTAAGGATGCATTAACTTGAAGTATCTTCTTGACACCTGGAGCAGGATCAATAATCCCAAAAGCTTGAGGAGATACGGTGATACTGAGAGAACCATCTCTGATAAGATCTCTTACTGCTTTTGTTACATCTTCACTATATTGTTCAGCACCATATGTTGCTTTAACAATTTCTAATCCAGGTGGTGGGTCTGCCATCTCTTATTATGATGAGAATACAACATTTGCGATACCTCTCGTTATACGTAAAAAGTTATATGATTCAACAAATGCTGATACAGTGTATGTATAAGGCCGAAGTGCAGTAATTGGTTTTGTTACTGTAGAAATTACCTGATCAGGTCTGAGCCCAGCTCCCACAACATCCCCCGGCGTCTGATTTGTTACAGCAACTGGTCTTGCATTAAATGCTGTTGACTTGAGAATACATGCCGGCAAGATAGTCTGATTTGCTGAAATTGGAGGTTCCTGTAAAGTGAGACGTAGAAGTGTCTTATTAAACATTGAACCATTTATCTGACCAGATGGTTGAGGAGTATCATGTTCCAAAGCAAATGAATATGTGTATATTCCAGGAAGTATTGAGACATTACCGTTATGGTGACGATAATTTTCCAGATATTTGAAAAAGTCAAATGTCTTTGCATTAAATCGTTCAGCACCATCAAGAACTACAACACCATCAATCATAATATCACTTGAACTCTGATTTTGTCCAATTGCAGTGCCACTAGAATACCAAGGAGACATCAACGAGCGATTGCTGTATGGTCCATATGGTGTAAGAGATTTATTCGTATAGTTATCTACACCATTTTTTGCTGCAACATCAGACCGTTGAGCAACCCATACAATACGAGTGCATAAGTTGACAAGCGTTAACTCAATATCATTACCAGCACCATATAATCCTGGAACAACGACTCTTCTCAATTCCCGGATCTTAAATGAATTATCGCTCTTTGCTAGTTGAACAACTTCAGCATCTCCAAGAAATATATAGTTTGCTTCTATGTAGGGGTTTAGTGACCATGTAGTAAGTGAAAGATTTTGTGGAGTTCCAGAAATGTTTGGAGGTGAAAGAAAGTTAGTTATAGTGAACTCGGGAAATGCAGGATCAGGAGCAATTCTCTGACCAAATGTTCCATTGCTTCCATCAAATGCAGAAGTTGATGTATTTCTAACATCGCGAACTGTAAAAAGCTCATAGATTGATTTAAATTCTACTACAATCTCAACTTCTGAGTATTGAAGAGCTACCAGGGGTAAAGCTGTTCCAATGTCTTCACAAAACCAGAAATGAAGAGGAATTACCAGGTCTCTTGCAAGGATAGATGGTTGAGCAATGTTACCAGCTGTAGTAATAGAATGTGGGTATTGATTCATACGATTAAATGCATTTGCAGGATCATTAAGTTCGGGAACATTACCAACCATGCCGTCAATTGTTCGTCGTTTAGGTGAAAGAGTGTTTAGATAGGAATATAATTTCATCCATTCACCAGTGTGTGTTACAATAGCAGAACCATTAATTAGAACAGATACTGTATTAATCATGTTGTATCCAATATTAGGAATCCATTGGAATTCATAACCAATTCCGGAAGCATCAGGAGAAAGTTCTGGATGAATTCCTCTGGTTATTGGTGCAATAGGTGAATAGATATCTGGGAGGCTTACATGAATATAACAATCGTGAAGCATTTGTGCATTACGATCAACACGAACACGCATAGATTTTGGTGTGGATGGGTTTAAATCCAGATTTACTGACCGAAAATCTAATCTAAAGTGTTCCATAGCAAATTCAGTATGGCGTTTATAAACAGACCTAAAGAGAGTAAAGGTAGGAGACCCTGTCACAAGTTGGTCTTGTGCGCCTTTATTCACTAATTGCATTAATCCACCAGGCATCTTATTGTTTAGTTAGAACTCTTTTAATAAGAATATACTTAAACTAAAGCTACAGAAACTCTTCCACTTATTTGTGGTGGATTTTGTAGGGTAATTGTTGTACCAGTCGTAAAACCATACACAAGCAAGTTAATAGTTCCAGTAGGTCCAGCTTGTAAATGTGTGGAAGGAATTATAAGATTAAAAGGTAAATACGTTTGTGGACTAGAAGAAAAAATAGCATTATTAATATTTGTAGCACCAGTAGCTGAAGTACCAAGTAGTGGCTGCAGTGTTGACTGTAAATTTGTAGTATAATATACAGCCCAGTAATTTACATTATTAAGACTGAAGTCATAAAAAGCGTGTCCATCCCAGCACACAGAATTAGGAGAAGACCAATTAGGAGGAACTTTAAACGAAATTGTCGAAAATAATGTCCACGTACTTGCTGTAAATGTAGTGGCAGTTGGGAAATTTGTAAACGTTGCACCAATAGTTGAGCCAGTTAAAGTATATTGAATTCCTTCTGTGCCTCCTGTAGGTCCAGTTACACCCTGCGGTATACCAAAATCGAATATACTTGCATAAGAAGTTCCGGAATCAGCTACTGTTGCTGTAGCACCAGGTGATAAAGTTGTTACAGTTCCTACGGCTATACTAGCAGTTGCACCTTGTAATCCACCATATGAAGTTCCTACCCAATTTGTTCCACTTCCAATTTTAAATAAATTTGTATCCGTTTCAATACCTAATTCTCCAGGTGCTAATGTAGGATCGTTTGAAGTCCAATTTGAAGATAAATCTCTTCGAAATTGAAGTTGTATAAATGGCATTTATTATATAATTCTTAAAAAGATGTTCCGCAATCAAATGCAGGTCCTAAACTATAAGTTGAACCAGCAGTTCCACCATCAAAAATATATGCTGTTGTAGGACCAGTAGGACCTCTAGGAATTCCAAAATCAAATATACTGGCATAAGAAGTTCCAACATCTGATACCGTAGCTGTAGCACCTGGTGCTAAAGTTGTTACATTTCCTACAGTTATAGTAGCAGTTGCACCAGTTACACCCTGAGGTAACCCAAAATCAAATATACTAGCATAAGAAGTTCCAACATCTGATACCGTAGCTGTAGCACCTGGTGCTAAGGTTGTTACATTTCCTATAGCTATAGTAGCAGTTGCTCCACTGGGTCCTAATGGTATACCAAAATCGAATATACTGGCATAAGAAGTTCCAACATCTGATACCGTAGCTGTAGCACCTACTCCTAGAGTAGTTACAGTTCCTATAGCTATAGTAGCAGTTGCTCCAGTTACACCCTGCGGTAACCCAAAATCAAATATACTAGCATAAGAAGTTCCAACATTTGATACTGTAGCTGTAGCACCTGGTGTTAAGGTTGTTACATTTCCTATAGCTATAGTAGCAGTTGCTCCAGTTGGTCCAGTTGCTCCAATTCCACCTAAAGAACCTCCTATATATGGTAAATTGATCCATCTTGTTGTTCCATCTCCAATTTTTAGTTTAAATGTGTTAGTCTCAAATCCAGGTTCACCTGCTTGAAGGATTGTGCTTAGATTCCAATTAGTAGATAGGTCTCTACGTAGTTGGAATTTTACATTTGTAGGAGGGCACGTCATTTATCTTAGATACCACAGGCTTTTGTATTTTGATTTCCAGCATCAAGAGCTGTTCCACTTACCTGATGATCAAGTATTGGGCAGAATTCATTTGCTTGGTTACCTCCATCAAAGATCATATCTGAAGGACATACGCTCTGACCACATACCACGACATTGCGGTCTCCAGCATCAAGTACTTTTCCATTTCCTTGATCATCAAGTATTGGGCAGAACTCATTGCCTTGATTTCCACCATCATATATGGCATCTGGAGGGCATATTAGAGGACCTAACGATGAAAGCATATATGTTTCCACAGCTCCAGTAGTCGAACCAAATTGAGTCCTGGATTCTTTTAATTTATATTGGTTGATTCTGCCAACTTTCTGAACGGCAAGTCTTCTTCGAACTTCAGTTACCATTGATGCATCTCCAGTTTTTGACTGAGAGTAGTGTGTTTTCACAATTTTTTCTCCCAAAGGAGTTATTATATTAGCTGGTTGAACTTCTTGATTACTCAAACTAATATATCCGGCATAAAGTGTTAGAATACCTAGAAATGAAAGACCCAGCACATTTGCATCCATATTACTTACTTCTTTTACATGCAACATTTTAGATTGGTCCTCCCCCCCAAGAACCAATTGTTTGAGGTGTGCGATTCCAGATATTTGTGGCTCCATCATAACTTGAATGACAATAATAGAAATAGTCCATATCTGCTGCAAATAATCCTGATACATCTCCAGTAGCTCCTAAGCTACTTGATGGAACAATTCCATTGATTTTGCCCCCAACTAAGCTGTTATCAAAATTTAGTTTTCCTGTACTATTTACCCACAGTGTTCCACTAGTGCCAGGTAAAGGGTTAACGGAAGTTGGAACTAAATTGAGGTATAATGGATCAATACCTCCAACAACTGTCAACTTTCCTGAAATCGTAACTTCTCCAGTTGTTCCTGATGCTGGATTAAATCTAAAAAATGATGATCCAGTAACTGCTGTTCCACTGTAATATAAAACAGATCCCGTAACACCTGTAAATGTAAAACTTCCAGTAGGACCTACAGGACCTTGTGCACCATTAGTACCATTTGCACCAGTAGGACCTATAGGACCTTGTGCACCATTCGCACCATTTGCACCAGTAGGACCTATTGCACCATTTGCACCATTTGCACCAGTAGGACCTATTGCACCATTTGCACCATTTGCACCAGTAGGACCCTGTGGACCGGCAGGACCAGCAGGACCTTGTGGACCTATAGTGCCATTTGCACCGGTAGAACCCGTAGGACCCTGTGGACCGGCAGGACCAGCAGGACCTATAGTGCCATTTGCACCGGTAGAACCCGTAGGACCCGTAGGACCCGCGACACCCCTTTCTCCGGCAAGACTTAATCCTATAGGACCTGTAGGACCCGTAACACCTGTAGAACCCGTAGGACCCGTAGGACCTGTAGGACCTGTAGGGCCTATTGAACCATTTATACCTCTACCACCTTGGGGACCCGTTGGACCCGTTGGACCCCTTTCTCCACCTGAAGGACCTGTAGGACCTGTAGGACCTGTAGGACCTGTTGCTCCATTTTCTGGAATAGTTCTTGATTGAATAAAACATGGTGGTCTTCCCGAAGTAATTCGTGTATAGAAACTTGACATTTATTATAGTATGCCTAGATGTTTATGTTCTGCAGATCGTATCTCTTGGAAGAAGTGTCTTAGATGAACATCCACATAATTCTGTCAAATTTTGCTGTGATATACCAGTCGTGTTTTGGTTTGCAGTCATATCTAGTGGTTGAACCTGGGTAATGTAGTCGGCTCGTCTGAATGCCATTAAATCTGTTTGAGTAGATGCAGGATTACGAATTCTAGAACTACCAAACCAATTTGTTTCTATTTTAATTCCGTCTTCATCATTAATCACATTTTCTATTCTTCCAGTTTCTCCAATAATAAATCCCTTAAATGCTAGAGAATATTGTGATGTATTTAAAGGGTCATATCCATTAGTATATTTATCAATAAATTTTTTAAGTTTTTCCATCTCTGTGATATGAGGGCCATTTGTATTATCGAATGCATTGGTAGTTCCGCTTAAGATTAGTTTATAAGCTCCGCAATCCAGGTGATCAAATACCCATACTTCAGATATATTATGCAGTAACCTGGCAACGCTTAGGTGATCAAAGAATGTAGGTCCCCAACTACGACCTAAATTTCCTATATTGGCTGCTCCATCTGCAAGAACATTATTTGGATAAGAACCTCGATTACCCACTGCTCTTGGGGCTGGGAATGCTGATAGTGTTGTGTATGATTGGTTAGCACCTAATGAAGCTCCTGCTAGAATGAATAGGTCATATATAAATTGAACACCCTTATACTGTGTTAGAAATGAGGTCATAACAGCAGAATACCGAGGATCAATGCATCCCAGGACAAGAACTTTAGCACCAGAATTAGTTCCCTTGGGTTCACTTATAGGAGGGGTACGCAGACTTCCATCTGCTATGTTTCTCATGTTAGTAGAATCATCAGCAGCTACTCCATCGAAATAATAGCCAGTGATTGTTGAAAAAATTACGCTTCCAAGTGCGGCTGTTCCAGTGCCATT
>Ga0209087_1000484_pt1 | contig 25367 bp, 29 predicted proteins | sample S_130805_EF_Meta_FD_187321 | JGI IMG/M metagenome (GOLD analysis project Ga0209087, IMG submission 187321) | Freshwater microbial communities from Lake Simoncouche, Canada to study carbon cycling - S_130805_EF_MetaG (SPAdes) (version 2) | ecosystem: Environmental > Aquatic > Freshwater > Lake ... | reverse complement strand
ATACGGCTACAGCAGTTGCTTTGGAAGTTGTGGATTACGAAAACTCCACATCAATTGCTTCATCTTCACGGATGACTGTGGCTTATCCGGGCATTTATAACCTTCAATGGTCTGCTCAAATTCTTAACTCTGATTCTGTGGCGCGAAGCCTTAGCGTTTGGTTGAAAAAAAATGGCACTGATGTAGTTGGTTCCACGAGGAACACTTTAGTGCAGGCTGGACAGGCAAACGGTGCTTGGAATTATTACATTCAATTAGTTGCCGCAGACTATATCGAAATTTATTGGTCTACCAATAACGCATTGGTAACTCTGCGAACATACGCTGTACAAACAACACCAACACGCCCGACCACACCATCAGTAATTGCCACTCTTTCTTTTGTATCAGCAATACCTTAATATTCAACAAACCGTTTAAAGGTTACAACTATGAGTATGCGCGAAGTAGCAAAACATTTAGCAGCGATGGGTCGCCACGGTGACGCTACGCTTGTCCATATGTCGCCTCAAGAGATGTCGGCACTTCATGGCATTGCTGCGATTAATGGTACTCATATTACGCATAACCCGCATACCGGGCTTCCTGAAGCGTTTAACCTTGGTGGTTTCTTTAAGTCACTGCTCCCGACTATTGCTGGCGCTATCGCTGCCCCGCTGACGGGTGGTAGTTCCTTGGCGGCAGTTTTGGCTGGTGCTACCACTGGAGCAGCTTTAAACGGCGGCAACCCGCTCATGGGCGCTCTTATGGGCGGTCTGGGTGGATATGGTGGCGCAGGCATTGGTAATGCCATTCAGGGAACTGGCGCAGCAGCAGCCGTACCTGCCGGTGCCACAAATACCGGAACCGGAATTACTGAATCTGCCGCAAACGCAGCAACCTCTGGCGGTGGTTCAGCAGGATTTAAACTTCCGGGTTCAACTCCTTCTCTGCCAAATCCAAATGGTTCTGTTGGGCTATCTTCTTTGCCCGAAAGGCCCGAAAGTTCTATTGGATTTAAACCCCCTTCCATGCCAGAACAAACATATGTTGGAAATGTTAACGTGGGTGGCGGCAATCTTCCCACTATGGGTGATATTGGTATTGGCGGTGGAGCCTCCGTTACGCAACCCGGAATGTCTGGATTGGACAAATTTGTTCAAAGGCTTGGTGGCACCGGCCCTAACGCTGATTTGATTGCCGCTGGCAAGGTTGCCGCACCATTGGCTATGGCTGGATTGGCTGGCATTGAACCGCCCAAGACGGAAGAAGACAAGTATGACCCGAACTTCCGTTTAGACCTTTCTGGTGATTCCGGGCTTCGGTATTACGCAGAAGGTGGTGATGTAAACGAAACGCCTGACCCCGGCAGCAACCCTCTTGAGGACGCACAAGAGGCTCGTAGCTATGGCATTGGTGGTCTGTCGTATGCCGAAGGTGGAGATGTGCAGAACTTCGCTGGCGGTGGTTACACCCTAAGAGACAATAGCGGCAATATTATTGAGCGCGGCAATGGTGGTTTTGGCGCGATGATTAATGCCATCAAAAACAACCAAGGTATGTTTGCAGGGCAGGCTCCCGGCGGTAAGCCCGGACTTTTTGGCGGCTCTTCATTGAATCTTGATGCGCCTGTTGCGGTTGAGCCTAACCGGTTTGGTTTTATAAACGGTTTCCAAAATTCAGCTTCTATGGGCGGTTTTCCAAATAACTATTTTGCCCTAGCAAACCCCTCAATAGCAAAGCTATTTAATTACAATATGTCTGGGCGTGCTGCACAACCAGTTCAAGCGCCTCCTCCCCCGCCGGGTCCGTTTGCTCAAGGTGGTAAGGGATTGTTTGCCAAGGGTGGCTATCTGGACGGCCCCGGCGATGGCATGAGCGATTCGATTCCGGCGACCATTGCTGGCAAGCAACCCGCCCGTCTGGCTGATGGTGAGTTTGTTGTACCGGCTGATGTTGTATCTCATCTGGGTAACGGCTCGACCAAGGCTGGCGCACAACGTTTATACGCTATGATGGACAAGGTTCGCCACGCCCGCACTGGAACGACTCAGCAAGGCAAGCAAATTAACCCGAAGAAATATCTTCCGTAATGAAAGTACAACCTGTTGCGCCGCAGTACATCCATCAGGTGTGGCCTGATGTAGTTGGATTTGTTGAAGATGCGCTTCAGTATGGCGCGGGCGAATATAACGCCGACCAGATGAAAGTAATGATTCTGCGCGGCGAACAGGCTTTATTAGTAGCAGTAGAAGAAAACGCCATCAAAGGCGCGGCAACAGTTCAGTTTATTGACTATCCAAACTGTCGAGTGGCATACGTCACAAGCATTGGTGGGAAATTGATAGCCAATAAAGATACGTTTAAAGAACTCACTGATTGGTGTAAGTTCAATGGTGCAACAAAGATTCAAGGCGCGGCGCGTGAATCAGTAGAACGGTTGTGGAAACGACTGTTTAACTTTGAGCGTCGTTACGTCATTGTGGAGAAAGAACTATGAGCAGCGGCGGCGGCGGAAGTCAAACTGTAACGCAGACTAATATTTCAAAGTCTGCTGAACCCTTTTATAAGCAGTTACTTAAGTCCACTGGTCAAAACATTTTTGACGTAGACCAGTACGGAAAGGTGACCGGCATTAAAGGTTATCAGCCTTATGCTGGAGGTGATGTAAACGCTCGTGTTGCTGGCTTTAATCCCAATCAACGTCAAGTGTTTAACGAAACAATGGGCCTTGGAACTCCAGAAGAATACGGCTATGCAAGCCAAGGCGCTGGCACTGGTAGTTCAATGGGTTTTAACTTGGCTAATCGCGGTTTAAATGCCGCATTCGGCCCGACCCAGAACTATATGTCCAACTACATTCAAGGTGCGCTTGACCCGCAGATTCGTGAAATTAACCGTCAAGCCGACTACAACAAGCGTAATGATGCTTTACAAAGCATGAGGTCTGGAGCATTTAGTGGCAGTCGGTCTGCCCTTATGGCTGCGGAGCGTGAGCGCAATGCTACCCAAGCCGTTGGTGATGTGCTTGGTAAAGGCTATCAAACTGCATTTGAACAAGCCCAAAGAGAAAAAGAATATTTGGGCAACTTGGGTCTGCAAGGTCTTCAACAAGGTCTTACTGGCTCTGAACTTCTTGGCAAGTTGGGTTCAGCTCGTCAGCAGGCCGACCTTGACCGACTTAAGGCTCAAGGTGCCGTTGGTTCGCAAGAACAACAATTGGAACAACAAAAACTTGATGCGCTGTATCAAGCAGCTATGGAAGGCCGCGATTGGGATAAGTCACAACTGCAATTCTTTAGCGACATCATGCGCGGAAATGCTGGCGCATTGGGTTCCCAAACAGTTTCTTACAACAAATCTAACCCGCTTACTCAGGCCGCTGGCTTGGGCGTGGCCGGTCTTGGCGCATACCTAAGAGGCTCGTAACATGAACCTTATCAAAGCAGCAGAACTTCTGAAGGGCGCACCTGATTCTGAGCTTGCTCAGTATCTTCAGAACCCTACTGGTGAATTCCCGGAATACTTGGTAGCCAGCGAAAAGCTGCGCCGGGAAGAAATGCGCCAACGTTTTAATCAAGCGCAACCGTCGAAGACATCAATCATTGATGAACTGCTGCAAAAAGATAGCCAACAGTTGCGCCAGAAGATGCAACCGCAACAACAGATGCCGCAACAAATGCCCCCTGAAGCTATGGGTCTTGGTGCCGTTCCCCCGCCGGAAGGTATGCAACTGAGTCAAGCTCCGATGATGGAAGCTGCACAACAACAGCCGCAACAGTTCTATGACGGCGGCGTTGTTGCTTTGGCCGGTGGTGGTGACCCACGTGACTACCAACTTTCCCAATGGTTAGGCATTGAACCTACCGCTGCGGGCCGCATGAGCCAAGAAGAAATAGAGTCTGCTCGTTCGCGTGAAATTGCTGCGCGTGAGATTTTTGGTGACAGTCGTATGAACGGCCAAATGGGTGCGCCTGATATGTACGGCGCTGGAACAAATATTGACTCATTAGGACTTAGCGGCCAATACACTCCGTTTACCAATCAGGCTATGGGTCAGGCAAACATTTCCCAACCTATGGCTGGTGGCATTGCCAACATTGGCGCAACTGGAACTCTTAACCCAACTGGCGGAAAAATTTCAAGTTTAAATGCTTCCTATGGAAACCCTGATATTAATGTTTTGGGAAGTTTTAATCCAAATGATAAAAGATTTACTGGCCGCGTTGGTCATGGCGGATATGGCGTGTCCGCTGACGTTGGAAAAAACTTAGAAAGAGTTGGCGTTGATTACTCTGACGGCCAAACGATGGGTGGCATTAACTATATGCCCGGTCAAAACGCCGTGCAGGGTCAGGTATCACATCTTTTAGACCCCAACACTCAAATTTCTGTTGGCGGGCAGTACGGTAAACAGAAAGAAATAGCTGCAAATATTCTTAAGAAATTATTTGGTGGTGAACTTCGGGCGGGTATTAGGTATGGCGACAGCGGCCTTTCTGGCAACGTAAACCTTACTAGGCCGTTTGCTCAAGGTGGTCTGGCCGGTTTGTCCAGCGAAATCCATGACTACTTAGAAAGCTATGCCGCCGGTGGTGAAGTTAAGCACTTTAATGCTGGCGATGCCGTTAAATACCAGCCTGACTTGAGCGCATTTGACATTGATACAAAGTTAACGCAGCCGCAGGCAATCACCGAAGTTAAAGAGCTTGCCGACTATCAAAAGCAAATGGCTGACTTGGTTGGCCCGAGCGCAGCCGAAGGCTATCAAGATATTTTATCCAAGCAGCGCAGTGAAATCGAAGGTCGCAAAAAGAACTATCTGTCTGACTTCTTAATCAAGTCTGGGTTGGGCATGGCTATGTCAAAGGAAAATCCTTTGCAAGCCGCTGCACAAGGTCTTGCCGGTGGTTTTGAGAACTATCAAAAAGCCAAAGAACAGGATGCCGCCGCAGAACGCAGTCTTGTCGATTCTGAGTTTAAATTTAAACAAGCTCAACGCGCAGAAAACATGGGACTTCTTGGCCTGTCGCGTCAGGCTATGGGCGATGCAATGGCTGATAGAAGGGCTGGTCAGGAAGCCGCACGGTCTTCTGAGTCATTACGCATCCAAGCAGCAATCGGCAAAAACAACGCCATTAACCAAGCTGCTCACTTGGGTATTTCGGAAAAAGAGCTTGTTCTTCGGACTCAAGAAATTGCCGCTGCCGCACAGCGCCATAGAGAAACTATGGCGATGGAAGAAAAACGCATCAAATCTCAAATTGAGCGTGATAACGCCATTACTCCTGCAACCAAAATTAATGCCGCAGAAGTTGTTTCTAGGGCAATTGAAAAAACAAGAACCACGCTCGAGACAACAATGCCAGAATGGTATAAAGCGTCAACAGACAAGATTGTTTCTTTGGCAAATAATCCGGTTGCACAACAAGTCGAAATGCAAAGACTTGAAAACAGGATTAGAATGGAATCTGGTCTTTCGGCAGACATTCTGAAGATTGCCGGTTTCAATTAATATTGGGTGGCTATAAATGCCTGTAACTATCGACGTTCCCGGTCTTGGGCCTGTTTCTATTCCTGACAACATTCCGTCAGAACAAGCCGACCAATACGTCAGACAAGTTGCACAGCAGCGTGGGGTAAAGTTAAACCTGCCCGCTCCCGCACCGGCCCCGGCACCAGAAAAGTCTTATGGTTTTGGCGCTGCCGCACAAGACTTGGGCGCCAGTTTATTTGGGGTTGTTCCCAGTTTTGTTGAAACTGTAGGTGAATGGACTCCCGCTGACCGGGCTTTGGATGCTATTGGTGCTGAAGAGGGCATCGCCGGTATAGCCAACTTCCTGAACGCCAAAAAATATGGCAAAGATGTTGACAAGTACGGCGTATTCCGTGGCACCGCAAAATCATTGCGTGATGTTCAAGAAGGTTTTAGAACAGAACAATCAAAAGCCGCGCAAAAAGAATTAGCAAGGAAGCAGGCCGAGCAAGAGGGCGAACTTGGCAAAATGGGTGTTACGTTTAAAGAAACGCTTACCACCCCTGAATTGTTTTTTTCTCAAGCTCCTGAATCAATTGCCTCAATGCTTGTTGGTAGTGGCGAAGTCAAAGGTTTAAAACAACTTGGCAAAATAGTTGCGCCCAAAGCCACCAAAGAATTAAGCGAAAAAATATCTGGCAAAGTTGCCGAAAAGATTGGTGCAGAACGATTAGAAAAACTTGACAAATTGACAGGCGGCGCCGGAACCCGCGAGGCCGTTCTGGGCGGCGCTCTTGTTCAAGGTGCAAGCGTATCTAATCAGAACTTCATGTCAACGATGGATATGCCGCAAAACAAACTTGCGGCTACTCAAGAGTATCAAGAAGCAATTGCATCAGGGATGACCCCGGAAGAAGCGCGTTTAAGCGTTGCCAGAGGTGCTGCTAACGGCGCCCTGCTCCCGGCAACCGCAATATCCATTGTTTCTCAATATGCTGTTCCGGGCGGCTCCTCGTTTGAACGACTGCTTGCGGGCGCTACTGAACGCACATTAGGCGTTGAGGGCGCACTTCAAGTTGCCAAACAAATTGGCAAATCTTCGCTTGGTGAAGCTGGTTCTGAAATGCTTGAAGAGGGTGGCGGTCAGTTTGTTTCCAACGTGTTTACTCCGGGTCAAGAAGACCTTACGCAAGGCGTTGGCGCGGCTGCTGGTGCTGCTGGTGCATTGGGCGCACTCATGGGTGGTGGTGCCGGTGGCATCAACGCACTGCAAGCACAACGCGCACAGAAGGTTATTGAAGAGCGCAAAGCCGCAGAAGAACAGGCAAAACAAGAACTGGATGCGCGCACACCTCCGGTTGAACAGATTGAACATCCCGACCCCGTTCAACTCGCTCCAGAACAAGTTCGCAACACCGCTCAAGAGTTGGTTAGCAATATCCAGCCGGGTTCTGCGTTTACACTTGATGACATTACCAATACAACCGGGGGCGCAATTGCAGGTGCTGATGCAGCCGCTGTTGCTAATGACCTTTTAAACAGGGGCGAAATCGTCCGCGAGCCGGGTGACACTCTTAGTTTCCGCCGGGTAAATGACGACGAACGGGTAATCCCGCTGGGTAATCCAGACCAAAGTTATGTTTATACGGTACCCACCACTCGTGACGGTTCTGAGATAAACGATGGCTATGCTGTTGAATCTCAAGCACTTGGTGTTATTAGAAACGTAGCCAACCAAGAAGAAGCAGACCAGCTTAAACAGCTTATGTTGAACCGGGCGGGCGAGCAGGCTGCTGTCGTAGACGAACAGATAAACAATCTGCGCGAACAAGAACAGCAAGTTACCCGAACCATCGAAGAAGCAATGCTTCGTTCGGATGTAACTAGCGAGCAACTGCAAGGCTTGAAGGAATCAGGCCAGCAGGCAAGCGAAAAGATTAAACAAGAGATTGCCAAGCTGGAAGAACAGAAGGCGGCAATTCTTGCCGAGCCTGTTGTTACGCCAATCAATCCCCGTGCCGAAGCCGGACATCAAGTACGTTTACACATTCCGGGTCAATCTGCGCGTGTGCTTTCCAACTTTGCTACGGAACAGGAAGCATACGATGCAATCATTGACAACGCTTCTCCCGAACAAGAGCGAAGCATTGTTGAAGACCCTGCATACGAAGGTGTTCGTAATCGTTTAGAAGAGCGCGCCGCTCAACTGGAAGAAGAACCAGAAGAAGCGCCGGTTGAAATGACACCCGAAATGCAGCAACGGGTAACTGAAGTCAGCAATCGTATGCGCGGTGTTCTTGACCAGATGGGATTGAAAGGCATTGGCCTTAACGTTCAGCAGCGCCTTCAGGAAGCCGTAAATGGCAAATTAAGTGCCGTGGATGGGCATTACCTCAACCGCGTGATTTCAGCGTCACTGGAAGGCTCTCGTGACGTTACAGCCACCATTGGACACGAAACCATCCACGCCCTGCGTGAGCTTGGAATGTTCAGTGACAAGGAATGGGAAATACTTACCAAGAAGGCCAAGTCTGAGTGGATTAAAAAGTACGACATTGAAAGTCGTTACGAAGGCGTAAACCTAAGCGACGAGAAGGTCATTGAGGAAGCCATCGCAGATGCCTTTGGTGACTGGCTTCAAGGCAATCTTCAGGAACGCGGTGTCGTTTCTGGATTGTTTAACCGCATCAAGCTGTTCTTACAAAAGGTTGGTGATGTCCTCCGGGGGCAGGGCTTTACCAATAGTGAAGATGTATTTAAACGTGCGCGCACCGGGACGCTGGAAGGCGACCGGGTTGAACGTACGTCCGAAGGTACACAGTTTGCTCGTGACTTTAAAGATGTAACTGCTCGCACCCCAGAACTTCAAGAAGCAGCAAAGCGAGTCGCTGCCGGTGAGATGACGGGCGAGGAGTACAACAAACTTGTTAACCAGTACAAGGCAATCACTCCGTATACAGAAGTGCCGATGCCCGCTTCTGACGAAGAAGCAATCAACGCACTGACCAAGGATAAACGTCCTCAGTATCGCGGCACCAATGACATCCCGGCGGGCGAACGGGTAGACCTCCGTTTAGACATTCCCGCATACAGGGACCACGGCGTGTGGGTCAACTCCGTGCATCGCGAAGGCGGCAAGAAGACCGTATATGGCCCTGTCTCGTCGGTTAAAAATGCACAGATGGCTCCTTCCACAGGAAAGGCGCTAAAAGTTGCCACAGGCGCTCCCAAGAGTCCGTTTGCCGTTATCCGTGGTAATTGGGTTCCGGTTAGCGACCAACAGGCTGTGGCGCGGGCAAAAGAATATTTAAACAACCCTGAGTGGGCGCAAGTTGGTTATGACCCAGAGCGTCATGGTTATTTCTATGACCGGAGTACCACGCAACCAATTGTTGCCGCAGAAGAAATTTTGCAAATTGGTCCGCTGGTTTTGGCTAAGAATCCGACTTACGAAGAAAAGTCAGAGTTTCAATACGCCCTGCCGCGCACAGTTAACGTAGACGGCAAAGAACTGCCGACCAGAATTTCTGAAAATGCACATTATGGTGGGCAGGGAGTAGACGGCTATTACCTTATGGATTTAATGGGTTTTTCGGAAAATTATTGGAATAATCTTTCAAATTTTGAAAGAAATGAACTCTTCCAATATTATTACCGTTTGGTATCCGGCGCGGGTAAGTTAATTTATCCGACTGTTGAGGGCATTCAAAACTTTTACAGATGGTTCTCTGAGGCTAGCCCCGATTTAAAAAATGACGATGGCACTCCTGTTATTTGGTACCACGGCACCGCACAGGACGTTCACGAATTTAGGTCTAAGCAAGCGGGCGCTACATTTGTTACCAGAAATCCCGTATTTGCAAATACGTTTGCTGGTTTGTCCAAAAATTGGATGGTCAACCACGCTTGGCGTTTTGCAAAAGAACCAATGATAGATATTGAAAATGCATTTTATGAAGGCGCTAAAGAAGCATTCAAAAATCACTCAATTGGTAAAATAGAATATTCCAGAATAATTGAAGATGTTATTCCAGAATTAACTGATTTATTGTTGGATTATACCCATGCAGATGCTTATGGATTTAAAATTGAAAAAGATGCTGCGGACTCAAAACTTCAATTAATTTTTCATAAAGAATCTCGCCGCCATGATGCAATTGCTGATAAGTTGGCAGACCTTCTTCCATCCAAAGAAAACATCATTTCTTTATTTGTAAGCGCAAGGAATCCTTTTGACTACGCAAAAGAAGAACACATTCAAAAAATAAACGATTGGTGGAAATCTCAAGGCTTTGACCCTATTTATGAAAACACATTAAACGAAATTAGGGATGGAGATTGGAGAACTATTGAAAGCGAAGAAATTCAAAAAGCCATTAAAGGCGCTGGATTTGATGCTTTTTATATGTATGAAAACTTTGACAAGAACTTAGCTGTTTATGACACCAATCAAGTCAAGTCTGCAATTGGCAATACCGGAGCGTTTAGCCGCAACAACAACGACATCCAATACGCCCTGCCGTTAAGCCGTGAAGAAAAAGATGACATAGTTAAACGCGCTCGTGGCGATGCTGACCTTGCCAAGACTATGCTTGGCCTTGCAGCAAACATGACGCCTGAAGAACGCCTGAAGTTAGACCGTGCAAACGCAGTCAAGATGGTTGACTTGCTTGGTACGTTCCCGACTGCTGATGAATACGCTGCTGTTGCCTATGCGGGTCGCGCCAAACGCGGTTGGTATGAGAACTCTGCAAAGGCGTTGGTTTCCGTATTTGGTAGTGACGCCCCGCGCTTTGCTGCGCTGCTTGCCGCGCTGTCGCCGCAGTGTTCCGTCCAGACCAATCTTTTAAACACTCTGAATATGTGGAAGAACTGGACGGCAGCAGGCGGGCCGACCAACACGGCAGAAATCATCCGCATCTTTGGTAAGTCGGTGCAGGGCAAGAAGGAAGAGAAGTCTGTTCTTAACGCATGGAAGAACAACGCAATCCGTGCGCTCACGGCACAGAACTTTAGCAACTTTAAACTATCCGGCCCGAAGGTTAATTCGTTCTACCTAAACCTTATCGGCGTTACTGAAGAAGTCACCAATGATACTTGGATGGCTAACTTTGCATTCGTTGAACAGAAGTTGTTCAGTGGTAGTTTAAACAAAAAAGAAACTGACCCCGGTAAAGGCGTCGGCTATCTTGCTACCAACGTCGTTGTCCGCCAAGCGGCAGACCGTTTAACTGAACTAACTGGCGAAAAGTGGACACCCGCAGAAGTTCAAGAAACCGTTTGGTCGTGGGCCAAGGCTTTGTATGAAGGCGCGGAAGCGGCAGACTTAACGCCCATCCAATTCCTTAACGAAGGCAAACTCACTGATGAATTAATCAATAGCGTTCCGGATTTCAAGTCGCTGTTTTTTAATGAAGTATACGAATCAATTTTGAGAGAGGCTGGATATGGAAAACAACTTGACGGACTTGTACAACAGCGCAACGCAGATAGCGCAAAGTTATCAAAAGAAGGGCGAGGGCTTGGCACAGAAACAGCGCCGTTTACTCCAACTGCTCAAAAAGAATTTGAACAAGCCGCAGCAAAACGTCTTACAGCGTTAGAAAACTTACGCCAAAAAGAAAGCACTTTAAACAGGATTTTCCACGGTGGGCCGATTGCTCTGCTGGAGGTTCGCCCGTCCACAAGTTTGTCGCATCTTGTTCCTTCGCTTAACTCTGGTGACCGCAAACTCATTAAACAGTTTACGTCTGGGGCCAAGGCAATCCTGTTTGATTCGGACGGCAAAGACCGTGTCGCCGCGCTTCTTGGATTTGACAGCGGCCTTCCGAAGAAAAAACAAGAAGGCGAAAAGAAAGAAGAAAACAAATACACGATTGGCTCTGGTGGTTTTGAGGGCGTGGTGTCCGCTAACTACCAAGTCAAAGTTCCGGAAGAGTATGCCGACCCTTATTGCGCCGCATCCGGATATGTTTTCCTTCAGGACGCAGTGCCTTGGCAAAAGCCCGACCCCAATGGTTGGGGATTTGGTTTGGCTATTACCATTCCGAAATTAACCGATGAAATTGAGTCTGAATTTTTTGAGCGTTTTGAGGCGCTGACTGATACTGGTCACACCCGCAAAGGCAATACAATTTTTATCGGGAACTTTACCGAAGCCGGAAAGACTAAAGGAGGTCTTGAGAAGGCTGAAATTAACAATGAACTGTTTGAAGAACTTGTTCTTCAGCTTGCACATGAGATTGCAGTTAAGCATCAAATCAGGACGCGAGTGTCTGGCTACCGTTTTGGTGGCGGCTATTTATCAAACTATGTGGAGAATGCAGATGGGCAAACCGTCAACGCTTGGGCAGCCGAGGGAACTGGGGCTGGTTACTTACGAGGGGATGGCGGCGAAAGACTCGCCAATATACAAGAACAATTGGATGCTTTGCAGGCCGAGTTCCGAGATTACTGTCGCGCCTTCCAAGAAGAACAAGACAGAAAAGCCGAAGCAAAAGCAAATCGCGGAAAAGGGCGAGTAAAAAAAGAAATTGGTCAACTTGCCCTGCCAAGAAACGTATTAGGCCAACCCGCAACTCTGCCGACATGGACTGACCCCACCGACAGTAAAACAGACGACGTTCGATACCTCTTGCAAGACAAGATGATTGACGTTAAACGCGTCGTCCAAGAAATCACTAAGGCTGCTGGGGTCATCGCTGATAGGTGGAATCCATACCTTCAGGAAGAGCTTTACCACGGTCGTACCGCGCAGCAGACAGAGCGTTTCCTGCGTACTGAGTTGCGCCCGCTGTTGCTTGACCTTGCTAAACACAACATCACCACCACCGAATTTGAAGAGTTCCTGCACAACCGCCACGCCAAAGAACGTAATGACCAGATTGCCAGCATCAATCCTTCGATGCCGGATGCAGGTTCTGGTATTGCAACTCAAGCTGCACAAAACTATTTAAACGCTCTGCCCCCGGCGCGCCGCCGTCTGCTGGATTCAATTGCACAGAAAATCGATAACATCAATCGTGGCACCCGTCAGATTCTTGTTAAGTCTGGTCTTGAAACACCGCAGACGATTGCGTCATGGGAGCAGACTTACCCGAACTATGTGCCGTTGTTCCGCGAGGATGCGGACTATGTGACTTCATCCGGATATGGTGTCGGTCAGGGTTTCAACATCCGTGGTGACTTCTCCAAGCGGACAACAGGTTCCACAAGGAACGTTGTAGATATTCTTGCTAACGTAGTTATGCAGCGTGAACGTGCCATTGTCCGCGCCGAAAAGAATCGCGTAGCGGAGTCTATATACGGTCTTGCGGTGCAGAATCCTAACAAGGACTTTTGGCTGGCCATCGACCCAGATGCCATCAAAGATGTGTCCAAGATTCAGAATGAACTGATTGGCCTTGGTATTAGCCCCAACGATATTCAGAACATTTTCCAGCAACCCAAGAAACCAACCATTGACCCAAGGACTGGGCTTGTAACCAACAAACTTGACCCGTTTGTTTTAAACAGCGACAACATTCTTGCGACCCGGATAAATGGTCGCAATCATTACGTTCTATTTAACAACAACAATCCCCGCGCAAAGCGAATGGTTACCGCCCTAAAGAATCTTGACGCCGACCAACTTGGTCGCGTGATGAACTTTATGGGCAAGATTAGCCGTTGGGTGTCGAGTATCAATACTCAGTACAACCCCATCTTCGGTGTGGTCAACTTGTTCCGCGACGTACAGGGTGCTGTGCTTAACCTGTCTACGACTCCTATCGCTGGCAAGGCTGGTGAGGTTATGAATTTAAACAACCTCAAAGATGCGATGGGCGCCATCTGGAGTACCGCCCGTGCAGAGCGCAGCGGTAGCGCAGCCCCCAATACTCAATGGGCAAAACTCTGGCAAGAATTTCAAGAAGAAGGTGGTCAAACCGGATACCGCAGCCAATTCAGCAGTTCACAAGAACGCGCAGATGAACTCCAGAGTGAACTCAACAAGATTTCCGAAGGCAAGTTAAAACACGCTGGCCGCGCAATGTTTGACCTTCTGTCTGACTACAACACGACGATGGAAAACGCGGTGCGTTTAAGCGCATACAAATCCGCACTGGCGAAGGGTTTGTCTAAACAACAAGCCGCCAGTATTGCCAAGAATCTTACGGTCAACTTCAACCGCAAGGGTCAGATTGCAACTCAGGCTGGTGCGTTGTATTCGTTCTTTAACGCATCTATGCAGGGTACTGCGCGTTTAGTTGAAACGATGCGCGGTCCTGCTGGTGTAAAAATTCTTCTCGGCGGCTTTTTGCTTGGCGCAGTACAAGCGGCAATGCTTGCTGCCGCAGGGTTCGATGATGATGAACCCCCTGAGTTCATCAAAGAACGCAACTTCATTATCCCGATAGGCGGGAAAAAGTACATCTCGATTCCGTTGCCGCTCGGCTATAACGTGATTCCAAACTTCAGCCGCCACATTACTGAGATTGGAATTTCTGGCGGAAAACACATTGGTGACCACATCGTTGGCATCACGGGTTCTTTCGTTGAATCGTTTAACCCGATTGGTGGGGCTGGCTGGTCGCTGCAAACTATTTTCCCAACGGCGGCTGACCCGTTTATCGCACTGGCAGAAAACAAAGATTCTTTTGGTCGCCCGATTTACAGGGAAAACTTTTCCAATCTTGACCCCACACCGGGTTATCTGCGTACCAAAGATTCGGCCACAGCGTTTAGCAAAGGTCTGTCAGAGTTTTTAAACGCAGCAAGCGGCGGCACAAAGTACAAGCCGGGGGTTGTTGATGTCACCCCCGACCAGATTGACTACTTGCTTGGTCAGGCGGGTGGCGGCGTGTTCCGCGAACTTCAGAAAACCGAGCAAACCATCACAGGCACAATCAAAGGCGAAGAAGTTGCGCCGTATAAGATTCCGCTCGTCGGGCGATTCTATGGCAATGCAGAATCCAACGCGGCCAAATCGCAGCTTTTCTACAAAAACCTTGAACGTTTAAATGAACACGAAAACGAAATTAAAGGTCGTTTGAAGAATCATGAACCGATTGCTGAATACCTTAAAGAAAACCCAGAGGCTCGTTTAATCAAGATGAGCAACAGTATTGAGTACAACATCCGCAAGTTAAAGCAACGCCGCGAACTATTGAAAGCGCGCGGCGGCAATGAACAGGCTATCAAGAATATTAACGACAGTATTGTTCGCTTGATGGTTCGCTTAAACGAACGGGTTAGCAGTTTTGAAGATTAAGTTCTGTTTACACGAACGAACGGGCAACTGAACTCGTTCTTCGGGTACTTCTCTTCGTAGATGTGTTGGATGAATTGACAATCATCCTGTGAGTCAAATGTGTTAATCCAATACGCCTGACCGGCATGGAACATCAACAAATTAAACCAGATGTAGAACTCCATTTATTTCACCACCAATCGTTTGGTTTTGAAAAGATGAAGCAGTGTCGCTTCATGCGCCTTTTGCCATAGGTCAATGCGCTCTTCTTTTGACAGCTTGGAGCCTTGGTCAATCTCGTGATGGCAACGACTACATAGGAAAGCGATGAAGCAGTCGTGTGCCTTGATGCTCATGCCCTTGCCGTGTCGGCTTTGATTAGAGTGGGCTGAAACTATTGTGCCGTCATCAGCCCCGCAGTTCATGCAGGGCTGGCCTTCGGCTGAGTCGGTGAGTTTTTTGTTACGGTAGTTCAATGAACTGTTGCCGCTTCTACTTCGGGATTGCCAAGCCAGAACACAGGCTTAACCACGCCAAACCGTTTGCTCCAATCCATCGTGCTTAAAAGATTGACGGCTTCTGTTTCATCAAGACCTTCGGCTGCAAACTTTTCAAGGCAACGGCCCAAGTCGTATACAGGCAACAGCACATCTTCGTAAATAGAAAAGCCCATAAAGGCGTGGGAAAGTTCAGGAGCAACCAGTCCATCAGGAGTCGTATTCATTTAAACACCTCGTGCAAATCCATTGTTGACGTTTCTTGTCTGACATGGGGACGTACTTGCCAGACTTTTGCTGAAGGCGGCACTTAGCGCACCATCTCGTCAAGCCTATCATCTTTACTTTTCTTTGTATGCCACCCGTCACAAATCGGGCAGCGGTAAATTTCAAACATCACCGAGTGGAATGCCGACGAACGGTCTGCGTATTGTTGTGCGGCTTCTTCGTTTAAATGACGTAGCTTGCTTTTACAGGCTGACTTCTTGCTCAACTTTTTGACCTTCTAACTTTTCGATTGCATTTACAAGCATAGCGTTAAAGCCGCGCTCCAACAAATACAGGCGACCTTCTTCATCAACATCAAGATTGATAATCAAACCTTTGGGCGTTTCAAAACAATCAATAACATCAATTTTCATTTGATAATCTCCACGGATGTCCAACTAGCAAGGTTGATTGCGTTGCCGTTTTCATCGGTGCAATAACTGTAAGCACCATCCAAGTGGTGGAATTTAACCTCAAGATATTTTCCGTTGACTTTTTTGTATTCGTCATCGAGAACGCGAATCATTACATCACTCGGCGCTTGGTAAAGTTTGATTCTCATATTCAGCCTCAATCAATGCCTTCAATTCTTTTACTTTTTCTTCACCAGCAAAGTAATCAAACACAACCCATAGTGCTTCTTTGAGTTTTTCATTCCATTGAACGTCTTCTTCGTTGAAGTAAATATCTGTGTAACAGTATTTTATATGGTCTCCCAAAGCTCGAACCATAATTAAATCAAACGTATCGTCATCCATTTCAAGGGTCACTTGCATTTACAGCCTCCGCATCTAGGGTCGTTGTGTTCTTTCCGGTATTCACATTCCATCGACATAACAAACGGAATTGTTTTCATTATTCGCCTACCATCTTCTGTCCAGCTTTCTTGAACTTGCAGCGTTTCATGTAACGGCGGGCGGTTGTAGCAGCCGTATCTATTCACTTCTTTCCCCTAATCAAAGTCATAAGTTCACGCAGCGCATTTGTTGCTTCCTTGCCGCGTATTTCTTCGCGCTTCATTAGTGCTTCTGCTCTGTCTGCTGATTTGTATTTCAGTAACCGTCGTGCTTCGCACTCAAGCGCCCAATCTGGACACCAAGTACAGACCTCCCTGCCGCCAAAAAGTTTCACCAAACTTTCCGGCTTGCAGGATTTATTGCAATTTATGGCAGTCTCCAAGTAGCGCACTCGCTAGCAGTCCACTGTTTAACCATAACGATTTCACCACGCTTACGCATTTGATTAAGGATGGCTTTGATGGTTGTGTACTTACCTTTGAGTGCGTCATAAATCTCAATGGTGGAAACTTCTTCGTCAGCATCGCCAAGGAAGTTAATAATCTTTTCCCTTACGGTATTACCCCGCACCTTATATTTGGCATCAGGGCTACCGCTCATTGCGTAACCTTCTACAAATTGTTTTGTTGTGTTTTGAAAATTGATATGTTTCGGTGACAACTCAAACAACAAAGCGAGGTTCATTATTTATCCTTGTTGGAATTCACTTGATAGCGGAAATAATCTTTTCAAGTTTTCCCTGCGATTGCAGCATCGCCAAACGCTCAAGGCTTTCTGCAAGGCGTTCTGCATTTTCTGCAATCTTTGCTAGGTCTGCACCATTTGCAATGCCATTAAATTTTGAAATTGCCGAGCCAAGTTTTTCGGTTGCATCACGCATTTTGCGGCTTGATTCAGTCATTGATTCAGTTGATTTGCTCGCCGTAGAAACCATTGTATTGGCCGCTGCGGTAATGGCAGAAGTAACGTCAAAGATTTCTTTTTGTGCTTCATTCAGTGCAGTCATAAATACTCCCACGGGTTCTGTTTTTTTTAAAAACAATTTAAAATTTGATGGGTTCATCAAAAAATACTGAACATACTCGGAAGAAAAAACTCCAGAGTCAGAGTAGCCCTGACTATTTATGTTTCTAATTTGACCAGCCGTTGCTTTGACGCAATTTTCTGGAAATCTAATAGCCATTTAAACCCCTTGGTGCCAGAGGCCGGAATCGAACCGGCACAACCTGTTACGGTCGGCAGATTTTAAGTCTGCTGTGTCTACCGATTTCACCACTCTGGCTTTGACTTATTCTTTGACGAAAGCCCCGCCCTCAACCATGCGGCCTTTGCGGTCTTTGATTTCAAAGTACGCACACTTTAAACAGAACGCCGTTGATAGCTTCATCATCTGGCAGTAAATGATTAAACAAACTAGAACATCACCAACGCCATCGACAACGCCCTCAAGGTCGTTCTTGATTTCGGCATCACAGAGTTCGCCAAGTTCACTTACGGCCTTCAAAAGCTGAGCGCGTGGGGATGAGTGAGCGGTGATTTCACGGTCATCTGCCCACTTCTGTATAACAAGTTCAAGTTCCTCAAACGTCACTGTCGCGCTCCTTCAACATTGCATCAGCAATCTTGTATGCCCACGATGCAATCTGATGTTGATTGTCAGACGCACCCCTTGTAACAAGCCCCTGCATTGCCAATGCCGCAAAGACATCGCGCAGTTCTTCATTCGTCATGTATTCCATGAGCTTCCTCGATGAGTCTGGTTAACTGAACCGTCCAGTCACGGGCAGACATATCAACCAATTTAAACAATCCGTTGATTTCTTTGGTCGTTAAGACTGGCCTGATTTTTTGTTTGGCTTTCAATGATTCGACCCACGCCTTCTTCCAACACAAGGCGAATGGGCCGCTCATTGGGTAATGGTCATGGACAAGTGTTTTAGATTCACACCACTCGTTCCACTTCCGTTCCATCATTGCTTGATTCACCCTTGCAGAACCTTCATGGCATCAATCGTTGCCTGAAGTTTGGCAATCGTCTTGTCCTTTTCTGCAATCAACGAATTAAGGTTTTGATAAAGATTGGCGCGCTCTTCCGCATCGCGGTACATCGCACGAATCAGTTGGTTGCTGATTTCAAATTGACGCTGCATAAAGTCACTCATCTTTTTTCCTTTCCTCAAGAATCCATGCGCGGGTCATACGGCTGCAATGTTCAATCTCCAGCAGAAGCTCCCATGCTTGGTTAAATTTTCTTTCGTTTAAACTGTCATGCGTGTGACGCTCAAGCGCACAAATCTTTTGAAGCTGGTGTGACCAGTCATGAAACGGAGTAGTCATGGACAAATTTCCTGATTTTTTCGTCAAGCTCTGTTGGTGTCAGAGTGATTGGGTGTGACGCTTCAGCAAGCAACCACATGGCGTGTTCCCAGATTGGGTTGCCTTGAAGTTCGCTGAATGCGCGGGCTTCATCATCATTTAGCATGGAGTGCCTCAATGCCATCTGCGAGTGTGTCTGCCAATGTCTTCCGTGCCTTGCCTACCAAAAGACTGTTGGCTTCTGTGTTTTCCAAAACCAAATCGCGGGCACTAATCAGTCCATCATTGAACCCCTTTGAATAGGCATTGTTCCCTGCTACCGCATTAGCAATGGCATTCCGGATGAACTCAGACGCACCACGCGCCTTGGCAATGTTTCTGATTTCTTCGATAAGGTCTTTTGGAAGATAGACCGAATACGGCATCAGACGCTGGTCGATTTCCATTCTTCGTACTCCCCAACAATTTGTTTAAATGTATCTGCCGCTTCGACGTTGCTATCAAGTTCTGCACGGCTGGTGATGGTGCAGGTTTCTTTAAGGAACGCTTCGGCAGACCGTTCGGACGCATCCCAAGCCAGACCCGACTCCACCAAGAACTTCTGGAACAGCGGGTCTTTACACAGGATTGCGGCACGGTTTGACGTTGTAGGTTCGCGGCGCTTGTATGGCTTCTCCGTATCGTCGATACGCACCATGACAACCTGATACCGCGCCCCAACGAAATCGCGGAGTAGATGCTCCGGAATCTCGTCGGGATGAATGCACAGCGTCAAGACATAGCCGGTCTTGTCCTGCTTGATTGCGACCTTTACGCCCTCAAACTGGATAGTGTCCACCGAAAAATTTCCCGATAAGAATGAATAGGTTGCCAATCTTCGTGCCACGCGGCTTGGGTTCCGTGCGGTAGATTTGATTGATATAGGCAATCGCTTCGGGTGAAAGTTCCTTCTTCGGCCTCAACTCAGCGATGCCGCCCTTCTTCTTCTGGTACCAATCGCTGGTGTAACGCGCCACGGTACTCTCCCCGATGCCGGTGATTTCGGTAATCTGTTTACACGTCAAGCCCTGCTTACGCAGTGCCATCATCTGTTGGACTTGCGAAACATTCAAACGCTTGTTGGGCGTGTGCTTAAGCCCAAGGGTCTGGGATTGCATCTTCCTTCTCCTTCTTCGGTTGGAACGGTGCGCTTGCTCGCAGTGAAAAGAACTCACCCTTTGCGCTTTGGCGAACCCAAGCGGCAAGCTCAATCTTTATGTCACCATCCGCATCACGCGGCAGCGACTTGATAAGGTCGGCACTAATCAACAAGTCACCACCAAAGTCAGGCGCCTTGTCGCTAGTTTTCTTGCGCGAAAAAAGTGCGCCACTGTTTACATACTTCATTGCTTCGCCTCCAATTCGGCACCACGCCGTGTAAAGTCTTCCTTAATGCGTTCCGATTCACTCGCGTCCATTGATTCCAGCAACTTCCACGTCTCGCGGTTGATTGTGTAGAACTGACGCAGGTTGTTGATGTTGGTGGTCACATCAATAAATCCTTTGACGATGTCACCGACTTCCTTAACAAACTTCGACTTATCGATATTTGACGGCTCAATTACCCACGGCTTGGGGTTGGCCTTCACCTCCGGCTTTTGCGTCGCTGGCGCGGCCTTTGGTGCGGTCTGAGGGGCATCCTTGTGGGTGTCTGCGGCTTCAACTTCTGGGTCATCGCCAGTAGCAAGCTGAAGTGCCTTGAGCAATGCGTACTTGTTACAACCCGTCAGGGCTTTGTAAATGCCCTTGTCACCGACGCCCTTAGAGTTACGGTCATTGCCCGCACCGGCCATCGTGAACGTCAGGTTCTCACCCGACGGGGTGTGATAGACCGTGTAAACAACAAGGATGTTGGTGTTGCCATACTCGTCGTGGCTGACATCAGACACCGAAGGGATAATGACAATGTCGTGTTCCAACAATGCCTTGCGGGTCTGCGCGACTACGTCAGCCTCGGTCACATAGTTGTAGTTCTGGAAGTCGTTGCGCCCTTTCTTCTGGACGTAACCGACTGCGATTGCCGCACCTTGAAGCGCGGTAAGAAGCTCTTTCATTCTTCCCCCAAGTAGGTTTGATACTGACTGCAAAACTGCGATACAGGGCAATAGGACTTGCAGCGTGTCCGTTCACCCTCCCTGACTTCAACGTAATGCTTGTCGTCTGGAAGCTCCGGCGGTTTGTCCCAATGAATCTTGACCGCCGACTTGCGGCCTTCCTTCATCAGCGCCCAACAAGTAGGCTTCTCCCACATTTCTTCTGACGTACAGGCTTTCGGATTAGTTCCGACATTGACATCGACATACGCGGCTTGATGAAGGTGTACGCGCTTGTTGATGTACTCCTCCTGTTCAATCTTTCCCCACAGGCGAACCGGAATCACAACCACGGGTGCTTGCGGGTAATCGTTTACACGCTCTGCTTCACGCGCAGACCAATCACGAACGATGGCAACAATTGCCAGCGACTTCACCTTTGACTGTTTATTCTGATTGATTAGCCATGCGTAGCAATTCAATTGCAGTTCCCACTCTGGCTTTTCGTGCATGACCGAGTAAGCCTTCGTGACTTTGTAGTCGAGAACGTCAATGCCCGTATCCGTGTAACGCTGAACATCTACCGCGCCGGAGATAGTCCAATCATTGACCTTTGCGTATAAACGCTCTTCAAGGATGTGGTCTTCGTCAGCGCCTTGTTCAAGAATCGAATGGACGGCAGAACCAAACAACGACCAGACCATGTCGGCGGCATCAGACTCAAGCTCAGACTCGTGCTTGTGCTTTAGTGCCACTAATTGCGGTGGGCCAATCAGTTCGGTCACAGACAGCGCGGCATTGCCCTTGGAGTAGTTCGGGCGCTCAATCGCATTGACAATCGTCTGCGGTAGGTTGTGCTTATTGGTGATTTTCATTTAGCTTCCTAGCAAGTTCCCGACGGCTTTGGTTTATCCATGCGGGGTCACTGGGTGTTGCGGCCACGGTCTGTACGATTACGGTTCCAGACTCATGCCTAAGATTGACCTTGTAATGTTTGTTCTGCTCAATCGATTCAATTGTGCAGCCCATTCGCTCGACCATCCTTTGATACTCGCGTAGTGCCTTTTTCATGTCTCCCCCTTGAAGACTTAGGTACAATCATACTCAACTGAAATGTATCGTACAACCACATTTCTCATTCGTCAACTGTTCTTATTGTTCTCATACCATACATGGGCAAGATGCAAAGAGTCAAGGGCGCCGTAGGCGAGCGTGAAGTTCTTGCGCTGCTGAGTGAGCGGCTGGGCGTCAAGCTGGAGCGCAACCTGTCGCAGACTAGAAACGGCGGGGCTGACTGCATCCAACTGGGCAGGGTTAGTCTGGAGGTCAAGCGGCAGGAGCGTTTAAATATCACAGCGTGGTGGGAACAGGCAGTAAAGCAGGCCGGGCCAAATATCCCTGTGCTTGCGTTTAGACAGTCACGAAAGCCGTGGACATTCGTAGTTGACTCCAATGATGTCCAACTGTTATCTTCACGCGGCCATCTGTTGCACATGGATGTTGACACCTTTTGTGCGATTGTGAGCGCGTTTGGTTGGAACCTCCCTTTGGGCGGGTAACACCGCCCAATTTTTTAGATGAGGTGGCAGTGCCTTCATACAGCGTGTTCCCCCCTTTCACGCTTTGGTTCAGCCACCTCACCTAAGAGATTGTCACCAAAGAGTAATGATGAAGATATAGTGTCATCATGTTCATAGGAGGAACATCATGGCACTACCCACTTGCAGTGACGAAGAGTTCATCAAAATCTGGCGTGATATTCAAAGCGCCGCAGCGGTTTCAAGAGTATTAAAGATTTCCGAGCGCGCAGTACATTCGCGGCGCAGAGCAATCGAAAACAGACACGGGGTGTTGCTCACTTCAACCAGTGCGATGTCCCCGACGCAATCAAAACATTTTGACTATGACCGTGGTGTCTTGAAGTACGACATCGACAACGGCATGGTCTTTATTTTTTCTGATGCCCACTATTGGCCGGACTACATCAGCACCGCCCACCGTGGTCTGGTTCATCTAATCAAGAAGTACCGCAGCCAAACGAAAGCCGTTATATGTAACGGTGACGCATTCGATGGCGCATCCATCAGTCGCTTCCCCTCTTTGGGCTGGGAACAGAAGCCATCGGTCGCGAAAGAACTCGAAGCGGTATCAGACCGTTTAGACGAGATTGTCAAGGCTGCTCCGGCTGCTCAACATTTCTGGCCGTGCGGCAATCACGATGCCCGCTTTGAAACCAAGATTGCCAACAGCGCGCATGAGTACGCCGAAGTGCAAGGCGTCCATCTGAAAGACCATATTCCGAAGTGGGTGCCGTGCTGGCGTGTTGACATCAACGATGACATCGTCGTGCGTCACCGCGAAGCTGGCGGCGAACACGCGGACTGGAACAACGTGGTCAAGGGTGGCAAGACCATCATCACCGGACACGACCACCGTATTGGTGTGGTGCCGTATGAGTCCTACTCAGGGTTACGGTATGGGGTGCGTACTGGGATGCTGGCCGACGATGCGTTAGACAGTCAGTTCCGCAACTACCTTGAGGCCAAGGCACCCAACTGGCATTCGGGCTTTGTGGTGCTGACCTTTATCGACGGTCAACTCTTAATGCCTGAGATTGCCCGCAAGTGGGTTGAAGGCGTCATCGAGTTTCGCGGCCAGCTTATCGACGTTTAAACTATTGTTCGGGGCGTTGCTCTTCTGCGTTTACGGTGATGGTTAGACCTTCTTCCTCATCATCGTAAATCCAGAGGATGCGACCGTCGTCGAGGACAAGCATCAGTTCGCCGTCTTCCACGCCAACGTCCATGATGGTGCGTCCGATGAAACTTTCGAAAATGTTCATGATGTCCTCCATGAGTGCATTAGAACACACACTGACAATGTGTTGTGCATTTTGTTGACAATGTGTTTAACGGGGGTCTAGGATGGTTTTGTCTGATGTGGCAGTCAGACACTCACTGGCAACAACCCCATTTTGATAGGGGCTTGTGTGGTCTTAGACATCTGTCAGTGGGTGTCAACGATTGCCCAAGCCAAGGGCCAAGCCTCTATCAAAGCGGGGTTTTTCTTTTGGCAGACCGCTAGGCTCGTCGGCGTGATACGGCAGGGGCTTAGGGATACGCGCACTGTGGGGTTAGGTCTGAGAAGCGCGGAGGGCGGCGAAGTTAGAACCCTTGACCGAACGTCTGACGGGTGCTGTGGCTCCGGCGTGGGTAAACAGTTGAAGGCATCTAGGGATTAGGCTAGGTGCGTTCACCAGCATGGGTAGTTATATCTATATGAGTTTGCTTAGAAATCAGGATGCCCGACACATAGATTTTGAAGCGTTCGTCGGCATCATTCCGGACAATCCAAAACTACTTCCGTCTGACCTTGACATGGTCATCGAACGACGCGGATACTTCTTGTGTGTTGAATGGAAACGTCCGAATGAAAAGTTCAGTGTCGGTCAACGACTGATGCTGGAAGCTCTTTCGAGGAAGCCTGATTGGCGTGTTTTAATTGTCCACGGTGACACTGATGGCGGGTTGAACATCACTGGAGTTTGGTTACTTCAAGGAACTGAAACCATCCATCTTGGGTCTACTACTGAGCATCTAAAAGAAACCATTCGTTATTGGTATTCATGGGTCGAAAACAACAATGCCTTACGTCAACAAGAAGCGTCCGTATAAAAAAGAGTATGAACAACAAGTCGAGCGCGGAGAACATCCGGCTCGCATGAAACGTCAAACAGCGCGACGTTTATACGACGCAGAGGGCATTGACCGTAAGGGAAAAGACATTGACCACGTTATCCCCTTGTCAAAAGGCGGCAGCAATCTGAAGTCAAACTTGCGGCTTTCTAAGCCCAGCACAAACCGTTCCAAGAAAAACAAATGATTGAAGACGAAGTCGTTGCGCTGCTAGGTCAGCGCGACCATGCCCGTACCATTTGTCCGTCCTGCTCGCCAACGCGACGCAAAGCAAAAGAAAATTGTTTAAACATTAACCGAGTATCCGAAGGCATTGTCTGGACTTGTCACCATTGTGGTTGGTCTGGAATCGCGCCCTACAAGAGATACGAAAAAAAGGAGCCGACCATGCAAGCAGTGCCGAAGGAAGTATTTGATGGAAAAGTATTGAATGTTGACGCAGTAACCTATCTGGTTAAACGTGGCATTTCCGAGAACACGGCTAAAGCCGCAAATGTTTACTCTGCAAAAAGATACATTCAGAAGATTGGCGGGGAAACAGATTGTGTGGCATTCCCCTACGAAAGAAACGGTCACATCGTAAACATCAAGTACCGGAGCCTGTCCCAAAAAGGGTTTTCGCAGGAATCGAACGGCGAGCAGTGCTTCTACCTCATCGAGCAGATTAAACAGGACGAACCCATCATCATCGTCGAGGGTGAGATTGATGCCCTGACCTGTATCGAAGTCGGACTGACCAACGTCATATCAGTGCCAAGCGGTGCGCCAATCAAAGTATCCGAGGGTAAGGTTGACCCGACCGAAGACCGCAAGTTTAGTTTTGTGTGGGACGCGCACAAGGTTTTAAACGCAACGCCCTATGTGATTTTGGCATCTGATGGTGACATCGCAGGCACGGCATTAAAAGAAGAACTGGCGCGACGCATTGGGAAGGCCCGCTGTCGCGTGGTCAACTACCCCGAAGGGTGCAAGGATTTAAACGACGTGCTGATGAAGCACGGCCCTGACAAGGTCAGGTCACTGGTATCAGAGGCTGAGT
>Ga0209087_1000483_pt1 | contig 25388 bp, 24 predicted proteins | sample S_130805_EF_Meta_FD_187321 | JGI IMG/M metagenome (GOLD analysis project Ga0209087, IMG submission 187321) | Freshwater microbial communities from Lake Simoncouche, Canada to study carbon cycling - S_130805_EF_MetaG (SPAdes) (version 2) | ecosystem: Environmental > Aquatic > Freshwater > Lake ... | reverse complement strand
CATTTATTAGCACAGCGAGCAATTACTAAAGAGGTAGGCCAGCAAATTATTGATGTGGTGGCAAGGTATGAAGCAAGTATTAATTATGAAGGTATAGACATAAGAGGAGCTCAACCATCAAGGGGAAATATTGAGGGCGGACTATCAACATTAGAAGAGAAATCATTAGGAGCTGCTAAGAAGGCAGGTAATGCGCAATTTACTGGCGTACTTGAGTACGCAATTGCGCCAACAAAGGCTGGTCTTTACTTTATGGATACACCAGGACATGACATTGAACAATTAACTGGCTTTGGCGCAGCGGGTGTAAACATAACTGTCTTCACAACAGGTCGTGGCACACCAACAGGATCTGCTGTGATGCCAACTATTAAAGTAGCAACTAATAGTGAGATGGCGAATGCGATTCCAGATATTATCGATTTAAACTCTGGCACTATCGCCGATGGCACCCAAAGTTTGGAAGAAAATGGCAAGCTTATTTATCAATTAATTTTAGATGTCGCTAATGGTCAATTAACCAAGGCTGAACTTGGCGGCCATCATGAGTTTAATCTCTCAAGACTTTATGGCTCCTCTTTGTAATTAGAGCAGGTAAACTCCCCCAAATGCGCGCCTTATTCATCGAACATGATCACGTCTCACTAGGTGGTCCAATCTGGCGATCTTTAGAAAAGCATGGCTATGAGATTGAACGGTTTTTGATTGTTCCGGAGGAGAATTTTTCAACTCCTAATGTGCATGCAAATTTTCCAAACTTTTTAGATTATGACCTACTAGTTCCAATGGGTGCTCCCTATGGAGCCTATGAAGATGATCGAATTGGTAATTGGCTGCAACCAGAGCTTGAAAAACTTAAAGAAGCTCACAATGAAGGAGTGCCAATTCTTGGTATTTGTTTTGGTGGCCAATTAATGGCAAGAGCGTTAGGTGGCTCAGTTGCAAGAGCGCCAAAGGCTGAGGTTGGTTGGTATGAGATCGAATCTAATGACACCACTTTGATTCCAACTGGTCCTTGGTTTGAGTATCACTGGGATAGATGGCAAACACCTAAGGGTGCGACTGAGATTGCAAGAACAGAGTTATGCAGCCAAGCTTTTGTAATGGGGCGCACCTTGGGATTGCAATTTCATCCAGAGATTGACTCTGAAGTATTAGAGGCATGGCTTGCGATGGAGGGTGGTTGTGCTGAGGTTGAGGCAGAGGGTGTTGATGTTGAAAAGCTGCGGGAGCAAACATTACGTGAGCAGCCATTCTCCCAAGTTAGAGCTTTTGAGTTAGTTGACTCCTTTTTAAGAAGAGTTGCAACCGCTGAGGTCGTTAAGTACTCGGAAAAGTTTGAAGCATCTGCTGCTTTAAGCCAGTCAGCTGTTAGCAAATGATTGGTGAAGTAGCCTCCTTTTCAAACGCCTTATCAAATGCCTTCACAAATACCTTAGGTGGTAAATCAACCCAGCTTTCAACTTGGCGAAATACCCTTCGCTACTCAAGCTCAATCGCGCTATTAATTATCTGCTTTGTAATTCTATTTAACTTAGAGACATTAACACCTAGAGTATTTGGAATTGGCTTTGCCGCCGGCTTTATTGGCGGCCTTGGATTGCCATTTATCTATAAGGCGATCTCAACTGGTGCGGTCTCATTTGTTGGCCCAGTTGTTGCCCTTACCCAATCATTTTTCCTAATTATGTTTGCGATTTTAGTAAAAAATGAATCTCTCTCACTTACCTTTCCAATTGCAGCAGGCTTGGGCACAATCGGTATCTACCTCTGCTCAAGGCAGGCAAAGGGAAATCAACCAGTTACCTTTTCAATCTTTTTACTTGCCGCAACTGCTGCAATCTTTTTCGCTGGCTTTGGTCTTATAGCTACAGAGATTGATAACTCTGAAATTCTTGGTGGTCTAGTTGGGGCAAGATTTGGTGTCTTTGCACTGACCTTTGTTTTTCCACCCAAGAAAGGTTTAGTAATACCAGCAGGTGGGGAGTATAAAAAGTACGCACTCCTTTCTGGCACCTGTGAGGTTATAGCAAATATATTTTTTATGATCGCCATTAACAATTTGGAGTTAAGTAAGGTGGGAATCTTTATGGCATCAGCTCCTGCACTATCTACATTAATTGCAATAAAAATGCTCCACCAGCGGCCTTCGATCACCAATTGGGTTGGGATCGCAGCCTCCAGTGGAGCACTTGCAATTATTGCTCTAAGTTAATTGCTCTAAGTTAATTGCTTTAAGTTAATTATCCAGCGGTGTTACGTATGCCCCTGAAATACCACCATCTACTAAGAAGTTTGATGCGGTAATAAAGCTTGAATCATCTGAGGCTAAAAATGCCACAGCAGCTGCAATCTCAGTTGCATCGGCAAATCTGCCCATTGGGATATGAACTAACCGTCTTGCAGCTCGCTCTTTATCCTTAGCAAATAACTCCTGCAGTAATGGGGTGTTTACAGGCCCTGGAGATAATGCATTTACCCGAATGCCCTCTCTTGCAAACTGCACACCAAGTTCGCGGCTCATCGCAAGAACTCCGCCCTTTGATGCGGTGTATGCAATCTGTGAGGTAGCAGCACCCATTGTGGCAACAAAGGATGCGGTATTAATAATTGATCCTTTTTTATTTTTTTGCATATATGGCAAAACCGCTTTGCAACATAGAAATACTGAAGTTGTATTAACTCTTAATACCCGCTCCCAAGCATCAATGCCGGTAATCAAAATTGAATCATCATCAGGAGGTGAGATACCTGCATTGTTAAATGCAATATCAATGCGGTTATAGGTATCAAAGGCGACCTTATACATATTGGCAACCTGCTCCTCATTGGTCACATCAGCCTTAACAAATATGCCACCAACCTCACTTGCCACCTTATTGCCAGCAATCTCATTGGTATCAACAACTACAACCTTGGCGCCCTCGGCTGCAAGACGGACCGATGCGGCATAACCAATACCACTTCCAGCACCTGTTACAACTGCAACTCTGCCTTCTAGTCGTTTACTCATATTGCGCTCCCCTTTGTTGATTTAGTTTTGTTTATTTAGTTATTACTAGTTATCAGTTGCAATAAAAACATTTTTAACCTCAGTAAATGCATCAAGTGCGTCAGGGCCTAGCTCTCTACCCAACCCAGATTGTTTATAGCCGCCAAATGGTGTCCAGTAACGCACTGAGGAGTTTGAGTTAACAGATAAATTACCGCTCTCAACCGCCCTTGCAACCCGCAACGCTTTGCTTGAGTTATTTGACCAGATTGAGCCAGATAAACCAAAATCAGAATCATTTGCCTTTGCAATTGCATCTACCTCATCATCAAAGGTCATAACAGAGACGACTGGACCAAAGATCTCCTCCTGCCAAACCTTTGCGGTTGTTTTCTTTGGCATCAAAACAGTTGGCGCCATCCAAAAACCTGCGCCCGTTGGCGCACTTCCTGTGAAGGCAACCTCCTCAGTTAAATATCCATGAACAGCATCTAACTGCTTCTTACTAATGAGTGGCCCCATCTCAGCTGTTGCAAGGGATGGCTCCTCCACTCGAAACTTTTTAACCGCCACCTCAAAGGCTGACATAAATTTATCAAAGGCACTCTTCTCAATTAAAATTCTAGATCTAGCGCAGCAATCTTGTCCTGCGTTATCAAATACTGCGCCAGGGGCCGCAGCTGCTGCCCGTTCAATATCAGAGTCGGCAAAAATAATATTGGCACTCTTGCCACCTAACTCAAGTGTTACCCGCTTAACCTGATCAGCACACCCTGCCATGATCTGTTTACCAACAGTTGTTGAGCCGGTAAAGACAATCTTTCGCACCAATGGATGAGTAACAAATCTATTTCCAACAACTGATCCCTTACCAACCACCACATTAAATACACCCTCAGGAATACCTGCCTTAAGTGCTAACTCGCCCAATCTCATTGCAGTCATTGGTGTGTACTCAGCAGGTTTTAAAACCACTGTATTTCCAGCAGCTAGTGCTGGTGCAAAGCCCCAACCTGCAATTGGCATTGGAAAGTTCCAAGGAACAATTACCCCAACTACACCAAGAGGTTCTTTAAAGGTGATATCAACACCATTTGCAACTGGAATCTGTTTTCCAAATAATCTTTCAGGGGCTGCTGAGTAGTAATTTAAAACATTGGCAACATTATCTGCCTCCCATAACGCGTTTCCTATGGTGTGGCCGGCATTTAAAACTTCTAGCTTTGCTAACTCTTCGCGATGATCTGAAACAACTTGTGCAAAGGCGCGAAGTAGTTTTGCCCGATCCCCCGGTGCAACCTTTTTCCAAGATTCAAATGCTTTATTAGCTTTTACTATTACCGCATCCGTTGCTGCTAAATCTGCAAGCTCAACTGCTTTAACAATACTTTCAGTCGCAGGGTTGATTACCTCATAGGTTGATGACACTTTGATTTAAAACCTTTCAAAGTTTCTAATTAACTCCCAATCAGTTACCGCTTTGCCAAATGCATCAAGTTCAACCTGGGCCATATTTGAGTAATGGGCCTGCACCTGCGCACCAAATACCTCTTTGATCCAAGCAGATGATGCCCAAAGTGTTTGTGCCTCAAGCATTGTTGCTGGCACTCTTGGTGAATCTGAGTCATAGGCATTGCCATCAAAGGCATCCTCAAGCTTTAACTTATTTTTAATTCCATCTAAACCAGCCGCAATAATTGCAGAGACTGCCAAATATGGATTTACATCCCCACCTGGTACTCGGTTTTCAAGACGAAGTGATTGACCATGTCCTACCAAACGCAGTGCGCAGGTTCGGTTATCTCTGCCCCATCTAATTGCAGTTGGTGCAAAGCTGCCTGGCACAAATCTCTTATAGGAGTTGATATTTGGGGCAAAAAGTAATGAAAGCTCACGAAGATGTTTTATTTGGCCAGCAATAAACTGCTTACCAACCTCAGATAAGCCATGCTCCTTATCTTTATCATCTGCCATAACCAACTCATCATTTAACCCTCTAAATGAGAGGTGGATATGGGAGGAGTTACCCTCCTTTTGGTTTGGCTTTGCCATAAAGGTCAATGCATACCCAGTTTGAGCAGCAATCTCCTTGGCCCCATTCTTATAAATCACATGGTTATCACAAGTTGTTAATGCATCTGAGTACTTAAAGGCGATCTCATGTTGGCCAAAGTTGCACTCACCCTTAACCGATTCAACATTCATGCCAGCACCACTCATACCTAATCTGATTGCGCGCAGTAATGGTTCAATACGAGATCCACCAAGAATTGAGTAATCAACATTGTATTGATTGGCAGGTGTTAGATCCTTATATCCCTTGCTCCATGCCTGTTCATAGGTGTTGTTATAAACAACAAACTCAAGCTCTGTTCCAACCATCGCCTTCATACCAGCATCTGCTAATGCTTTAATCTGCTTCTTTAAAATCTGGCGTGGTGATGCAACTACATCTGTGTGATCTAGCCAGGCCACATCTGCCAACAGCATCGCCGCACCATCTTGCCAAGGAATGTAACGAAGAGTATTTGTATCTGGAATCATTGCAAGATCTGAGTAACCCTTATCCCAGGAGCTCATCTCATAGCCATCAACTGTATTCATATCAACATCAACAGCTAGTAGGTAGTTGCACCCTTCAGTGCCATGTTTTAAGACATCTGATAAAAAGTAATTTGCATCTAATCTTTTGCCAACTAAGCGGCCCTGCATATCTGTCATCGCCACCACAACAGTGTCAATCTTCTTCTCAGCAATATCCTTACGAAGTTGTTCAACAGATATATGTGCCATGCGGGCAAGTATTCCACCAAATCAAGTAAATAAAAATCCGCTCCATTTATACCTGCCTCTACAACAAAAAAGGCCCGCACAAGGCGGGCCCTTCTTGTTTGAGGCTTACTTAGATAGTCCGCTTAGGACCGGTGAACCACTTCTTTGCAGATAGCTGCCACCAGATAGCAAGTAACAGCAGGGCGCCGCCAGTAACAATTGGTGCGTAGTTAACCGCTGTCCAAGTGAAATCCTTATTCCCAGGAGTACCAGCTGGTGCAAATGGCAGGATGAAGTAGATGGAAACTACAACAATCTCTGCAACTGCAAGTGTGCACATCCACTTGTACTTAGATCCAAGTGTCCACTCACCAGCTTTAAATGATGAGCCAGCCTTAAGTCTTAAGTAAATTGGAATCATAAATGCAAGGTATAGGGAGATAACACAAACCGATACCACTGCATAAAATGCAGTTGGTGCACCAGTTGGGCTCTTCCATAGCGCTGGCAGAGTTAAAACAATTCCAGCAATAGATGATGCCATCACAGCATTTAGTGGCACACCATGGCTATTTACCTTCTTCCAAAGTCTTCCACCAGGTACAGCGCCATCACGGCTGAATGCATACATCATGCGAGAGCATGAGGTTAAGCATGCTGTCACACAGAAGATCTGGCCAGCTGTGGTAATCAACATAACCAACTTAAATGCTGCTCCACCACCTAGTGAGGTATAAAGAATTGAGATAACAGATCCACCACCATATGGGTTTACTGCAGGATCAAATGAGTTGATGATATCTGTCTCTGTTGCTGCATATAGGAATGCAAGTAAGAGAATGTATCCACCAATTGCGGAGTAGAAGATTGATTGCCAAATGCCACGTGCTGCTGACATATGGGCGTTATGGGTCTCCTCCGATAGGTGAGCAGATGCATCAAATCCGGTGATTGTGTACTGGGTAAGTAAGAAACCTAGTGGCAATACATACAGCCAGTAGTTTTCAAAACCTGAGTTATTTACTCGCTCAGTAAACATCCATGAAACTGATTGGTGGTTATCTGGCACAATCAACAAAATTGCAATTACCAATGCGGCACCAAATACATGCCACCAAACTGAAATATTGTTAACCATCGCAAGAATCTTTGAACCATAAACGTTGATTACCGTTACAAGTGCAATGATGATCAAAAATAGGGCAAATTGTTGCTTGATGTAATCCCCACCCATAAAGCTAGTTGCATAACCTGAATACTGTGTTCCAAGTAGGGTATTTAAAAAGCTTGCAGCTCCATAACCAACTGATGCGGTAACAGAGACAAGTCCAATTAGGTTAAGCCAGCCGGTAAAGAAGCCCGCTCTTGGTCCGCCTAACTTTGCCGCCCACCAGTAAATACCACCACTGGTTGGGTAGGCAGAGGCAAGCTCTGACATACAAAGACCAATAATTAAAATAAAGATCGAGATCAATGGCCAGCCGATTGAGATTGCAACTGGACCACCATTGTTCCAAGCCTGAGCAAAGGTTGTGAAACAACCGGCCAGGATGGAGATGATTGAGAAGGAAATAGCAAAGTTAGAGAAAGCACTCCAACTTCTATTTAGTTCTTGCTTATAGCCAAGATCGGCTAAGCGTTTCTCATCTGAGTTCATACTCATGTATTTGTGCCCTTCTTTTTATGTTGCTGGTGGGGAAAACCAGGTAATGCCTTAGATCACACCCACTAGTTTGCGCCTGAACTGACCAGTAAGGAAGAACCTGAGCCCCTTTTTTTGGTGAAATTCTTAAACAATCCTGGCAAATCACGCGTATATCATAAAAATAATTAGACTTACATCCATGTGCCGCCTACTTGGATACTCATCCCAAAGCCCAACCACCTTTGGTGAGGTAGTTGGCGATAACTTTGATCAATTTGTAAAGCTAGCTGATGATCATTGTGATGGTTGGGGCATTGCCACAAGTGAAGGAAAGAGTGCAGAGCTATATAAAGAGCCGGTTGCTGCCACAAAGAGTGAGAGCTTTAAACAACAATTAGAAAGCCATAAATCATCCTCTGCCCTACTCCACCTTCGGTGGGCAACAGCTGGCATGGCGATAAATGAGAACAACACCCATCCATTTACCTATCAAGATATCTCCTTTATTCATAATGGCTCGATCTCACCCTTTGATTGTCTAGATCCATTAATTGATCAAAAGTATTTGTCCCTTGCAAAAGGAAGCACTGATTCAGAACGTTACTTCCTCTTTCTCCTAACCCAAATAGAAAAGCATGGCTTTATTGAAGGAGTTAAATCTGGCCTTACCTATATTAAAAACAACTGCTCCTACTCCTCTATAAATATGATGATTACAAATAAGGATTACTTTGCAGCAGCTTGTGTTTATAACCAGGAAAGAATCCCAGATAGATTTAAAGATCAAACTGATTACTACCACCTTAAATACACCAAACATGAAGGCCAGGTTGTAGTCGCCTCAAGTGGTTGGGATCAGGCAGGCTGGCAGCAGCTACCAAATAATCAAATATTGATATTTGAAAAGAGCAGCAAACAATTAACAATTCAATCTCTCACCTAGCGTGGTTCAACGTTGATTGGCGAACTCTCCTCCTTTTCTAATGCCTTAGGCAATGCCTTAACCAATACCCTTGGGGGTAAATCTGATGCCGGAAGATTTTTGTCGGTTTGAAACACCAAAGATGAAATCATCTCGATCTGGGTTTGAAAAGGATGAAAGTAGTTTTGAAAATGCCCATTCCGTAGTTGCAATTGGGCCAGCAAAGATAAGTCTTTGATTGGTTAACTTAACCATTCCTTGATCCTTATCCATCTGCATCTCAACGCCTGGAGTCATCTGTCCTTTAAATGAGCCAACCCTGTAACGAATACCGGCAACTAAGGGAATAGAAAAGCCTTGGGAGCCACCACTAAAAGTTGATGGTGTTCTACCTGCCACATGATAAGTACCCTGACCAGTCCATAAAACTAACTCACCTTTTTTCTGTGTTAAGGATTGATCATCTGGTTCCTCACCAGATGATGCGTCTTGGAAGATCTCTAATGCTTGGTTTAGAACTTCATTTTCTCTATTCCATTCGTAGAGATCTAGTTCATAAGCAGCTTTAGCTCGCTTTGCTGCGCGCTTGGCTTTAAAGTTTGCGATAAATCCCATGGGTTGATCGTAACTACTTAGAGTGACATTATGTATTTGGAGTAACACTCATGAAATTGAAAATCAGTAGCCTAACTACTGCTTAACGTAGCCAGCTGGGCACTTTGGATAATTGCCTTTTACAACAATTTTAGAACTGCCTTTTAAGCAGGTAACAGACTTTGCTGTGACTTTTGAAGTTGCTTTCGGGCTTGGAGATGCTTTACCTTTTACGCCTGATTTGGATTTCGAAACACTCTTAGAAATGATATCAAAACTAAAAAACTCCTCAGTTGGAAAATACAAATCATTACCTGATGCCCTAACTACAATCTGACACCCACCATTTCTTACTAAATCAATTGTGAAATCTCCGTCAAATCCATAAACTTCACAAATTTCAGTGTCCAAACTTTCTACTTCAACTGCAATTCCTGAGCTAGACCAAGCTTGAAAGGAAATGCTGCCTGAACTTAAGTATTGTGCTTTGCTGGGGATTCCATCCAGAGTAATTTCTTGCAGCTGAGTAGGGTTAGACGCAAATTTTGGAGTTGGAGTTGCGTTTACCGAACTTATTGAAACGTACTGAGGCTTGTCAGGAGCATAATCATAATTTCTTGAACCCGAAGAACTATTCTCCTCGATAAATCCAGTTACATAAAAGTTATTTGGTATGTTCGCGCAAGCTTGATCAATTTTAAAGCCAATCCAAGTTTTATTCTCGTCTAGATTTGCATAAGTTACCGGATTACATTGTTTATAAGATTTGGTTAGGCTTCCATCGGAAGCAGGAATTCCTGCTTCTGCGGGGTGTGTCTGCCTACCAGATTTAAAATTTTTTCGAAAATCGGTGGGAATATAAATTCTGAAATTTTCACTGTTTCCACCTGCACTACCCGGATCGTTCCAGTAGAGAAGAACTGTGGCCCAAGGTGATTTACCTGAAACATTGAATAAATCGGCCTTTACTGGTCTGTTCAGATATAGGAAAAAATATAGTGAACCAGGGGAATCTGGAAATTGTTGTACACCAATGTAGTTAAGGTCATAATTAGGATCAAGTCCTGCTGGCGTATAAGAATCTGTTTGAGAAGTCCAAGAAAAATCAGCTGCATTTGCAGCAGTGATGGGTTGGCTAATGGCCAGAATCAAGCCAAAAATCAGAGATCGATTGATTACCTTATTAAGAATTCTGCGCGGTTTATTGCTAGCCAACATATGAAGATTCTACAACTTTCCTGCAAAAATATAAATAGCCCCGTAAAGATTCAACTGCGTTTTTTCATGGTTTTCTGAAGATTATTTGGGCATTTGTTTAAATCTGTGAAGATCTGGTTATGGAGTTGCACTTGTAAAGTAGTCATAATTGATTAGCCAATTAATCCTTTAAATTAACAATTCTTTCGCAAGATTTCTCAACTATCCATATTTCAGAATTCCTCGATGAGGCGCCATGATAGAAAGCTAATATCGCCTGCCCGTCATAAAAGCCCTTATCGGTTGCAAAAAGTTTTGAGCTAATACCAAGTTCAACTGCACATTTTCCAAAACTAGTTGGAATTGCAGAAAGCACTAATGAATTTGGGCTGATTTTTATTTTTGCGCGAATTTGATCGATTTGATTCGAATAATCAAGGCCTAAATTATTTAGATATGGCTTACCTTGAGATTGACCAACTTCAAGCTCTGTGGTGCCATCATTTAAATCAATTGGCTTTCCGCTGCCAGAAGTCGCTGGTTGACTAACTTCAGAGTTTGGCTGCTCAACTTGGGCAGTTGGGCTTGGTTTAGAAATTGCCAATTCTGAACCCTTATCCGAGTTAGTTGGGCTCTGATTTAATACTAAAGCTAATCCACCAACCAACACTAAAAAGCCAGCAGCTAATTGAAATTGTGTTTGAAATCTTACGTAGAGTGAGCCCTGCTTTTTATCTTGGGCAATCTTCATCTCTTCAATTTTGGCCAAGATCATCTTTTCATGGCGCTTTAACTCAAGCTCACTCATTGGCTTGCTCTTTGGCAGGTCGCGAAACAGATCCTCTACAAAATCATCTTTACTAGACATTAGTGACCTCCATGTATTTAGACGCATTAAGCATGCTTTTGGTTCCCAACTCTTGGATCTAACTCCGATAGCTGCACCGCCAGCGCTGCTTTGCCCCGGCTTATTCGACTCTTAACAGTGTTGGCTGGAATCCCCAGGATTTTCGCTGAGTCCTCAATTGAGTAACCATCCAGCCAAACTAAGGCAACAGCCTCTGCCTGGTCCTTAGGGATTTTAAGGAGGGCGGTTTTAATTGTGATCTCATTGGTGCTTTGTTCAGCAAAGCTAATTTTCTTAGCTTCACTCTCATCTAAGTTTGAAATATCATCATATAAATAGCTGCGCTTACTCTCCCGCCTAATTAGGTCTAAATAAGTATTATTCACAATTTGATATGCCCAGGTTAAAACCTTTGAATCATGCTTAAATGAATCTGCCTTATTAATTATCTTTATCCAAAACTCTTGCAAAGCTTCATCAGCAAGGTTCTTATCTGAAAATCTGCCGCGGGCAATGGCAGCTAATTTAGGCAATAACAAAATAGCCATAGCGCCTAATGCATCTAGATCACCATCTTGGTAGAGCTTCATAAGCTCTTCTTCAGTTAATCCTTCATACTGCAAAGCAGCCACCCCCAGCTGTCATGGCTTAAGGGTAGTGGCAAGACAAATAAAAGGGCCCCCGCGGAAGGGTGAACGGGGGCCCTGATTTGTTCAACCGAAGGTTTTAGAAGGTTCCTTCTTCTGAAGCAATAAATGAAACAACAAATGGCTTGGAGACTACAGTCTTTTGAGTACCAGATTTTAGAACTCTGATTCGGTAAGTCTTGTCATGATCACACCAAGCAGGTGCTGAACCAAAATCATCTGAACAGTAAGGATCTACTTGAAATTTTGCAACGCCAGCAGCGTTTGTTCTCGTAGCAAGCTCTTCAGACCAAGTTTGCAAGTAAACGTCGTAAGTTTCTAGGATAACTCTACGACCGGTACTCGCTGGCGAAACTGTTACCTGCAAGCTTGGCATATCTGAAGAAATATCGTAATCATCTTCAGAAAAATCTCTGTGGCCTTTATCTGCGCCATCTTCCCAAGACCAAGTGATGACCTGTTGTGGTTTTGGTGTGCCTAATGCATTGGCTGTTGGCGTTACGATAAAACTAACTAATGCTAGGGAAAGCACTGAAGCTAATACTCTTTTCATTATTTACTCCTTATATGGTTGATCCCAAGCCAGTTATTGGCTCAGATACCTATAAGACGCCTACAACCATTGTTTGGTTCCAAGGAATTCAATTACAATTCAGTTAGTAATTCCGATTAAAACAGGCAACTGATCGGGAACCTTTATTCACCTACCAGCGTCTAATGATTTGAATCGAGAAATTACTTAAATGAGGAGTTGCGAATAACATGAATAACAAGAGTTCTACCTCTTTTAGAGCTGGCGCAGTCTTACTGGCAACTTTGTTATGCATATCCTTAAGTACCTCGATATCACAGGCCGTTACAAATGGTTCTCTCGTATCTGACCCAAAGAGTGCAGCGCCATATGTAGTATCAATTTGGACCTCTGAAAAAAGCAATGACTATAAAGATGCCGAATTTATCTGCACTGGAACTTTGATCGGACCTCAAGTTGTTCTTACTGCTGCACACTGCACAACTTTAAATACGCCCTACTTTGTGAAGGTAGGCGCTGAAGCGCTAAATGACAATACAAATTTCACAGCTGTAAGTGGAGTTTGGACAAGTCCAAGATATAACTCTAAAACTTTTGCAAATGATATTGGATTGCTAAAACTGGAAGAGCGATTTGAAAATATTGAATTTCCATCTCTTGCTAGTCAATCTACGGCCAAATCAATAAATAAATACAGCAAACTGCGAATTTTTGGTTGGGGCTTAGATCAAGAAGAGGTGCTCGCAGATTTACTACGTACCTCAGAATTATCACTCCAAGATGCGCTTGCAGTTAAAACTTTTGGTAAATCATTTGTGCCGGCAACAATGATAGCTGCGGGCAGAAAAATAGTAAGTGAAAATGTTTGGTCAGGTGCGTGTAACGGAGATTCTGGTGGGCCACTTTTGTCCACAATAAATGGAATTAATGTAATTGTTGGCGTTACCAGTTGGGGTGCAAGAAAATGTCTTCCAAATCGTCCAAGTATTTTTACTCGCGTAAGCTACTTTGAAAAAGATATTAGACAGGGTATTAAAGAAGTAGAAGCACAATCAGTAGTTGTGAATCGAACCGCTCCAATTGCAACTACTGAACCTAGTTTGGTAGGTAGAGCAATACCAGGTAGTGAACTCAAGTGCTCACCAGGAGTTTGGAAAAATGCTGTTTCAATTCAAACAGCCTGGACCTCTCCAGCAAGATTAGTGGGATCAACTAAAACTGAGGTAACTGTTTTGCCAACCGATGGTGGCTCAGAGTTTAAGTGTGAAATAATTGTGGCATCAACAGGTGCAAGTGTTAGAAGAATTTTAAGAACCTCAATTTCAGGAAAGGCAACACTTTCCTCAGAACCAATAATTTCAGGAATTGGAAACGCAACTTTACGTAGTGGAATGAGTGCACGATGTGAGGGCTGGAATTGGAGAATCCCAGTTGATAGTGAGCGTATTACTTGGTTTACCTCATCATCTTATGCACCGACTGTGCCAGTTAATGGCAGACAAATTGCAACCGGATCAACGATCACATTTGATTCCAATATATTAAAAGGTGAGAGCGGTAGGTATTTAATTTGCCAAGTAACAGGCATAAAAGATGGATTTGAATCTCACTTTACTGCGAGCAAGTTAATCACTACCCCTAGCGCACCTACTCTTAACAGTGTTTCTATTAGCGCTTACTCGCTATCAGTTGGAAGCTCTGCTACATGCAGCTACTCCTCTTATGGAGATGTTGAAACGACCAGAATTGAATGGGGCTATACCTCCAACACTGGATTCTTCAACCAAATTGCAGGATTTGCAGGTAACAGAATTTCAATTACAACTGATATTGCAAGGCAAGCAGCTGGTAAGGCATTGTCATGCCGAGTAACTTTAATTAACTCAGGTGGTGAGGTAAGTAAAATTGCCTCTACATATAGCAACTTTGATGATCTGCCAGCCGCGGCAAATGTAACTGTAAGTATTTCTGGAACACCGGAGGCAGGAAAGACTGCATATTGCACTGCAACATCTAGTAACTCCTGGAGTGTTTCAACCTCATACCAATGGGGTAAAACCTCTTTTTCAGGTTCAAAAACCATTGAGGGCCAGGTGTTGTCTACAAATAGTTACTACACATTAAATTCCAGTGATATCACCCAACTAGGTGGTGCTTACTTAACCTGTGTTGCAATGACTACAAACAGTATTGGATCTACAGCATCTGCAGCTAGCATTTCTATTCCTGCAATAGCAATTCAAGTTCCAGTTTCTGCTGCGCCAATTTTGGATCTACAGACTCCATCAACAACTTCAGTTGCAGTAAGGATTCGAATTCCCCTTATCACTGGCTACAACGCATCAACAATGAAGGCTGTGTTAAATCTTATGAATGCGCCAAGCTGTCGCAGTATTGAGGTCGTGCCAGGCCAGGCGTATGAGTGCGTTGGGTTATCTGCCAACACCACCTATTTAGCCAATATAACTCTTTCACCTAGAACGGGTACTGGCATAAGCAGAGCCTCTGATAATTTAAGATTTACAACAGTTGGTTTATCTTCAGCACTTTATGTTTGCGGCCAATCATGCTCTGGTGCTTTATCAAATTCGGCAATGCAGTACTACATCTCTGATAAGAGATTAATTGAGGCAAGTGCAGCACCTGGTGGCCCAATTACCTCATCAACTTGTACTGGATCAGGGTGTAACGCAGGAACTGCGCCAGCACTTCCAGTTGCCTGTGCAGCAGGTTCTTATGAGCGTACAAATATAACCGCCAATGCAACAGCACAAATCACCACGCATTTTAGATATTGCTCAGCGCCATCAGATTCCTCAGCGCCAACTATTGTTAACTCCTCATCAACTTATACAGGTTATGCACCAATTATTCCAACCTCAGGACCTGCTGGCTCAACTGTGGCAGTCAGATTTATTGCCAGAGACAATATCGGAATTGTTTCAACTCAAGCCCGTCTAGTTAATCCACAAAACGTTGCAGTATCTACAGTAGATGGAACATTCCAGGTTGGATCTGTCACAGATGGTGGTTTTATCGCTAACTTAACAACAGCATCATCTGGTCCACGCGCTGGTGATGTTTACCAGATTCAAGCGATGGCACGAGATGCGGCTGGAAATGCAAGCAGTTGGTTTACTTTAGGTACTTTTACAATTACAGCTTCAAATGTCGATTGCACCTTATCGGTAAATAGTAGAAATAGTATTTGCACAGATATAACTGGACTAGATGTGCGAGTCGTTAGAAATGATGCAGCATTGCTACGTGTTGAGTTTTGTGCGATTTCACCATCAACAGATATTTGGTTTACTGGTTCCTCACCTTGGTACGGCAGACAAGTGCCAAGAGCTGGTGGTGGATACACAATTGAAAGCATCTCATTACCAACTGGCTCTGTTAAGAATTGCGCAAGTGGTGGTTTCTTCGGATTCTCAGAGTTGGCTTCACCTGCAGCTGGCAGTACCTACACAATAAAAATAGATTTAGTAAATAATGGAGTGCAATTCTCTAAGTCATTTAATGTCTCTACTACTGCTGATAGCTCTGGGCCAGTAATTACCAATTTGGCAGTTACTCCTACTTCCATCTCATCCGGACAAGCAATTTCAGTAACCATGAAGGCCACTGATGCAGCAGGTGTAAGAGGTTGCGGTGCCACGGTCTACAACGTAAATGGTATTGATGTTGTAACAAACAGTGTCAGCACTTTAAATCCATCAACTGGTGTTTATACCGTAGATATAGTGCTGAACAGCGGCAATAATCCTGGCAGTTACACTGTGCGTGGTTTTTGTAATGATAATAACTTAAATAAAACTACTACTGGAGAAATTGTATCTTTTACAATAGTTGGTGCCTCTGTATCTGCAATTAGCTCGATGCCGACACCAGTAACTATTGGGATAAATTATGTAGATCAAATAGTTTTGAATGGATTTAACTTTGGGACTATTTCTGCTGCACCAGGTAACTACAGCTGGACAGTGCGAACACAAACAACATCTGGTGCTGTAGTTAGCACCATTCCTACTGGCTCTAATCAAACGTATATAACTGGTTTACAAGGTGGCACAACTTACAACGTTTATTTAATTGCAACAGACTCAGCTGGACAAACAAGAGTTTCATCACCATTAGTCGTTACAACTTTGGTGCCAGCAGTTACGCCTGCAATGTACCAATTTATTGATCCTGGTTCTGTAATAATTCCAGTAGGACGTGGGCAAGCATGGGAAATTGGTTTTCAAAATGCAACTTCCGTAACTCTTGTCGCCAAGTCATATGGCAAAGCTGACATAACAGCCAGTTACGCGCAGAGTTGCAATACAAGCACATCCTGCGTTACGGCAGTTGCTGATGGTGATGCAGCAGGTAAAAAGCTATACCGTGCAATGATTTTTCCGCCAGCAGATACACCACGTGGGGTTATGTATTCCTTGACATGGATAGCCGTTTCAAGCACTGGAGTAAGTATTGAATTAAACTCAGGCTCGTTTATAACAGGCTCATGATGAGCGTTTAAACCTCCTTGCTAATGAAGTAAAACCTAGTAATATTTCAGAATTATCTTAAGAATTAACAAATCCAATCAAAGGAGAGTTGTATGGGAATAAGCAAATTGAAATTTCAAGTAATTGTGCTGATCATTGGAGCATCAGTTTTATCTGGGTGTAGCTCTGAAGGTTCAAATACGTCCGCTAAATCTGAATCACAAATCGTCAATCCAACTGGAAAATATATTATTAATCCACAATTCGAGGACTCAAGTAATTTTAGTGAAGGACTTGCTGCCGTTAAGTCAGGTGGGAAATGGGGATATATTGATAAAACTGGTGCGATTGTAGTTAATCCACAATTCGATTCTGCATATTCTTTTTCTGAAGGTTTAGCATTGGTGTCACTTGCGCTTGGTGATGATTACAAGTGGGGCTTTATAGACAAAACCGGTAAATTCACTTTAAATCCAACTTTTGATGATGCATGGGAAATGAAGGAAGGTCTAATTTCAATTGGAATTAAGTCTGGATCATCTATCAAGTATGGGTATGTAAATTCAAAGGGTGAATATGTCATCAATCCACAGTTTGATTCTTCTTACGGTTTTAGTGAAAGTCTTGCCTCTTTTAGAGTCGGAGATTATGAAACTGGAAAGTACGGATTCATTGACAAAACAGGAAAGCAAGTAATAAAGGCCCAATTTGACTCAGCTAATAACTTTATAAACGGTTATGCAGTAGTTGGTATCAAGATTTCAGAAAAAGGAAAAGATACTTGGAAGTATGGTGCTATTGATAAAACTGGTAAATACGTTTTGAACCCAACATATGCGTATGTTGGTAATTTTGGAGATGGATTATTTCCTGCGCAAGATCAAGGTAAGTGGGGATATGTCGATATCACTGGTAAATACATAGTCAACCCTCAATACCAATCAGCTTCAGACTTTAGTGAAGGATTAGCTGCTGTATGCACCAATAAACCTATGGGTGAAAATGGTTCTAGCTGTGGCTACATAGATAAAACTGGAAAAATTATAATCGCTGAACAATTTCCGTTTGCTGGCCAATTCTTTAATGGTCAAGCCGTGGTTGGAAGTGGTGATGTTGATGAAGAATATCAAGGCAGAAAATATGGCTTCGTAGACAAAACTGGAAAAATTTCAGTGAATCCTCAATTCTCTGATGCGAATCCTTTTTATGAAAGCCTTGCAAAAGTAACTCTTGGATATGGAACTAATAGAAAAACTGGTTTTATCAGTTAACTAGCAAACTGAAATCATATACTCAGAACTAATTGAATTAGACTAAACTCAATTAGTTCTGAGTATTCTAATTCTGTCGAGTTTCAAAATTTGTGCTTGCATAAATTAATGTTTAATTACTGAAAAAATCATATCTTTATAACCTTATTAATGATATTTGCTGGGGTGGCATTTCCCCTTAAATCTGCCTCAACATTGTTTGGGATGCCATTGATTTGGGCGCTGGCGACAATAGATAGCTGGGTTGCGATATCTGCCATGAAACTGATTTATATTTCCTGGAAAGATTAGAATAAAAAATATAGCAACCACAATGCCAACCTGTTTGCGATATTGGGTGAAAATAAAGGTAGTAGTAATTAAAGAAACACCTAAAGCTATTTCAACTATGCCAGAGGCAACCACCACAAAATCACCATTTAATGGCAACCAGGTGGGTACTTGAGCTAGAAACTCTGTGCGGTTTGATCCTAGGTGGGAGGTGCCAGCTGAGGTGAGAAAGGCACCAAGTGAAAATTGCAGTAATTTCTTTATCAAAGTAAATACCTCTCTAGGGCCGCTCTAATAAGTTCTGATGGACTTTTGCCGCTTTGAATTGCTTTGCGATCTAATGCTTTCTTTAATTGGATTGGTACCCGAGCTTTAACCTCTGGTGAAACAACATTTGGTTTGGTTAATGAAGGTCTACCAGCTGTTTTCTTTCTTACCTCTTTAACAATCTGCTTTACTCGCCGATCAGTTATCCGACGGCCAGACAGATCCCTGACAATCTCTTTTCTTAGATTTACATCCTTACCCAAGCGATACTTAGTACTTCTAGCCATCACTTCCTCCTATAGCGGTAAGGCATAACATGAATCACCAGCAGATATTGTGCCACAAAATTATATGCCAAGCACTGCGATTACCTATTCTTTTTGCAGTTCTTTAAAGGAAATACTTAGGCTAATAAAAAAGGTCTGTTGGCGATTTGGTTATCCACACTCAACCTTTGGTTAGGAAAATACCTTTAGTAGCAGATTTTCTACCATTGGTTTCGGTATGCTCTAAGCATGAGTAAACCAATAACAGCTTCATCATTACGGAAAGTAAATATCTACGCAGCTATCTTGCACGCAGTGCAGATGGTTATTGTCTTGGCCTTAAGTAGTGATTTCTCACTACCAATTAACGCTACCTATATGTCCGGTCCGCCGGGATCAACCTTTGCTGAGCCTGTTACCTTATTTGAAACCCCAGTTGGCTTAACTGTGGCAATCTTCTTAGGTCTTTCATCGTTAGCTCACTTCATTGTTGCCTCCCCTAAGTTCTTCCCAAGGTATGCAGCAGGATTGGCTGCGCAGCGTAATTACTTCAGATGGGTTGAGTACTCAATTAGCTCATCGGTAATGATTGTTTTAATTGCCCAGGTAACAGGTGTTGCAGATATAACTGCAATTATCTCAATCTTTGGTGTTAATGCCTCCATGATTTTATTTGGCTGGTTGCAGGAGAAGTATGAAACCCCAGGCAATGGTGGATATCTGCCATATATCTTTGGCTGCATCACCGGAATCATTCCTTGGCTTGCTTTGATCTTTTATGTCTTTGCGATTGGCGGGCCATCAGAGACAAATGCACCAGCATTTGTTTATGTAATTGTGCTGACTATTTTCTTGTTCTTTAACTCCTTTGCGCTTGTACAATTGCTGCAATACAAAAAGATTGGTAAGTGGAGTGATTACCTACGTGGTGAGCGCACCTACATCACCTTGTCGCTGGTTGCTAAATCAGCTCTTGCTTGGCAGATCTTCGCCAACACATTAATTTCATAAGCATAGAAACTGCGCAAAGTATTTAAATTAATACTTTGTGAGGTTTATTTAGATAGGCAGGAGTTAGCGCTCCTGCCTATTTTATTTAAAGCTGCTACCTAACTTCACAAACTCACCTGACTTATGTTGGCCAGGTGCCTCTCCCTTTAATATATGTAATTTGCCCTCACCCCAGACCTGCCAATCACTACCTGCTCGCTTAATCACAGCGGTATCTTCATCGATGCCAATTAAAACCTCATCTCCTGGCAGATCGAGTAATACCTTGGCGGCAGAGTCCGGTATCCATTTAAAAAACTTATCAAAGTGAGGAATTACCCTTACCTCTTTTAATAAACCAAAGCCTTTGGTTGGCTCTGATCTACTTAATCTAAAGTGGGGAATCAGATCACTTAAAACCATCGCCCCCGCACTACATCCAGCAAGTGAGCCACCTGTTTGCCAATTTTTTAATATTAACTCCCAGGCTAATGTGTCACGCAAAGTATTTGCTAAGTAATGGGGATCTCCACCTGATAGATAGATTAACGCCGCATCTGAAATGCTTTTAAGTAACTCTGGGTTATCAGCATCCTCCCTGCTAAAGATGGGCAGAAAACTTTGGGTTACCCCTAAATTTTTAGCAGCACCTTCTCCTAACTGCTGCCAGTAGTTAATGCGATGATCACTTTCTTGTCCTGCTGCTGTTGGGATTTGCACATAGATTGGTTTTTTACCATTTGCTAATCCATCATTAATTAAGCCTTTTTCAAACTCAGCCATTTGCGGCAGGTACTCACCTGAGCCAACTAGGGCAAGTGAGCCATCTGTATTCATCTTGGCTAAATACTATTGCCCACACCTAGATGGTGGGTCAATTCACCTGTTATTTACTGACTCAACCGCTTCTTTTTAGGAGTGGCAATGTATATTTCCTAATCACAACTACCAATACCTGGTGGTTTTAAAGTAAGTAAGTAAGTAATTGGAGAGAAATATGAATGAGAAGGATTTAATTAAGCTTTGGAATCAAATGCGCATGCAGATCATTGTTGCCCAACTTGCACCATCCTTAGTTCTAATAGGTGTATTTGTGTTAGCAGGCATGGATAAGTTTGCAACCGCCTCAGATGGCACAAAATACCTAGCAATTGGTGTTGCTGCAGTTACTGGCATCTTGGCAATCATCTCCCAATACGCAGCTGTGCGTGAGGGTGAAGCATTAGTTGATGATCTTGCAAAAGCTGCTGGTAAGTCAGCATTGGGTAAGCGAATCTCTGAATCTCGCGGCCTACTTTCAATCTCAGCCTCAGCCATCACCGGCTTTGGCATCGCAGTATTTGCCTTGGTGGTTTGGGCAGTTCTAGGCTAAGTAGATGAAAATCGGAATTGTATTAATCGCACTCTTCACCGCGTTTGTACTTTTCTTCATCTTTAAATATGAATCAAATTCAAAAAGAAACCGCCCTCGGCTAACTGGCCGGGGCGGTGACTTTGAAGGTTAAATTACTTTCGCCCTCTAAGGGCAGATTTAGATAAGAAAAAGGCAAAGACTAACGCCACAACAATTCCAGCATTTAGCCCCATCTCATAGATTGCCCGATCAAATGCCTGATCACTTTTGCCTGATTCCAGGGTAAGGGAGGCGCCAACGGTGAGAATATGTCGAACCGCTGCAATTACGCCAATAATTAAAAACTTATCTAATTGATAAACACCATCGGTAAAGCGTGAGATTACTGTGCGAAGTATTTCTAAGATAATAACTATAAATAAGATGTCATTAACACCTTGAATCATGCCATTTGGGAAAAAGGGAGTAGTTTCAAATAATCTTTTAATGCTATAAAAGAAGGCGCCAATACCGATGCCAAGCAGTGCGATGGCAAGGACTGCGTGAAATATATCCTCAATTAAATCTACATACTTAAGTGGCAGAACTGAGGTTTCAACATTGCTTGACTCTGATGTAGCAGCTGTCTTACTTGTTGTTTTTTTCACCCCCTAACTCTAAACCCAGTTGAGTAATTGGGATAGATCGACCTACCTTTTTTTCATTTCTTCTTCTATATGAGATAGCCAACACTTATGATCACCTCATGAGAATTGAGGTAGTTAGCGCCCATGCCGAAGGTGAGGTTGGGGATGTAATTATCGGTGGGGTTGATCAGATACCTGGTGAAACTATCTGGGAGCAATCTAGATTTATTGCTAAAGATCAATCTTTGCGAAAATTTATTTTAAATGAACCCCGTGGTGGAGTATTTAGGCATGTAAATCTATTGGTTAAACCAACTGATCCAAAAGCTGATGTGGCATTCATAATTATGGAGCCAGAGGACACTCCCCCAATGTCTGGTTCTAACTCAATCTGTGTGGCAACAGTGGTTTTAGAAACTGGAATTGTGAAGATGGTTGAGCCAGTTACCGAGTTAGTAATGCAGGCCCCTGGTGGTTTGGTTTATGTGAGCGCCAAATGCAAAGATGGAAAAGTTACTCAAGTTAAGGTTAAAAATGTTGCATCCTTTGCTGGATTACTAGATCAAAAGTTGGAGGTTAAAGGTGTTGGTACATTAACTGTTGATACCGCCTTTGGTGGAGATAGCTTTGTAATTGTGGATTCAACTCAGCTTGGTTTTCAGATAAGGCCAGATGAGGCAGCAGATTTAGCAAAGATTGGTATGAAGATTACCGCCAGCGCCAATGAACAATTAAAGTTTTCCCACCCAACAAATCCTGATTGGCGACACTTCTCCTTTACGCAGATAGCAAAGCCAATCTTTTATGAAAATGGAATTGCGATAAGTAAAAATGCGGTGGCAATTCAACCTGGCAAAATTGATCGCTCCCCTACTGGTACCGGCTGCTCTGCCCGATTGGCACTGCTTCACCACAAGGGTGAGTTAAAGGTTGGCGATGAAATGATTGGCAGATCCATCATTGATTCCCAATTCTTCTGCCGGATAGAGGATGAGGTATTAATTGGGGATAAGAAAGGCATTACCCCATCCGTTGCTGGGCAAGCTTGGATTACTGGAAACCATATCCATACCCTTGATCCAACAGATCCATGGCCACTTGGTTATAAATTAAGTGATACCTGGCCTAATAAGTTATAACTTACCTACCTTTAAATACTTCGCTACGCTAGCCATATGAGTTATCAAGTAGAGCGAATTAGAAAAGATTTTCCTTCCCTTGATACCGGTCTTGCCTACTTTGATGGTCCTGGTGGATCACAGGTTCCAAAAGTAGTAGGAGAGGCGATCGCAAAGGCAATTACCCAACCATCATCCAACAGAGGAACAACTACTGAGTCTGAACAAAATGCAGAGGATTGTGTTGTTGGATATCGAAACGCAGTTGCAGATCTTTTAAATGCTGATCCAAAGGGTGTTGTCTATGGCAGAAGTTGGACCCAATTAACCTATGACTTTTCAAGAACTTTAGCTAAAAGCTGGGGAGCAGGCGATGAAATAATTGTTTCCCAATTAGATCATGATTCAAATATCAGACCTTGGGTGCAGGCAGCAGAAGCAAAAGGTGCAACAGTTAAGTGGGCAAAGGTAAATACCCAAAGCTCTGAGCTTGATACCTCCTCCGTTACCGATCTATTAACTTCAAAGACAAAGTTTGTTGCAGTAACTGGTGCCTCAAATACCTTGGGAACAAAGCCTGATATCGCAGCGATTGGCCAGGCGGTTAAGGCAAATGGATCATTGTTTTTAGTAGATGGTGTGCACCTAACACCACACGCAGTAATTGATTTTAAAAATATGCCAGCAGATTTTTATGGATTTTCCTCCTATAAAATCCTAGGACCTCATTGCGCATCCTTTGTTGCCTCCCCTGCTCTTCTTGAGACATTAAGTAATGACAAATTACTGCCATCAACGATGGTGGTCCCAGAGCGGTTTGAGTTTGGCACCCTTCCTTATGAGTTAATGGCAGGAGTCAGCGCATCAATTGATTACCTAACCACTCTTGATGATCAGGCAACTGGCACGCGGCGTGAGCGATTGGTTAAATCCCTTAATTCACTAGAGGAGTATGAGCAATCACTCTTTGATTACATGGTTAAAGCTTTAACCACTCTGCCAGGAATTACTATCTACTCTAAGGCGAAGCATCACACACCAACTGCCTACTTTAATTTCAAGGGTGTGGATGCAGCAGAGCTTTATAAATTCATGGCTACTAAAAAAGTTAATCTGCCCGCTCATAACTTCTACGCCCTAGAAGTATCCAGAGCGTTAGGTTTAGGAGATACCGGCGCAGTAAGAGCTGGACTTGCTCCTTACTCAACTAAGGATGATGTTGATCGCTTAATCGCTGGCTTAGAAGAGTATTTAGCTAAAAAATAATTAAGATGGCAATTACAAATACCGACCGCACTTCTTACTTTCCGTTAATTGAAAAGCGCTACGGTGAGAAGATGAGTTACTGGCATGCGGTAATGAAAAAGATAGAGGGCAAGAAGTATCCAGAGCAGATTGCTCATTTAAAGGAGAATTACGGCTTTTCCCAAGCCCACGCCAACGCACTTGTTATGTATTCAAGGGGCTCAAAATCTGCTGCCAGATTTTCATCTGTCTCTGATTACTACAAATCATTAGATCCAAAGCAGGCGAAGTTAGTAAAGGCAATCTTTGCTGCGATAAAGAAAAAACACCCTAACTTAACTTTGGTAATCGCTTGGAATCAACCAATGCTTAAAAGTGGTGATAAATATGTATTTGGCGTATCCACCTCTAAAAATCATATCTCGATCGCGCCTTGGTGTGAGAAGGTATTAAAAAAGTTTGCACCACACTTTAAGGAGTATCGAGTTACTAAGAAAACTATTGCGCTGCCTAATGATTGGAAGGTTGATGGGAAAGTTCTGTGCGATATGGTTAAAGCAGGGGTTGCGGAAAAATCAATCTAATTTATAGATCTGACCGGTTTGCTTTCCTAAAATAGATTTAACATAGGCATCCGCCACAGATTGGGCGCTGACCTGGTGATAACCAGGAAATGATGGGTGATAACTAGTTGCCTCAACTAATACATTTGGGCTTACTGTATTAATTCTAACTCCTCTTGGCAGATCAATAGCAGCAGCTAAAGTGAAGGATTCAATCGCCCCATTTGCTAAGGCTGCAACAGAGCCAGAGGGAATTGGATCTCTTGCTAATACCCCGGTCATAAGAGTGAAAGAACCACCATCATTTAAGTAATTAATACCAGCTCTTACTAATTCAACCTGGCCTAATGCTTTATCTTTAAATCCCATTAAGTAATCTTCATAGGTTAACTCTGTTACTGGTTTAAATGCGACCTTGCCAATACAGGAAGCAACTGCATCAACTTTTCCCACCTTTTCATACATCGCCTTAATTGAGGCGGGATCTTTCACATCAACTGGAATTTGGGTGGTTCTGGAGACGCCAATAACTGTGCCATGTTTGCTTAGGGTTTTTGCCACATAGGAGCCGATTAAGCCAGTTGAGCCAACTACCAAAAATTTCATCTCTACCCCTTTACAGTCATTATTAATTACTATCTAGCAAGCCTATCTAACTCACCTTAAATTGGGTAGTTGTTCACCTGTTATTTACAAATGCCCTGAGTTTGTTGTTAATACAAACTTTTGGTGAACTAACGGTGGTATTAACTTAATTAAGAGTTTGGTTATTGATAA
>Ga0209087_1000480_pt1 | contig 25437 bp, 28 predicted proteins | sample S_130805_EF_Meta_FD_187321 | JGI IMG/M metagenome (GOLD analysis project Ga0209087, IMG submission 187321) | Freshwater microbial communities from Lake Simoncouche, Canada to study carbon cycling - S_130805_EF_MetaG (SPAdes) (version 2) | ecosystem: Environmental > Aquatic > Freshwater > Lake ... | reverse complement strand
CTCATCTGCTATAGAATAGACACCGGCCCCTAGTCCAACTTTACCTGCATTTTGGGCTGTTGATTGTGCTGCTGACTTACCAAGTTCTAAAGCACCTTTACCAATTCCACTCGCTGCCTTTCCAGCCACTTCAGCACCGGCTTTTCCTGCGGTAGATGCCATACGGCCTAATGCAGGACCTGCACGAGATAATAATGGTAATAATGCTCTTGCGCCAGCCGCTAATGCAGGTGCAAGAAAGGCAAACTCATTAAGTTGGTCTTCAGATAATTTATTGTCATCGGCTGAATCTCTTCCCATCATTTGTCCTGCGGTTCCTCCTGCAGCACCACCTAAAACTCCACCAAGTGCGGCTCCTGCTGGACCGCCGGCTAATGCTCCCAAAGCTGATCCAGCTAATGCGCCGCTGGCTCCGCCTAGTGTGCCACCTGCTAATTCTCCTGCTACGCTTTCGCCCAATAAACGTCTGATGGTATCTAGGTCTTCTTGACCTTCTCTAATACTTTCACCACCAACCAATTTGCCTACAGCGCCTTGTGGGCCAACCTTTTCATATGGGCCCAATTGTCCTACACGCTTTTGGTTAGCATCAAGGTCTTCCGCCACCTCTGAATGAACAAATGGGCGTAATCTATCTGATCTTGACGGATGTCTTAATTGACGAAGAGCTTTTGCTTCTATTTGTCGAATTCTTTCTCTGGATAATCCAAGCTCTGCCGACACCTTGTCGAGTGTTAGATTATCCCAAAATCTAAGTTCAAGAACACGTTTAGCAGTATCGGATAAATCTGACATACCTTTAGCAATAGCACGTTTTAAATCTTCTTTGTCGAAATCCATTTCATATGGTTCGTCGTGCTCAGGCCCGTACCTATCAGCATTGTGTACAGGGTCATCAGGATCCAATATTGGCATTTTATTATAGGATCCTTTATACGTTGTACCATCAGGGTTATATCTAGCTATTTGTTGATTCGGATGGGCCTCCGCCACACCTTGCTCTTTGACTCTTGTAAGTTTGCCGGCATCTTTACCTACTCGGGCTAGTCGCTGTCTTACACTATTAATACGGTCATATATATCGTTTGGTATATCAACATTTAGATTGTCAAATCCAACCAACTCTGCTTCTCGCTGCGATAGTGGGCGATAACCTTTACTTGGCGTATAGGGGTGGTCTTCAGCATTTTTCATTTCCAAATCGTTCCATTCATCGTCTTGATTCATAAAACTAACATTTGGATTTTTTTTATTGAACTGAACACGATGTTGTCCGTGTGACAATCCGCAATGAGCACATGGCGCGCCTGGATCTACCCATTCATTTAATGAGTCTTCCGCCATATCTTCTTCATCTAGTTTGTCATACTTAGAACGAATTGATGCCATCTTTTCTTTACTAGCACCATCACGGCCTGCTTTGCGTAAAGCATCCATACCTTCTTTGCCATATTTCTTATTACCAAGATATGCCTGTAGCCCACTTTCTTCTATATCTTCTTCTTTGACTAAACTACCTTTGGTAACTCTTTCAATGTCATGCTTGATTTGTGCTCGCTCTTGTGGAGTCTGTGCTTGGTCATATTTCACAGCCATTTTTTGTAGTATGGCTTCATCTTCACTACTAATATATCCTCCCAATGCACCTACAATTCCTAAACCAGCTAAGAACTTTCTTATAGCTCCCTTGCCTTCATCAAGCTCACTTTCAGGAATTCCCATTGGATTGGACGACGTTTCACCTTCTTTTAATCCTAAATTCATAGCTGCAAGATACGCTCTAAGGGTTTCTTTTTCTTGAGAAGTTAATGGTTTACCTGATTGTAATTTACTTTTTAATAAACGAATATAACCGGTATCATCACCTTGTTTATATTCATTTATTATGCTATCAGCCCACTCTTCTAATTGATTGATTTCTTTCATTTCACTTACCTTTTTATATAATTTAGAAAGAATTGGCATTACTGACTCAATTCTAGGATCAATTGTTTCTTGAACAAATAGCTCGTTAAGACTAACTTCTTCTGTAATTTCTTCACTTAAGATAGGTTGCCATGATTCAAAGTATGCGTTATAACCACGACGGCCGATCATTCTGCTTAGTGTTTCTCTTAATGCCTGATAATGATTAACACCCTCTTGTATCAATATATTGGTAGATTCATTAAACTGTTTATTTTTAGTGGCTCTAACAAAGCCAGCCATTTTTGTATATTCTTCTACAAGTGAAGTAATATGACGACCTCTATCATCATACGGTGAACCACCTTCAGCAATATGTCTAGCATATACTTTGGCTATACCAGGCTTGTTACTTGGCACAGCAAATCTTTCACCCATTGTGTTTTCTACAAATATTTTATCTATATTACGATACCTTTGCTCACCTTCACCAATTTGGCGAGTATGCTGAATAATTATCTTAACATTGGGCACAGCATCACTATAGCTACCTCTTTTACCCATTGGATAATAACTTTCACCTAAGTTTTCTTTTTCTTTATTATATGTTCTTTGAGCCATATCCTTAGATAAATGATTTTTATTTTTCAATTCAAAATCTAGTTGCTTGCGTTGTGACCACTGCTTAAGCATATTTCTAAAACTTGACCAACTATCACTAAATTCAGTTCCTGAGGTATTAGTATCAGGACTGTCTTCTACTTCATCACCATAATAGAGAACTAAGTTTCTACTGTTGTCAATAGTAACATAGACAGTACCATATGCTTTGCCATCTTTTTCAAAAGTAAATCTAAAAATATCGGCTTCTTCAGGCGCAGTGGTTTTTTCTTCGGAATCCAATGGCGTTACATCATCGTATCGTACGGTTAGTAAATCATAAAGGCCACGGTTAAGAGTATCAGTTTGTATAGGCATAGTAATAATATTTATCTGAATTTTTAATTTAATACCGCAAAAAATGGTAAGGGCGGGATGTATTCATCATGGTCTCTAATGTGAGACTCTAACTCATAATGATAGTCACCTAGTTGCTGTAACATACGAACAACCAATAGTGTACTCATCACCAAATCATCTTGGTCGCCTATTTTGGCAGCATAACTACCACCACTGGCTACAAAGGTTTTTAACTCTGATATTAAACTTCTACTATTAATTTGTAATTTTTTACTTTCTAAGAGAGTTTTAAATTTAGCACAGGCAGCTAATTTTACTTTATGTGAAGTATTAAATCCTTTACGTTTTTTACCAGGTTCACTTAAAAATATCCCACTGATATTTGATTCACCATATTCATTGATTGATACTAGTGCTGCTTCTCCTATACTATTATTTTCTATTGAATAGTAAAGATTATTGGGTTCACCAGTACATTCTACAATATATTTGTTAATCTGTGCTAACAACTTAACTTGGTTAGGAATGTCAGTTTTATTGTGTTTCCACTCTCCAATTTGTTTAGTGGTATTTGCTTCAAAGATTTGAATCGCTGCAGGGTCTCCACCAGTTCCCAAGCTAGGATCTAAACCAACAACATATATGTTACCTTTCTCTGGTTTTTTATACCAACGAACTTGGCCCATTCTTTGTATAGGTTCTATACCTGTTAATTCAATCAGTGTATTTGGATTGATAAGAGTTTCATCTGCGATAATAAATTCCCCGCCGATTTCTCGATTAAATCTATCTTCTCCCAATTGGGCTTTCATCTCATCAGCCCATTTTTGGTCCCTACCTGGTTGCTCATGCCAATATGCTCTATAGGCTTTAAAGCCATTGACTCCTAGTTCAGTTTGATTACCGTATGAATCTTCTGTTTTATTAGCACCTTTCCAAATAAGAGCAAACTGGTCTTCATCACTATTGGGTGTGCTGGTGATAATTGCTTTACCACCGGTTGATAGAGTAGGAGTAATAGAAGTCCAAAATAATTCAGCAATACTAGGTCTAACGAATGCAAACTCATCGAGGTAAAGTAGTGTGATAGACATACCTCGACCAGTATTTTCTGTAGTAGTTGCTGATACTATACGACTACCATTCTCAAAGTCTAATGAACCTTTATTGTATGTAGTAACACCTGCTTTAATATGATCAGGACAGTTTTCATATGCATACCTCACGCGGTTCATAATCTCTTGTGCGCCGGTATACTTATGTGCTGCTATAAGAATAGTAGAGTCAGGATTAAACATAGCGTACCAAAGTAAATATCCTGCTGCACTGGTACTTTTACCACTTTGACGAGGCATCAGACTAATACTAAAACGATAGTTATGATATGTATGAATCAATCGTTCTTGATAAGCCCATGGATGATAGACCATGCTGCCCTTGGTAGGGTGTTGTATGTAGAAAAAGTTATCCATGAAATATAGATAACCTGTTTTAGGATCACAACACTTGATAAAATCTTCTAATTGTTTTTGTGTTGCGAACTTGGTTTTTACATACGGTGTTTTTACTAATGTAGAAGTTCCGCTCATACAATTATTTAGTAACGGGTACTATTTGGAAAAAGGATCTTCGCCTGTAAGATGTGGTTTGGCAAACATAACTTTGAACCAAGCTTGATCACCTGGCTTGATATTATTTTCACGGATATACTGTGCTTTTTTAGCATTTAGTTCATGGTCTATTATTGCTGATTCGCCAGTAATTTTACCAGCACCACTTAGTCTTTTTAAATCGTCTAATGACATATCCTTCTCGGGGACAGTATCCCTGAGTTTAGAATAGCCACGCTGTATCTTTGCTTGTTGAAAAGGATCAAACATAATTAATTTAAATACCAAGTTGTACCCACATAAGTAGCAATTATTATTTGACCCTGTTGACTAGGTTGATTACCGACTACTGTAGCAGGGCTTTGTGCGGCAATAGTAGTGCCAGGGTTGCCTGTGTGAACTGCATCGGCAATTTGATATTGACGACCGGTTGAAGCACCGTTTGCTGCGTTGGGTAATGTGATAGTTTTATTTTTAGTTGTAGTACCAATCCAATAATCACTATTAGTTGCGGTGTAGTTTACTGCTGTTAAGTGCGTACCAACTGTCCAACCACTAACATTTATAGCACCGTTAGCATCACGCACTACAATTGTATTTGCTGTATTTGCTGTAGTAGCATCCGTAATAATATTAGCAGTATTTCCAACTACATTAGCTGCAATATGGACAGTGCTGCTTAGTGCGTTTGGTGTAATGGTAGTAATTGCGCCAATACCTGGATTAGCTACCCAACTTAATGTACCCGAACCATTAGTCTGTAAAATATAGTTGGCACTTCCACCTGCTATATGCATGTTTGCTACAGAACCAATATTAACGTTGCTGGCATTAGCAAAGTTAACCACACCATTGCTTGTCAAGCCAGTTAGTGTGCCAAGACTTGTTATATTTGACTGTGCAGCAAGGGTAACATTACCTGCGTATGCTGCGTAGTTTGCGTTTGCGATAGTACCAACAATGTTAGCGACATTGATATTAGTTAATCCATAACCATTACCCACAAAGAAATTAGCAGTTGCAACATTACCTAAGTTAGCATTGCCACTGGTTATATTACCTGATACAGTAAGTGCGGTTAATGTACCTAAGCTAGTAATATTTGGCTGTGCGTTTGTATAAACCGTACCTGCAACAAGAGCATTTGCAACTTGACCTACAATGTTGCCTGCTGGTATACCTGTTAATCGAGATCCATTACCGACATAGAAGTTTGCTGTCACATTACCGGGTGTACTGATGCCAGTATTACTGATGATAACAGCAATATCATTACTAGTTGTCCCACCTGCAACAAACTTAATTGTTTCGCCCGGGGTGTCAGTACCGATAACTAGATTACCTTGATTGACAAACAAGTAACCATCATTGGCTAATGTACTACTGAATGCAGGATCAGTATAGTTACTACCATTGATACCCATATCAATGAAATGATTTCCATCATCGCCTATATCATTTACTAGTACTAAGTCAGTTGATGCGCTTGTGCCTGGATTATGATTCTGACTGACAATTTGACTGTAACTATTAACATTACTGTCTACCTGAACATATGCGTTTGGATAATCTAGTTGCTCATTTATTAAACCAAAATGTCCACCGTTATGAACATTTAAGAAGTCAATATTTGCGTTGGCTGCATACAAATCATCGGTATGAAATCCAGTGGTACCAGTATCCCAATGATTGTTAGTCAAATTATAAAGAATACTTACGGCGTATGCGGCATTAGCATTGCCCAAGATAATACCACCTTGGTCAATCTGACTGTTACTTGTTGAGTTAGCTGCTAAGTATAATACTTTACTATCTAGGTTAGCACTGTTAGCAGTAGTTGTTGTACCATTAACTGTTAAGTTACCGGTGATTGTTAAGTTAGCGAATGTCAATGTTGAACTTGTGTTCAAATCCTGCGGGGCACTGATGTTGAAATTTTGTCCACCTAAATCAGTGACAATGATTCTGTTTGCTGTACCGGTGATGCTCTGTACACCGGTAGCGTCTATACCAACATTGCCAGTGCCACCACCTGATAAGCCTACACCAGTAGTTACATAAGTTACAACATTACTAATTGTACTGCCTTCACCGTAGATGTTACCACCAACATACAAATCTTTAACAATACCTGCACCACCTGCTGTTTGTAATGAACCACTGGTGGTATTAGCACTATTAGTGTCATTGGAAATGACAGTTAGTGCGTTGGAAAATATTCGTCCAGTTAGTGACTCAATTCTGAATATAGAATCTGCTGTACCAAGTTTAACAATGTTAAATCCCGCTGTGCCCATAGTAATATTGGCAGCAAGATTTTCAATTGTAACTGAATTGGCTAGATTACCGGTACTATCAAGCAGTGTTACAGCCTGTGGACCAAAGTACGCATTAGCCCACGGGGCTGATGCTAATCCTAAATTATATACACCAGAACTTGGTAATATATTACCAGTAACATAAAGATTACCGGCCGTAGTACCTACCAATGTGTTTGCGTCAATGACATTAGCACCGGTTATGTTACCACCGGTTAATGTAATATCTCCTCCACTGCCATTTGTGCTAAAGTTATTGGCAGTTGCTAGATTACCTAAATTAGCATTATTAAACTGAGCATTACCTAATACAGTAAGTTCCTGCGTGGTATCATCATATGTAAAATTGGCGCTAGCACTAAAATTACCATCGAGATTGAATTGAACTTCTGTTGTGTTACCGGCTGCCAATCCTGCTATATTAGTTACACCATATGGATATCCATTAGCGTAGTTAATACTAATCTCACTGTTACCAGGCAGTGTTAAATTACCATCTGTACCAAAATCCCATATATTACCATTGGAAATAATATTGATATTTGAATCGGAACTGATATTAGCATCACCGATATTATCTATAATAATATTACCAGGCGTTGTTAGGTTGCCATCTAGTCCAAATTGCCAAGTGTTGAATACTATGCCAGCATTGCCTACACTGGTTTGTACATAGGCTCCGTCATCCTGGGCATAGAATTGTTGATAACCTGTGTCACCGTTGGTAATACCGGCTGCCTGTCCCGAAGCACCTGAGATAAATCCATTAATAATTGTAGAGCCATCTGGCAATGTTAAATTACCAGCTACACCAAAGTTCCAAGTATTGCCAACTTCAGTACTAGTATTGCCTACAAATAAGTTTAATCCATTTCCTACAGCATCATCAACCGCTATTATGCCACTCGGTGGCATTATTAATCTACCTACGGTGTCACTGTCAAATAAGAATGTATGACCTTTGGATTTAATATAAACATTTCCACCAGCATCCAAGGTAAGATCATCGTATAAAGGACTAATAGTTGAATTAGCAGGAACAGTTAAATTACCGGTAGTATCAAAAATCCAACTATAACTGTTGATATTGACTTCTAAATTACCATTTGGGTTCTCTATGTTAGCATAACTGGTATCGTTAAAAATTTTATTAGTATTAATATCAGTAAGTTGTGACCCGTTACCTATAAAATAACTAGCGTTGACATTCCCTGCTAGATTAGCATTGCTGCCATCAAAAATAAAATTAGCAGAACCATAAAAGTTCCCATCGCCGTTATTAATTTGTACTGCATTTACTGGACCGCCTGGTTGACCATTACCAACAGGTCCATTAATTAGAAATCCACCGGGGGTATTGCCATCACTATAATAGAATGCGTTTAAGTCAGGGTTCCACCAAATACGGCCTTCTTGACCTACAAAATTTGCTGCATTAGCAGTAGCTTCCTGTACATTGCCGTCTACGAAATTATCACGGCTAGTAAAAAGTTTTTGAATGAAAACTGTATTGTTGGTGTTACCATTACTCATAGTAACCCCTTAAACGTCTAACGGTTCGTCGTCGCCTAATGCATCCAGTACTACTGGATTAAGCCCAGCATTCTTTTTTATAAGTTCTAATTCATCGTATGAATGAGACTTTGGATCTTGTTCATCACAATCCTCATCGTCATAGACGCTTTCAACACCAGTGGCTTTCTTTAATAATTCTATTTTCAGTTGCAATGGAGGAATCATGATATCATCAGGTTGTTGTGCTAATTCATCATCACAACCACAATCATCAGCCATTTCAACTTCAGGTTCTTGAGGCATTATTCTAGGTGATAATCTACCAGGTGCACCAAGGGGTCTTTGTGATTGTTGTTTTGCATCAATCATATCGGCTAAGTTACGTAATATCTCACTAGGTTTCATATTGTATTCCTTTATGTAATTTTACGGCTAGCCATAAAAATACTCTCATATAGAGAGTATTTATCTTATGAAACTATTTGATATCCAAATCGTTATACTACTCTCCAACCTCTCACAGTTTTTATTTTACCTGATATTACTTGTGATAATTGAGACTGAGATAAATTATATTTCATTTGTAAGTCAAATCTAGTGCTGATTTCTATTTGTGAGGATTTTTATTTTTAGTCTGACACAAATATTTTAATCCTGTAATATTGTGTGTCTTTACCATTAGGTAATAAATAGTCATGCTGGTGCTCCTTATAAGCATTAGAGTAGTTGGGGAGGGGATGCCCGCGAACTACACTACTATTTATCACTTTATATCCAAACATTGGACCTTTGTTGCTACTATACAAAAAAACTTTTCTTTAACAGGAGTAGTTTCACCTTCATCATCGGGAATTTCTAGGTTAAACTCTAAGATATTAAAAGTGTCAACATTGAATCCAGTACGATCAAGCAATGCTGATAGCTGAGCAGCACCAAAAATACTATAATGGTTCAAATTATATTCGTGTTTTCTCTCACAGTCAGGAGCAGGTACTTCAATATAAATCTTACTATTTTGTTTTAGAACCCTGTTGTATTCCATTAGACTAAATATTGGATATGGACTATGCTCTAGAGCATGTCTTAGAAATATAAAGTCTACGCTTTCATCATAATAACCCTGTTCTTGTGGTAAGAACGACAAGTCATATTTTTTAATAGTATGCCCTTTACTTTCACAAAGACTAATGTCATTGGGACTAAGTGTTACACCAACTAAATTTGTGTATTCTCTGGCTTTCATTTCATCTAAGAAATAGCCCGGGCCACATCCCAAATCCAAGATCAAAGCGTCCTTAGCTAAGTTTAATGGGTCAACATAATTTTTTACCATTTCGCCTGTAAGCTGTTTATGGTAACCACTTTCGCCTTCATCATATAGGTGACATTGGTAAAGATAGTCATTATAAAACTTAAGTTTTACTAGGTCTAGGGTGTTATTAATATCAATCATTGAGAACCTTATAATTTATACAAATTACTTATTCTCAATGATGAGTGTTGATTTATTTTCTTTTGTAACCAGCAAAGGGCTTATGTGGGCTTACTTTATTAATAAAGTCCGGTTCTCTTCTGTCATCATCTGTTGCTGATTGAACTGGGGTACCGATAGAAGTATAAGCATGGTGCAACATATCATGCTCTTCTTTAGTGTAAGGAGCAGCCATATTACTTCTACCAACCCAACTTTCTCCAGTTGGTTCATGACTAAATGCTTTTCCATTTGAACTTGCAACTGCCATCATAGCACGATTTAAATCATAAGTTCTATCAGCAGTACCGGCTACTCTATGAATCATGCCCATAACCGATTTTGCATCTGAATGCAATTTACCTTTTTTCTTACCATGCGATCCATCGTCTGCTGTAGCTTCAAATATAAATTCTGTTGCTCTCATCTTGCATATCCTTTAAACGGTTTTATTGGGCTAGGCTTATTTTCAGGTGAAAATTCATACCCAGATGACATTGGCACTGCTTTTTTTCCACCAGGAATATTAATATATCCTAATGCTTTATTTATTATTGATCCATCTTCATACTGTGTTGACACTATAGCATTTTCACTAAAAGGACTTTCCCCTGAAAACTCACCATCATTTCTTTTCTGACCATCCCTAACTTTATCCCAATCACCTTCCTCACTTCTAGCTCTAGCGATAGCGACCCCAAATCTATAAATTTGATAAGGATCTCCTGAAGTTAAATCAGGGATAATGAACAAATTTCTTTCAGTAATGAATTCTTTTGCTCTCACCTTTTGTAACCCTTAAATGGCTTCATTGGGCTAGTTTTGGTAACATCGCTAGTTTCTTCACTTTTGGGTGTACTTACCCTCTTTTTACCTTTCATACCCATAGCACTGAGTGCATCATCAATGTAAGGCCCTACATCATGGCCATATGATACTACAATTTCGCTTTCACCAAATGGTCCTTCTCTAGACATACTGCTAACACCATCTTGTTTACGTTTTTCAGCGCCTTTTGCACCTGCAATTGCTACTGAAAATCGGTACTGTAGGTAAGGATCTTGATTTGGTAATTCAGGAATTATATAAGTGGCAGGAAGAGCACCTGCTTGAGCAGGTACTAATTTTTCTTGTAAACTCTCAGCAATGAATTCATGTGCTCTCATGCTTGCTCTGTAGTTATAAACAATTCATTTTCTGTAGACATGTCATATCCTTCTACGTAACCATCTAGCTGTAGATTTAGACCAGGGATATCAACACCAATAAAAGTAACCTGAGAAGAGATAAAATGTAGTAAAGTAGCGTTTCCAATAGGATTGACTAAAACACGAACATTAGAATCAAACACATCCATGTTATAGTTAGTAATTGCATTTCCATTAATGGTAGTACCATATCCAGTGAATCTTACACTAGCATTATCATTTGTAATCTGTGCTGAAAGCGTAATGTCTTGGCTATCTGATGTTAATGGATTACTTGATCTGATTTGAAGCATAGCCTGCGTAAAAGTGTCAACAGGAGCGGTATATATTACTTGATTTGCTGTATTACCCACTGAAAATGCGGTAGACGTACTAAAAGTAGTATTAAATAAACTGGTAAAATTATTGTTTATCTTTGCAAACGCTGTACGTAACGGATCACCTTGACCGTCATTAGGTGACGCACCTATGTTAATGATTTCTTGTGTAGACATATTTTCATAACCTCATAATGTATTTATGAGTTATTTTTGATTTACACTTTCAAAGATTTTTTTCTGTTCGGTGTACCATTCTTGCCAACCTTCAACTTTGGTTGCACAATTATAGTATGTTACATAGTTTTCTACTACTGTTTTTAACATGTCTGTAATAGGCACTTTATCAGTAGGTTCAATTGGTTTCAACGGTTCGCATTTTTCTGACAATGCTTTAGGATATGGAGGAAATTTACGCTCTATTGGAACAGGTGTAGTGGCACAAGCAGATAACAATAATACTACTGGTATTAACGTCCTCATTTTTTCTCTCCTGAGGATTGATTGGATAAGTTTACAATCTTATTATGTTGTTCAATTATTTCTTGTGGCACTGGGCAATTTTCTATATATTTGATAATCTCTTCTTTTTTAACAATTTCTTTATCAATATATTTTATTATATCATCACCCTTTTGTTTAATAACTTTGGTTTTGTTTACAATCTTTTCTTGTATTTCTACAGTTTTTTCTACCGCTTTGGTTTCAGATACAGCAACTTTGGCTTCAACTTCTTTTACTTTCATCTGCCATAGTCGTTCATTTTCTAACCCGCCTTCTAAGTATAAGGCAAGAGTTAGTACTAATATACTAATAATTTGAATGGGTAGTTTATATTTACCAACAAATGGTATAAACCCTAGCACAAAGCCTAATATTACGCCAGTAACACCAACAGTCAATAATCCGTGTATAGCGTAGTCAGGTAAAACAGATAAGATCCACATACCTGTATTTATCTGTTTAAATCATTTAGTCAAACTTAAGTTTAAAAAATGTATATTTTTCTTTAGGCAATTTAGCTGTAACAGCATAAATGTAACCAAAACGCACATTATCAACGAACCTGTGCCAAGTTGGTTGCTCTATGGCATTATCCATAATCCACTTGCCTTTTTCCGTCTGTTGAAATTCCCAAAGAGGCTGAGAAGCATAGATATCAGGATCATCAACATCACCTATACTGAAGGTATGAACTCTAGTTTCAATATAGTCTTTCATACCGCCATTTCCGCTTTGATTGGACCATGACTGGTATATCCTTCTAAGTGAATATCATTCATAGTCATTGAAAAAATATCTTTTTTTTCTACGGGTAGCATTAATGTAGGTAGGGGTAATAGATCACGGGATAATTGTTCTTTAACCTGTTCAACATGGTTTTTATAGATATGAGTATCACCAGTACTGATAATTAATTCACCAACATTGTACCCACAATGATGGGCAATCAAATGAGTCAGTAAAGCATAACTAGCAATATTAAATGGGAGACCCAAGAAAACATCCACTGACCTCTGATACATATGACAACTCAATTCACGGGTTTTGTTTACATAGAATTGACTCATAACATGACAAGGTGGTAATGCCATTTGATCTAATTCACCAACATTCCATGCACTAAGAATATGCCTGCGACCATCGGGATCTGCTTTTAATCCTTCTAGTAAGTTTGTTAATTGGTCAATTGACCTTTCCATTACGGTTGAATCATAATGAGTGTAGTCAGATTTACTGTGCTGAACATGATGTTTAGATGATTTAAGAGTATTATGTTTCCACTCTCGCCACTGTACACCATATACTCTGCCCAAATCACCTTCAAACTTGGCTTTAGGTTTCCAATAACTTGACAATGCATTCGGAGTCCAAATAGTAACTGCACCGTCTTTACTACCATGTGTAATTTCAGCCAATCTACGTTCGTCTCCGCTACCTTCAATAAACCACAATAATTCACCAACACAGGCTTTCCAAGATAGTTTTTTAGTAGTAACGGCAGGAAATCCTTTGCGTAAATCAAATCGCAATTGTCTTCCAAAAACCGATACCGTACCTACACCAGTCCTATCATCTTTATCTTCACCGTTCTCTAGTATGTCTTTAAGTAAATCTAGATATATTTGCACATTTATTTCCAATAGTCAGGGTAATCTCGTTCCCAAATTTCATATGCATGGTCACTATGGACCTCTTCATGTAAAATTCTAAACTCGCTATGTAATTTTCTTAAGTCTATAAAAGTATCGCAGGCATATTCAACAAAGGTAGTAGTCAAATGAACTTTAGTAATTTGTTCCCAGCAGGATTTAATCAAATTAGCGCCGCCCATTATCCAAGGATCATGTAAGTACTTAAAGTCATCTAACTTAGTAATTACTTTAACAGAATCAGGTACTTCAAGCGGTCTTGAAGTTATTACTACATTGTACCTATTGGGTAACGGTTTCATTGGAAGACTATCCCAAGTATTACGGCCCATGACTATAGTTTTATCTTGTGTTAATCGCTTGAAGCGTGGCAAATCACCTTCGATTTTACTCCAAGGTAATTTGTTTTTGTAACCTATGCCACCTTTTGGATCACAAGCCACAATCAAATTCATAGGCCGTTAAGTAATCTATCAGTTTCAGGTTGAACTGTATCGGCAATACTTTGAACATTCAGAATAAATTCTACGCTGGTTACCAAATCATCTAATTCAGTTAATCTTTTATTAACCAAATCTTCTACTTGTTCTGGTTCTAAACCTTGATTTAAAAATTTCTCAATATTCAGAGTTTGCTGTTTCTTCCCTATTAACTTAATTACTACTTTTTTAATAAAACCAATAGGAATTTTTTGTTTTTCCACATCTTCAAGGATGTGTTCCCATTTTTCTAAAAATTCAGGTGACATTATGCAACAACTTTAGTGGCTCGTGGTTTTTTTACTTTTGGTGCTGGGGTCTCTACCACAATCGATGCTTCTCCAGTAGGTGATACATTAGGATCAAGTGACCTTGCTTCTGCCTTTAAACGTTTTGCTTCAGTCATAAGGCCTTGTGCTTCACTTTCCATCTTAATTGCTTGATCCAATCGCTGTTTAGCTAATTGTTGATCACCTAATGCATCACCGCTTGGTTGAACAGGTGGATTTTGTGGTCCGCGCATCTTTCTGATAACTTCAGACTTGGTTTGCATTCCCATGCTCTTATCCATTTCAGCTAATCGTTTTACAGCCTCTTCACCCTGTTGCATTTCATCCAAAATCTTATTCAATTCATCTAGTCTAATCTGAGTATTAGGTTGAGGAGTCATTACAATTTGAGCAGTTTGAACCTTTTTCAATTGTCCTTCAAGGTGAAGAGTTTGCAAAATAGGTTTACCATCTTTGGTATAGGTACGATGTAATGCATCAGCTAAATTTTGGCTATTCTGTCCAATATCACTTTCAATACATTTAATAAGTGGATCATGAATATGCATATTCAACGTTTCTGTATATGTGACTAAACACATATGTGATTCACCGGGTACTTCGCGGAAGATTACTGCAACCTTACGATCACCATGTTTTCCAACATGTCTTAAAAAACTCATATCATATTCTCCTTGATTATGTGATTATTTAATTGATTTTTACTGTACAGTAAAAATTTATCAAGACCAAGCCAACTCATAAAGAATTGCTTCTTTAGGGTCTTCAAATGCAGGAACAAATTTCTTATTTCTTGTTATATAATCACTAGCTTCAATTAATGCGAACCTACCTCGAAGGTTATTAAGAATCCAAAATTTAGATTCTTCGGTAACATGGGTACTAGTCGTAACGAAATGTGGAGGTTTGAAAGAAACTTCCCTAGTACTAAACCAAGTTGTAAAATCAATATCCGTCATTGAGTTAGTGTGGCTAGCATTTTATATTTTTCATACGCATCTAGTACTGCGGGTGAAGAGTTTGTATTGGTTGGCACTACTTCTAACCAAAGGTCTTGAAAAGCAAAGGTAATAGGTAAATACTGACCATCTGAATACAGCCTAGGTTGGTGAATCCTACCTGAATTATAAAGTTTACCAGCTAAGTCTGAGACAGTTTCAAAATCAAATCTTGAGAAGTCGTACCTTTGAGAATTCCTAGCGTACTGATTACCTTCATCATAATACAACTTAATTACCCCAACATACTGCTCATAGGTTTCACACTTAGTCCTAGTAATAATCATCAAAACTTGGTCCTCAGACACTTCGCCCCTTAGGATACTTTGTAAGCAACCGCCCAAACTAGTACCAATATACATCATAGTGAATTTTCTTTTTTGATAAGGTTATAAACTACTAGTAACCTATCCATCACATCATTCAATGCTGGATTAGTCTTTGCCAATTCTCTAATGTCTTTCCAAACTTCGGCTTGCTCCTGTTCATTGATACGTGACCAAGCCTTTTCACTCATTGATAGTAATACTCTTTCAGTAGATCCTGCTTTCCTAGCATATATAGTTTCCCCCTTATCGGGGGATTCATATATCAGGTCATGACTCGTCATATAGTGCGAAGGTTCCAAACGGGGGATTAGGATCCTTATCACCATGAATGATCCATGTCGTATCGCAATAGTCAGGATCTCCCCAACTACCATGGGGATAACCATCTGTAAAGACAATCAAACGTTTTGGTTCGATTGCGTTTTCTTTAAGATAGCTAAAGATAGCATCAAAGTCAGTACCACCGCCACCAACTGGTTCATATGAATCAATTGAATCTAGGTTCTCGCTGGTAAAGTCTTGTGGATTGTAGATTTCTGTATCAAAACAGAATACATGTACCCGGTATCCATCAAAGGCATCCATCATACCTGCAATCTCACCTAAGAATGCCTGTCCTTGTTTATCAGTGATAGAACCTGACATATCAAGACTAACTACAACATCAATTTCTTCACCCGGGGTCATGCCAGGCATAATAGCATCCATGTGCCAGCCGCGACGATTAGGGCGAATAAAACTAAAGTCAGTACGAATAGAACTGGTCAAGTTAGTTTGAATCAACTCACGCCAAGGCATTATTGGATTAGTATGATGCTTGATCAACCGCTCAACACCTTTAGGAACAGAGCCTGCTTCTGCACCTTGTGCGGCATTGATGATAGCCTGTTTGACTTCCTGACGGACTCGCTCACGCTCCTCAGGACTCATCTTGGGACGCTTTTTGCCCTTACCGCTACCGTCAATTTCTTCGCCGTCACCATCATCGGTACTCTCACCTTCCATATGATCATCAATCATTTGGTCAATCAAATCCTCGACGTTAATCTTTTCTACCTTATCGTAAAGGTCATCATAGATTTCTTCGGCAGACTTGCCATCGTATTTTGCTTCATACAAGCAAGGAACGGTCTTAATAAACTCACCGACCTTGTGCCGTTTCAGATCGGCGTTAACGGCGTAGTCATCAGCAATGTTCCAAAGTTGTGGATCACGATTGCCTCGGCGACCGATATGATCATATACAACATGTAGTACTTCATGTCCCACCAAGAATTCAACTTCCTTGGGCTTGAGCATCATAATGAACCGAGAATTGTAGTAGAACTTCAAGCCGTCGGTTGCGGCTGTAGAGCACCATTCATCAGCGTTGACCAATTGCATCCGAGTCGCAAGATTGCCAAAGAATGAATGACGGAGAAGCAGACCAATGCGGGCAGTTACCAAACGCTCACGGGCATTGAAGTCTACTTTAGCATCGGTAGGACCGACCAAGTTTTCAAATTTTTTACTGCGTTTACGTTTTTTAGTGGGAGCGATAACTTCGCTCATATGAATAGTTTGCATATTTGATTCCCTTTCTACTGTATTTACAATTATATCAGGATTAGGATTTATTGTCAAATAAACAAGGGGAGGGTTAGCCCTCCCCCGTTTAATTAAGTACCTGCTTCTACAATGTACTTGCCGTACTTCTTGTGGAAGTCATCAAAATGTTTCAACTGCGAGGGCTCAATCGGAAGCCGATACGTTTTGAGAGCAATTTTAGCACCCATTACAACCAACTCGGTCTCAAAGTTTGCCATGATGTAACTGAAGAAGTTATCAGCCATTTCGTGGAATTGTTTGTTGTTGACCTTCTTGTTGTCTAGAGCGTCCTTCAATTCGTAGCACATAGAAATTGTCAGCGAGTACATTGCCGACACTTCCTTGACACGGAGTTCCTTAACCTTACCAGCAAGAATCTCGCTAGGCTCAGGGAGTTGACCTGCAACCTTACGGTGTGCCATAAACTTAACAGCCAACCCTTCACCAACAGAACCTGCAACCAAGTTAAACAAAGTATCAGAATCGGTGTCTTCCTCATCATTCAAGAGGTCAGACACAAAGCACCACGACCGAGGAGTAGCAAATGCGCGGCTAGATGATTTGTTGTCAAAGTCATATAGGTCTTGTTTAGCGAATGACAGATAACCAACCACATCCTTGTGAATGCCTTTGTTAACTGCCCAGTTCTGCCAAGAAGTAAAGTCGGCGCGCATTTCAATGTGCAAGAAACGATTAGCAAGGGGCATTGGCATGCGATAAGTAACACCCTTATCGGACTCGCGGTTGCCTGCCGCGACGATAACCACGTTGTCGGGAAGTTTGTACTTACCAACACGGCGATTAAGAATCAATTGATAGCCTGCAGCCTGTACAGCAGGGGCTGCCGAATTCATCTCATCCAAGAACAGACAGACGATCGGATACTGGCTAGCAAGTTCCTCGTCAGGAAGATCGATTGGGGGAGCCCAGTCCATCTTGCCGATGTCCTTGTTGAAGAAAGGGATACCACGAATGTCAGTGGGTTCCATTTGCGCCATACGCAAATCAATCATGAAACCACCGAGTTCCTCAGTAATCTCGGAAACAACCTCACTCTTACCGATTCCGGGAGGGCCCCAGAGAAACACTGGGCGCTTGACCTTGAAAGCCTTGAGAATTGCTTTACGGGCCTGAACGCTAGTAACGGTAAGATTGTCAGATACTTGAGCCATTTTTTACTCCTGTTGAAAAACTCTACGATAGAAACATTATAGCAACTGCCTGAATTATTGTCAAGCAGTTACCGTAGTGATTGTGCCTTGATAAATTTCCTGATACAACTCGGCCATAGCCTTTAAATAGAACCGCATGACCTTACCAGTTGGGGTAGTTAAAGTGAATGTCATTTGAAATATCCATAAGGGATGCCAACAGTGTAGCAAAGGTACTCATCGTCACCATCGGTATCCTCAGCCTCGTGAATCCAGCGCAGTGCCATTGCACGGTCTTTAGCACCAAGTTGAATGATGCTGGCAATGCGGGCTTCGAACCGAGTCACAGCCGCGTCTTCCTCCACCCGCCGCTGAGCTTCGTTGCGGTTGATGATGAACTGCAGGGTTTCGAATTCCTTCTCAAAGTCTGTCAGCGCCCACTTGGACGTGTCCACACCACGAGGGCGAAAATTGTAAGCGTCCTTGTACATGTCCCAGTAGGTCATTGCAGCCTTCTCCAGCGGAGTGTACTCTTCCCAGTTCTTGAAAATCAGTTCGCTCATCTCGCTCTCCTTGTTTCTCACTATAGATACAGTATACGCTAGTACCCAATTAATGTCAAATTTCGGGTCTGTTGCAAGAAAACGACAAAATAATAGGCCCCGAAGAGCCTATTACAGGTTGTTAGGCTACTATTGGCATAAATACTATCGTTATAAATAGATTTTAAGGATTTATTATGTTTATAGAACTACTCAAAACCAAACCACACAATGCACACTACCTTAATAGATATATTAAATTTATTCAACGGTACTCTGAAACTGCGGTAAACGAAAAAACTGAAGAACATCATATTTGTCCAAAATCTTCAGATTTATTTCCCGAATTCAAATCATTTGAAAAATATCCTTGGAATAAAGCCAATTTAACATTACGACAACATTATGTTGCCCATCGATTACTATGGAAGACATTTGGTGGTAGGCAAGCCCAAGCATTCAAACTTATGTGTGATAGATTGAAGCTTAATACGTCAAGATGTTATGAAGACGCTCGTAAAGAACATATTGAATATATGATTAGTAATAATCCTAATGCCGGTGGCAAACAATCAAAAAGATCATGGCAATCTGCTACAGATGCGCGCCGAGCAAGCCAATCAGAAATAATGCGTAAAATAAATGAAACCAAGAAAAAACCAAAAGAGACAAGAGAATACAGATGTGCCAATTGTTTAGGTATATTTATAAGGATAGAATTTTGTCATCATCCTATAAAAGAAAAAGCCTTTTGTTCTAAATCTTGTTCTGCTTTATTTTCTAATAAAAATAGAATTAGGAATATTCCTAATAAAGAAAAACCAAATACTAATAAAAAGCCACACCATTGGACCTTACCGGGTAGGAAAGCATGGAATAAAGGATTATCAAATCCTACCGCGGCTGAAAATGGTAGAAGAGGGGCTGCTAAATTATCTGAAACTATTAAAGGTAGGAAGAGATTGTATAGAGAAGATGGATCTTGGACTTGGCAATACCCAAAAAAATAGGGACCGAAGTCCCTATTGTTATTTTCTGTTTCGAGGTATAACTACCCAATGATGGCTCAAGCGGCCATCAAATATGCATCATCATTAGCTGCATTTATAGGTTTCGCTTCTACGGCCGGGAAGTCCCAACCCTACGGCTTAGGCATTGCCGAGTTGTCCACTCATCTACTCACCGTCAATCGATACCATGTCGGTCCCCCTGATTTGGAACCGGCGGGAATCGAACCCGCGTCTTGTCCGTCTTTTAACTTGCTTCTTTCCTTTCGGTTTTTACAACAATACTTTTATTTATTCGTCTATCTGCGTATAGTTAAGAACATTGCCTACACCATACTGAGCCTCGCCTAATTGTTTGGCTTCCAGTGCATTACCGGCCCATACCACGGTGTGGGCAGTTTGATAGTCGTTAATCTTAACCCATAATTGAAATTTAAGCATCATTGACGAATCAACACCTCTTGCGTTATACCATTGACTATCATTATTTGTTTAGTATACTCTATTCCATCAATAATTACAACCTGAGGCTGTCCTAAAATAGAGGGTTGTTGAACATAAACCGGTTGCTGAACTACAACAGGAGCAGGACGAGTTAATCCATATACCACTGCACCACCAATCACCGCAGGTGCTACCCAACCCCATCCACCTCTATGATGTTGATGATGGTCAAAATGACGCATACCATGATGATGTTGAGCCATCGAACTTAAGGGAAACAAAAGTAATATACTAGCTAAAATTTTTGCTCGCATTTTGCAACTCCTTTAAAAATATACAATAGTATTTATACTGTACAGGGGCTATAATAAGCAAGATATTTGGGCAACTTTTTGTACCCATAGCCAATAATGGTAGCTACAATAATCAGGTTTTATTTCTAGAGGTTCATTAAATGGTAGCTTTTGCATGTAGTTAGCTTTGTAAAATTGACCATTATCGGTTCCAGTCACACCCGCATTATGAAATATTTTATGGTCTGTCCATTCTTTTGAGGATGAGGTAGCCCAACTAAAGCTTAGGTCTTTATGACATTCTGTTTTATTACCTAGCTTCCATCCATTCCAAAGTACAGCCCACATATCAGCACACCAAATTTGCAGTTCATGGTATGAAGGATTTGCCTGCTTTTTGACATTATTCATAGCAGTAATGTCTACAAATAACTTTTCACAATCACGTTCAACGTTTTCCCAAAATTCTGCGGTAAGATTTTTCATTAGGTATTGAGCACCAATACTGTTTAGCTCATTCTCTTTGACTAAAGCCTTGTCAATTTTAACTATGTCACACATGGCGTCTAAGATATCTTCACCTTTGCTAATGATATAGTCATGGGAAATATACCAACGACAATCTGACCCATACCAGGTATCATCTTCTAAAAATTGATCAAAGTTTATCCGATCAGTAAACATGATATCATTATCGTGATAGAATATAGCTTCATCTGTCAATTCAGGCCTAGCTTGAAAATGTTTTTTCAGTACATGGGGCCTTAGTGAGCTAATGTAGCCAGGAGACTGTCTAGTATCGTTATAGAAAAAGAATCTAACCATATTATAATGATTAGCTAATTTTTGCCATCTTTCGGGAATATGGTCGTTTTGTATACCGCATACTACATCGATGTAGTTAGGGTTTATTCCTTTTTCCATAAAGTTATTAATCATAACTTCAACTTGCCAAGTATAATAATCAATGGCAGGCTGTACACAAATAAATCTTAGATTTTTTTTCATATTATCACACCGTATAGCTTTATATAGCTAATTATGAATGATATGAAAAATTTTAAATTGGAGGAGTAGAGTAAGAGGTCGCTGATAAATATGTACCGGTAGCGGTAGCTACTATATTAGTACCTGCGCTATCTGTTGCAATTTGAATTGTATAAGTTGAATCAGTGGTGCCATAGTAACCACCACTGCCTGATGTTACATAAATTGTTTGATTTAAAAACAACCCTAACCAACCGGTTGACGGAGAAGCTGGCCCTCCAAATACAGCAGTTTGTGTAAATTTCACCCAATAACTACTTCCAGGATTTACTGCACCACTGATCCAATATTGATGATTAGGTGCACCATCTGTTAAATTTATCCCATTTTGATTTACAATGCTAAAAGAACCATTAGTATTAAAAGTTAATAACACTGATATCTCACCCAAGCCCCCTTCACTGAAATTTGGAGAAGTTGCTGTTAAGTAGCTAAATAACGCTGTATTGATAGTACCAACTGGTGCAGCAGTAGTTGTTGTAGTAGTTGTAGAAGCAGGGATAGTATTAGAGAATTGCATTCTTACATAACCATTACCTCCTGGTTTTGGCAAGTCTACATCTAAATTAGTCCCAAAGTTACTGTTTTGACTAGCTCCACCTGCACCATATCCGCCGAATACACTAGCTCCGCCTGCTGCTGCTACATAAATATTTCTATCAGTAATAGGTGTTACTCCAGGATTACCATTAGTAGTAATACCTGTACCACCTGCTCCACCCACACCATCACCATTATCACCTGTATTACCAATGCCACGAATGCCACCTTCCGCAGTATAAGTGCCTAAACTATATACCACTCCAGATTGTTGACCTGAGAACCCGCTTTTTGTACCAGTTCTTGGTATACCAGGAATACCCGGATAAGCAACGTCGTTGAAAGTTACGTTTGCAGGAGTTCCCCCTGCACCAACACTTATAGCAAAATTACCAACAGTACCCGTTGTATTTAATACTAAAGAAGAGTATCCACCTGATCCGCCGCCGCCACCTGCACGGGTATCACCGTATCCATCATTACCGCCTCCGCCTCCGCCTCCACCAACCATTGTTAGTGTAAGATAAGGATATCCAGGTATTGGTGCTAAACTATATACCCCAGGAACGGTATATACATAATCTAATGTAGGTGGAACAGTTGTAGTACAAGTAGTAGTTGTGGTAGTAGAAGTAATAGGCGGTGGCGGCGATGAAAAACTCACTACACCCCATGTATTAGCAATATTACCAGTTGATGGGTATATTGCAGTTATGGTGGTTGTTGTACCTGCTGCCACTGTAGTACCTGAAGGTACTTCTTGCCAAGTGGTGTAAAACGTAATATTACTTCCTGCATCACCACGTGATCCTTGAGTGCCATTAGTTTTAACTTGAATATTGATATAACTAGCACTAAAAGTAGCATCTACACCATCAGTTTGAGTAAAGACGTTTGCGTTACTAGTAGTCAATGCATAATATCCACTATTAGGAAGAGTAGCAGGCGTTTGTCCAGCTCCACCAACTTTAGTTATCCCACTAAATGAATTACCTGCAATAGTTATTGTACCTGATGTAGGAGAACTTAATGTAACGCTGCCTATATTTGCCGCTAATCCATGGAATACATTGTCAACCGCAGCACCTGTTGGATGAGAACAAGTTATAACTAACTGACCACCTGCATTAAAAAAGTATCTAGCTGCATCACCATTTGCAAAATATGCAGACTGAGTGAACACTAAATTGTTATTCCACGTACTTGCATTGGTAATTGTGTTAGAAGAAGTTGTGCCTTGTGCTACGGCGTTACGACGGTTGTTATAAATTGTAGTTAAATTGTTTGTAACCGCAGAAATATAAGCAATTGTATTTCCGGTAGAGGGTGCCGTAACACTAGTAATAGTAGAACCTTGGTGTGCCGCTGCATTTGCAGTATTATTGATTAAGCTATCCCATTCAAGATTACCAACTGTGTTACCTATAGCAACATTTGATACCGCAGTCTGCCCATAACCAGCATTATTATTTCCAATAGCCCATACAGTATTAAGTGCATTTGCGGCATTACCAGGATTGTTACCAATTAAGTTATTGAAATCAGATGCTTCTATAGAATTGTACTGTGCATAGGTCATGGGGTATTCCTGAAATATATTCTATGAGTATTTATCAAATTCAGCCCATAGTCATCATAAAAAAATAAAAACATTACTCTGTTTTTACATCACTGGTATGTTGAATTTGTAAATTTTTAGTTTCTGTAACAACTTCATTAAATGCCAACTCTAATGGATTTTGAACAGTAGTATCTAACAATACTGCTTCTTGTGGAATTAACCCTACTCGTTTCAAAGTTTCAAATGTATATGGATTTGACATAGCATTTCTTAATTTTGCGGGTGATGGTCGCCCATTTGCAATAATTTCTGCTTGAATTTCTTTTCCAAGCATAACAGTAAATTCATATGCAGAGTTTGCTTCAAACATTTGTTCATCTGTATAACCGAGAATTCTAGTTGGTTCAGCGACCTCATATATTTCTGCTAGATAACTTTCTAAAAATGCAATTTCTTCCCTATTCAATTCCCATGCTTCTTCTTGACCTGCATCAAAAGATTTAGATTCTAAGAGTTCTGCTTCTAAATTTAAGATAACATGTGGTAATGCATTGTTATTTTTACAGTTTTCTAATTCTAGTTCTTTTGCCAAACGTTTTTTTGCGGCAACTTCTTCCAAGCAAGCAGCACGTTTTCTACCTTCCAAAAATCCTTTAAGAATTTTGATTTTTTCCCAAGGCGTTTCACCATTGACTAGGTAACGGTAATTAAATTCAGAGTTAAATTTTGATGGCATAAAAATTCCTTATATAAAAAGTTAGCATTGATAATAACATACCCTTTTAGAGAAATGATATGAATTGACCTTTGCTGTGCTGATGAATATATATGCCTATAGGACTGCACCGAAATATATTCTCTCATAGCAAACTTGTTAGAATGATACAATATGCATATGAATAAAAATAGTTAAGTACCGCCAAAACTGGCTACTGCTAAACCAAATCTTGCAAGACCAAACCCTGAAAGACCATTAAATGTCACTGTTTAGATAACTAAATTACTTGTTCTAGTATTTGTTAATATAAATTGTTTTGCAGCCATTGAATATTTCTACAACGTATTCTGTGAACATTTATCATACTTAATTGTAGTATTAAGCGTTATCTCACGCACCTCTTGAACCATTAAATGTGAAATTACTTGTAGATACTATTGTTCCAGGTGAACCGCTATTATTAACAGCGATGGTAACTGTAAAGTCTCCCACTGCCTCATCACCTGAGCCTGAAGTAATTGCTACTCGTGTCACAATTGCTCCAGTAAATGGCAACCATGGACCTGGACCAGTGAAATCTGGAGTTACTGTCCCTGCTCCATTAATAGTAATAGTTGTCGTATCTACTTGATATAAATAACCCGATCCTGCGCCAGTAGTTGTCGGAGAGAACCAATTTCCTGTAATTAAAGACCAACTAGTAAGAGAACCAGATACTGCAGGTGCACTTCCTGTATTTGCAGGAATAATTTGCCATGTGCCATCATCATACAACCTTAATGTCAACGAACAGGTTCCGGGGGTAGATTTAATGAAGATATAATTGCCACCATTAAATCCTGGGGTAACTGGAGAGCCACCTATAGTTGTTGTGGTCGTTGTTGGTGCTTCAGTAGTAGTTGTAGTTGTTGGTGCTTCAGTAGTAGTTGTAGTTGTTGGTGCTTCGGTTGTTGTCGTTGTAGTAGGTGCTTCGGTTGTTGTCGTTGTAGTAGGT
>Ga0209087_1000478_pt1 | contig 25504 bp, 35 predicted proteins | sample S_130805_EF_Meta_FD_187321 | JGI IMG/M metagenome (GOLD analysis project Ga0209087, IMG submission 187321) | Freshwater microbial communities from Lake Simoncouche, Canada to study carbon cycling - S_130805_EF_MetaG (SPAdes) (version 2) | ecosystem: Environmental > Aquatic > Freshwater > Lake ... | reverse complement strand
TACTTCATCTTGAATCTTTTACTTTCATAAAACATAAAAATACTTGCCGCAGATGCAGCAATTAACAAATCTGTATTGGCCGAAGAAACGGCAGGTGAACTTCCCCAGTCTGCAAGAAAGTTTCGCCCTTGCTTAATTGCTAATAAATTGAAATACCAGGTTCCAATCAGACCAGCCACAGAAAGCAAAAGGTAAACAATTGAGCGAGAATTCCAGTTCTTCAGCATAAACATATTTTGACACCAAATAGATTAGGTATCCTCATGGTTGCTCATTCAACACACCTTAAAAATGGTATTGCGCATGTGAAATCAACTTGTCCCCATTTGAAAAAAGTCATAGAGAAGAGTGATGTTTGTAATTTGAAGCCCCAAGAACAATCTGTTAATTCATATTTTGAATCCCTTGTTCGTTCAGTTATTGCACAGCAAATCTCTTCATCTGCTGCATCGACAATAAACCAAAGAGTTAAAAAACTTGCCAATAATAAAATCACTCCTAGAATTTTGGCAAACCGATCTGAATCAGAACTAAGATCAGCTGGTTTATCTGCTTCTAAGGTAAAAACAATTCATGGTTTAGCAAATGCTCACTTGAGTAAAGAAATTGATCTAGCTCATCTCAAAGACGCCTCAAATGACGAAGCAGTAAAGATGCTTAGTTCTCAATGGGGAATTGGTAGATGGACCGCAGAAATGTTTTTGATGTTCACAATGGGAAGACTTGATGTTTGGCCAGTCGGAGACCTAGCTGTAAGAAGAGGTTGGCAAATTGCTCATGGATTAAAAGAAATGCCTAATGAAAAACAAATGGAACCTCTGGGAGATCCCTTCTCCCCCTATCGATCAATTGCTGCTTGGTATTGCTGGAGAGTTCTTGAACCACAAGAGCCTTGGTAATAAATAAGCGATAGATTAGATACAAATGTTTAATAAATCTCAAATTCAGATTAAAACTCCTGAGCAATTTGCCATCATGCGCAAAGCTGGTCGAGTTGTTGCACTTTGTTTAGAAGAGATCAAATCGCAAATTAAACCTGGAATGACAACACTTGATCTTGATTTAATCGCCAGAGACATTATGAAAAAAGAGGGTGCTCAGCCATCCTTTTTGGGATATCACGGATATCCAGCAGTAATTTGTGTTTCGATAAATGAAGAAGTAGTGCACGGAATTCCAAATGAAAAAAGAGTAATTAATGATGGTGATCTAGTAAGTGTTGATTGTGGAGCAATAATTGATGGTTGGCATGGTGATGCTGCCATAACTATTGGAGTTGGAAGCGTAAAGCCAGAACATCAAAAACTAAGTGATATCACTAAAGAAGCCTTACAAATTGGCATAAATGCAGCTCAACCCGGTAAACACATAGGCGATATTGGTTTTGCTATTGAAAAATTTGTTAGAACTCATCACGATTTAAAAATAGGAATCTTGGAAGACTATGTAGGTCACGGCATTGGAACTGAAATGCATATGGCTCCAAGTGTGCCAAATTACGGCAAAGCAGGATCTGGGCCTGAATTGCAAATTGGTATGGCAATAGCTATTGAACCAATGTTGGTTTTGGGCAGCAATAAAGTTCATGTGTTGGAAGATGACTGGACAGTTGTATCTAGCGAAGGTTCTTTTGCCAGTCATTGGGAAAATACCATTGCAATAACTGCAAATGGCCCTGAAATTTTAACAAAACTATGACCGAGCAGCAAAAATATAAAGTAATAAAAAAATTTGCAGACTTTGAAATCCGAGATTACGAGCCTTGTTTAATTGCTGAAGTTAGCGTTGATGGATCAATGAATCAGGCAGGAAGCTATGGATTTCGTCCACTGTTTAATTACATATCTCAAAACAATATTTCCATGACTGCCCCAGTAATTCAAATTCCAGTCAAAAGTGACCAATGGAAAATATCTTTTGTGATGCCAAGTGGTTCAGATATATCAAGTTTACCGATTTCAAAAAATTCAGATGTTGAAATTAAACAAATACCGCAAGGTTTCTATGCTTGTCTAAAATTTTCTGGAAATTATTCAGAAGCAAAATTAGAAAAGAACCTTAATTTTTTAAAAACCGCATTAATTAGAGAGTCAATCACAGAAATAGGCAATGAGAATAATTGGCGAAGTGCCAGATTTGACCCACCATTTAAACCATCTTTTTTAAAAAGAAACGAAATTCATATTCCAGTTAATTGGAATAATTAATTTCCTAACGCGAAATTTATCTTTTCCTCAACTTCACTAACTGAACCCATACCATCAACTTGAACTAATATTCCACGATTTTTGTATTCTGCCAACAGCGGTGCAGTTGAAGTTGCATAAACTTCTAATCTTTTTGTGATCACTTCTTTTGTATCATCAATTCTTCCCTGCTCTTGAGCACGCTTTAAAAGTCTTTCTACAACGACTGGAATATCTATAGTTAGTTCTAGAACTTTCTCAATTTTTTGAGATTTTTTAAAAAGAATTTGATCTAGGAAATTAACTTGATCTATAGTTCTTGGATAGCCATCTAGTAAAAAGCCATTTTTTGCATCATCCCAGGTGAGTCTGTCTTCCACAATTCTATTTGTGATTTCATCTGGAACATACATTCCTTTGTCATAAAAAACTTTTGCTTCAAGACCCAGCGGAGTTTCATTTTTCATATTCTCACGATAAATATCCCCGGTAGAAATGTGAGGAATGTTTAGAGTTTTTGCAATATTTACCGCTTGTGTGCCTTTGCCCGCACCCGGTGGGCCCATAATTAATAGGCGCATTTAATTAAATCGTTGGATTTTGTTTTAAGAAGCCTTCATAGCTTCTTTGTTGTAATTGACTTTCAATTTGTTTAACAGTATCCAAACCAACACCAACCATAATCAACAAACTTGTTCCACCGAATAAGAATCGATCACCCACACCCAATGCACCAAAGGCAATAAATGGAATAACTGCGATGATCGTCAAATACGTTGAACCTGCCGCCATAAGTCTTGATAACACGTATTTTAAGTATTCAGCGGTTGGATTTCCTGCTCTAATTCCAGGGATAAATCCACCATATTTCTTCATATTTTCAGCTACTTCTTTAGGATCAAAAGTAATTGATGAGTAGAAGTAAGCAAAGAAAACAATGAGTAATGCGTAAGTGGCAACGTAAGGAATTTCTGTTCCGTTTTGGAAATTACGAGAGATCCATTGAGCCCATGAGCTTTGAGAATTGGAAAGTTGGACTAATAGTGAAGGAATATAAAGCAAAGAAGAAGCAAAAATTACTGGAATAACTCCAGCCATATTTACTTTCAAAGGAATATAAGTAGAAGTTCCACCATAAGATGCTCTTCCGACCATTCTCTTGGCGTATTGCACTGGAATTCTTCTTTGCGCTTGCTCCACAAACACCACACCAGCAATAATTACCACTCCCACGACGGTTGTAGCAACAAAGGTAAACAGACCATTAATCGTTAAAATTGCTGCAAATTGGCTTGGCACAGAAGAAATAATTGAAGAAAAAATTAATAATGACATTCCATTACCCACACCGCGTTGAGTAATTAATTCACCAAACCACATAACCAACGCAGTTCCTGCAGTCATAGTTAGCACCATAGAAATCATGATTGGCAAAGTTTGATTAGGAATAATGTCGTTTGGACAACCTCTTAATAATTGTCCAGGAGTTCTGGCAAGAGCTAAAATTGATGTTGCTTGTAATAGACCTAAACCAATAGTTACATAGCGGGTGTATTGGGTAATTATTGCTTGACCTGATTGTCCTTCTTTTTTCAACATTTCTAAACGAGGAATAACAACAGTTAATAATTGAATAATGATTGATGCGGTGATGTAGGGCATAATTCCCAGGGCAAAAACACTTAGTTGTAGTAATGCTCCACCAGAAAATAAATTAATAACTCCATAAAGGGAGTCACCTTGTACTAATTCCACGCACTGCTGAATTGCTGGATAATCAACACCAGGTGTTGGAATTGTCGTGCCTAAACGATAAAGGGCAACCATGCCGAGTGTGAACAAAATTTTGCGTCGTAAATCAGGTGTGCGGAATGCATCTGTTAACCACGCAAAATTGATGTTCAAAACAAACTCCTAAAGAGCTTTAATTGATCCGCCTGCAGCGGCGATCTTGCTGCTTGCTGATTCACTAAATTTGTCAGCTACAACAGTTACTTTGACAGTAATTTCGCCAAAACCTAAGACTTTAACTGGTTGACCTTTTCTAATTGCGCCAACTTTGACTAAAGAAGCAGGAGTAACTTCGCCACCTTGTGGGAACAATCTTGAAATATCAGAAACATTTACTACCTGATATCTAATTTTGTTAGGCGGAGTAAAACCACGAAGTTTTGGTAAACGCATATGTAATGGCATCTGGCCACCTTCAAAAGCGGCAGAATAATTACGGCGAGCACCAGATCCTTTGGTACCTCGACCTGCAGTTTTACCCTTACTTGCTTCACCGCGACCTTTACGAGTCTTATCTTTTTTAGCACCAGGTGCTGGACGAAGATGATGAACTTTGATTGCCATGGTTACTTAACCTCCTCAACAGTTACTAAGTGTGCAACGCTTCGAAGCATTCCACGAAATTCTGGACGATCAGGTTTAACTGATTCAGAACCAATTTTTCCTAAACCTAAAGTCTTTAAGGTATCTAATTGGATTTTTGTTCCACCAATAGATGACTTAATTTGTTTGATTTTGAAAGATGACATATTAAACACCAGCTTTTTCTGCAGCTTGTGCTTTCAAGATTGCGGCTGGGACAACGTGTTCCACAGGAAGTCCGCGTCTTGCTGCAACTTGTTCTGGTCTTTCTAGCTTCTTTAATGCATCAACTGTGGCATGAACCACGTTAATTGCATTTCCTGAACCTAAAGACTTTGTTAATACGTCATGAATTCCTGCTGCTTCCAAAACTGCACGCACAGGTCCACCAGCAATTACACCAGTTCCTGGAGAGGCAGGACGAAGCATAACAATTCCTGCTGCTGCTTCACCTGTTATTGGATGAGGAATAGTTCCTTGAACTCTTGGAACTTTAAAGAAAGATTTTTTAGCTTCTTCAACAGCTTTTTGAATTGCTTGTGGCACTTCGCGTGCTTTGCCATAACCAATACCAACCATGCCGTTACCGTCGCCAACTACTACAAGAGCTGTGAATGCGAAACGACGTCCACCTTTCACAACTTTTGCTACACGGTTAATGAAAACCACACGTTCAATGAACTGTGATTTTTCTTTTTCACGAGCTCCGCCTTCATTTCTTTCGCGACGTTCGCGACGATTTGGGCGTTCTTCTGTGCCGTTTAGATTAGATGTCTTTGCAGCCATTAGAAAGTAAGACCTCCTTCACGTGCACCATCAGCTAAAGCAGCGACTCGTCCGTGGTACTTGCGTCCGGCGCGATCAAACACAACATCTCTAATGCCAGCAGCAGTTGCACGTTCTGCAACTTTTTTACCAACAATTTTTGCTTGTGCTGTTTTATCTCCTGCAACACCTTCTTCAATTGAAGAGGCGTATGCCAAAGTATTACCAGTCAAGTCATCAATTACTTGCACACTTACATTTCGCAAAGAACGAGTAACAACTAAACGTGGCTTTAGTGTTGTGCCAGTAATTTTCTTTCTTACTCGTATGTGTCTTCTTCTTCTAGAAGCAGACTTTTTGCTTAAGTTTTTTCCAGGTCTGGTGAATTTACTCATGATTTACTTACCAGCCTTTCCAGCTTTACGTCTAATAACTTCGTTATCAAATCGAATACCTTTACCCTTGTAAGGATCTTGTTTACGAAGCTTTCGAACCTTGGCTGCGGTTTCGCCCACAGCTTGTTTGTCAATTCCTAAAATTTGAAATCTTGTTGGGGATTCAACCTTGAATGAAATTCCAGCAGGTGCTGGGAATAACACTGGGTGTGAATAACCAAGGGCAAATTCAAGATCATTTCCTTTGGCAGTTACTTTGTAACCTGTTCCAACGATTTCTAAAGTTTTGGAATAACCATCGGTTACACCTTTAACCATGTTGGCAACTAAGGATCTAGACAAACCATGAAGTGCTTTGTTCTTGGTTTCTTCAGTTGCGCGATCTAATGAATATGTGCCATCTTCGTTTTTCTTGATTGTGATGGCATCAGGCAAATTAATACTTAATTGACCTTTTGGACCTTTAACATCTACTTTGGTGCCAGCAATGTTAATTTCTACACCGTTTGGCACTGTAACTAATTTTTTACCGACTCTAGACATGATGTTTACCAAACGTAGGCAAGGACTTCTCCGCCTACGCCTTTCTTGGAAGCTTGTTTGTCAGTTAATAAACCAGTTGAAGTAGAAATGATGGCAATACCAAGACCACCTAATACTTTTGGCATTGTGTCATTTTTTGCATAAACTCGTAAACCTGGACGTGAAACTCTTCTTAAACCAGAAATTGATCTTTCACGACTTGGGCCGTATTTAAGATCTAAAACTAAACTTTGACCAACTCTTGCAGGTTCAGCTTTCCATCCTTGGATGTAGCCTTCTGCTTTCAAAATTTCAGCAATGTTTTTCTTAATTTTGGAATATGGCATCGCAACAGTGTCATGGTGAGCGGTGTTTGCGTTACGCAAACGTGCCAACATGTCCGCGATCGGATCTGTCATTGTCATGGCTTTTTAGGCCTTTCTCGTTGTGGTTTCTGATTCAATATGAATCAGACCTTCAGCGTCTTGTTTTCTTACCAACTGCTCTTGGTAATACCTGGTAGTTCACCTTTGTGTGCTTTGTTTCTGAAACAAATGCGGCACAAGTTGAATTTTCGATAAACTGCACGTTGTCTTCCACATGCTCCACAACGTGTATATGCGCGAACTTTAAACTTTGGTTTACGTTGTTGCTTTTGAACAATCGCTGTCTTTGCCATTGTTTATGCCTCCTTGAACGGAAAGCCGAGCAATTTAAGCAATGCGCGTCCTTCGTCATTGTTGTTTGCGGTGGTGACAATTGTGATGTCCATACCGCGTGGGCGATCGATTGAATCTTGAGGAATTTCAATAAACACAGATTGTTCGGTTAAACCAAATGTGTAGTTTCCTCTGCCATCAAATTGTTTTGGTGAAAGACCACGAAAATCTCTGATACGTGGCAAACCAACAGCTAAGAGACGATCTAGGAATTCCCACATTCTGTCGCCACGAATTGTTACGTGTGCCCCAATTGGTTGATGTTCACGAAGTTTGAAGTTAGCAATTGATTTTGTGGCTTTGGCAACTGCTGGTTTTTGTCCAGTAATGATTGTTAAATCTCTTACTGCACCTTCAATAAGTTTGGAATCTTTAGCAGCTTCGCCAACACCCATGTTCACAACGATTTTTGTTAATCGTGGAACTTGGTTAACGTTTTTGAAACCGAATTCTTTTTGTAACGCTGGAGCAATTTCTGCTGCATAGCGTTGCTTCAAACGTGGAGTTACTTTTGTTTGAGTAGCAGTCATTTAGATTTCCTTTCCGGTACGAGCCGAAACGCGAACAAGTCGAGATGAAACATAAGTTGTGCCATCAGCACGTTTCTTTTCAACTTTGTCTCTACGACGTCTAACTCTGGTTGGTTTGTTATCACTTGGATCAACCACCATTAAGTTGCTGGCATCAAGAGGGGCTTCAATAGTTAAAATTCCACCCACAGCAGCACCACGTTCTGATTGGGCAGCTTTAGTGTGTTTCTTTACTCTGTTAACGCCTTCCACAGTGACAAGACCTTGAATTGGATCAACTTTTAATACTCGACCAGTTGTACCACGATCTTTACCACTAATTACTTGAACTAAATCGCCTTTTTTAATGTGCATGGAAGCCATTTACAACACCTCCGGTGCTAGAGAAATAATTTTCATAAATTTCTTATCGCGCAACTCGCGACCAACTGGACCAAAAATACGAGTACCACGTGGTTCGCCATCTTCTTTTAAGATAACGGCTGCGTTTTCATCAAAGCGAATGTATGAACCATCTGGTCTACGAACTTGTTTAACAATTCGCACCACAACAGCTTTGACAACTTCACCTTTTTTAACAGCGCCACCTGGAATGGCATCTTTAACTGAGCACACGATGACATCGCCAATACTTGCGTAACGTCGATGAGAACCGCCCAGCACGCGAATACACAACAGCTCTTTGGCTCCTGTGTTGTCAGCGACTCGAAGTCGTGACTCTGATTGAATCATTTTTTTCGCCTGCCCTTTACTTAGCTTTTTCTATGATGCTGACCATGCGCCAACGTTTGGTTGCAGAAAGTGGTCTTGTTTCCATTAACAAAACACGATCTCCAATTCCTGCTTCGTTCTTTTCGTCATGTGCTTTAAATTTCACAGAACGGCTCACAACTTTTCCATAAAGAGAATGTGTGTATTGCTCTTCTAATTTCACAACAATGGTTTTATCCATTTTGTTTGAAACCACAATTCCTTCACGTGTTTTACGATCGTTTCTATCTAGAGCGTTACTCATGCAGCACCTTCTGTATCAACCGGAGTAATTCCCAGTTCGCGTTCACGCAAAATTGTGTAAATGCGAGCAATTTCGGTTTTAACTGTGCGCAAACGACCATGGTTTTCTAATTGACCGGTTGCTGATTGGAAACGAAGGTTAAACAATTCTTCTTTGGCATCTTTCAATTTCTTTGCCAAGTCTTCATTGGTTTGACCACGAAATTCTTGTGTTTTAGCTGCTTTAGCCATTTATCCCTCCACCAAATCACGAGTAATAATTCGACATTTCATAGGTAGTTTGTGCATTGCTCTTTCCAAAGCTTGGCGTGCAACTTTGTCGTCAGGAAAAGTAACTTCAAACATCACGCGACCTGGTTTGATGTTGGCTACCCACCATTCAGGGGAACCTTTACCAGAACCCATGCGTGTTTCCGCAGGTTTTTTGGTTAATGGGCGATCTGGATAAATATTGATCCAAACTTTTCCACCACGTTTTAAGTGTCTGGTCATTGCAATTCGTGCTGCTTCAATTTGTCTGTTTGTGACATAAGCAGAAGTCAAAGCTTGTAAACCGTAATCGCCGAATTCAACTTTTGTGCCACCCTTTGCCTTACCAGTTCTTCTTGGATGGTGTTGTTTTCTGTGTGCAACTCTTTTAGGAATCAACATAATTATTCTGCTGCTCCTTCAGTTGCAACAACTGCTTTTTCAGCTGTTTCTTTTTTAGGTTTTCTAGGAGCTTTTGTTTGCTTAGCAACTTGAGCTGCTTGTGCTTGTAAGCGTTCTTGTTGTTGACGAGCTTCTTTTTCAGCTTTTGTTACAGGTGCATCACCCTTAAAGATCCAAACTTTGCAACCAATAAGACCAAAAGTAGTTAAAGCTTCGTGGAATCCGTATTCAATGTTTGCTCTTAGTGTGTGCAATGGAACGCGTCCTTCACGATAAAACTCGGAGCGACTCATTTCTGCACCACCTAAACGACCTGAAACTTGAACTCTAATTCCTTTAGCTCCACCTTTAAGTGCTGATTGCATACCTTTTCTCATCGCACGACGGAAAGAAACACGGCTGGCTAATTGTTCTGCCACACCTTGGGCAACCAATTGGGCATTAACTTCTGGGTTTTTAACTTCTAAAATGTTTAACTGAACTTGTTTACCAGTTAACTTCTCTAAGTCAATACGAATTCTGTCTGCTTCTTGACCACGACGACCAATAACAATTCCTGGGCGTGCAGTGTGAATGTCTATGCGAACTCTTTCGCGAGTTCTTTCAATGTCAACGTGTGAAATTCCAGCACGTTCCATACCAGCGGTTAACATTTTACGAATTAAAATATCTTCTTTTATGTAATCTTGGTAGCGCTCACCTTTTTTGGTTGAGTCAGCAAACCATTTACTGGTGTAGTCAGAGGTATATCCCAAACGGAAGCCATGTGGGTTAACTTTTTGTCCCATTACTTAGTGCCTCCCTTTGTAGTCTTTTTCGCAGCAGTCTTTTTAGCAGCTGCTTTTTTGGCAGGTGCAGCTTTCTTCGCAACTGGTGCAGCAGTAGTTGCAGCAGTTTCTGATTTAACAGTTTTGGTAATAACTTCTAGAGGCTTTGGCTTATTTGATCTGCGTCCTGGTTTTCTTCTAGGAGCAGAACCTTGTGGTTCCAAAATTAAAGTGATGTGAGAAGTTCTCTTACGAATTGCAAACGCACGGCCTTGAGCGCGGGGACGAATTCGTTTCATAGTTGGACCTTCGTCAACGAAAGCTTCTGCCACATAAAGAGTTGTTGGATCAACGTTTTGATTATTTTGTGCATTAGCCATAGCAGATTTCAAAACTTTGCCAATTGGTTCTGATGCTGCTTGATCAGCAAAACGCAACACAGCTTGTGCTTCACGTGCTGAAAGACCGCGAATTAAATTAACTACGCGACGAGCTTTCATCGGTGTCACACGAACAAATCGTGCTGATGCTCTTGATTCCATTGTCATAATCCCTTATTCGCCCTTTGTGACTTTTTTATCGTCACCCTTAACGTGTCCACGGAAAGTTCTTGTTGGTGCAAATTCACCGAGTTTGTGACCTACCATTTGTTCTGTCACAAAAACTGGAATGTGTTTCTTGCCATCATGAACTGCGATGGTGTGTCCCAACATGTCAGGAATGATCATGGAACGACGAGACCAAGTCTTGATAACATTTTTTGTTTTCTTTTCATTTTGATCATTCACTTTTTTTAATAAGTGAGTGTCAACAAATGGACCCTTCTTTAAACTTCTACCCACGATTATTTTCCACCTCTAGCTTTGTTAGCTGGACGACGACGAACAATAAATTGTTGTGATGCTTTCTTAGGTCTACGAGTTCTACCTTCTGGTTTACCTGAAGGGTTTACTGGATGGCGACCACCGGAAGTTTTACCTTCTCCACCACCATGAGGATGATCTACTGGGTTCATAACAACACCACGAACTGTTGGACGAACACCTTTCCAACGCATACGTCCGGCTTTACCCCAGTTGATATTTGATTGTTCAGCGTTACCAACTTCGCCAACTGTGGCACGGCATCTAACATCAACGCTTCTAATTTCACCTGATGGAAGTCTTAGTTGTGCAAGTTGTCCTTCTTTAGCCACTAGTTGAATACTTGCACCAGCTGAGCGAGCCATTTTTGCTCCGCCACCTGGTTTTAATTCAACTGCGTGAATAACAGTACCTACTGGAATATTTCTTAAAGGCAAATTATTTCCAGGCTTAATGTCTGCACTTGGACCAGTTTCAACTGGATCATTTTGTTTCAATTTATTTGGTGCCAAAATGTATCGCTTTTCACCATCTGCGAAATGAAGCAAAGCAATTCTTGAAGTTCTGTTTGGGTCATATTCAATATGAGCAACAGTTGCTGGAACGCCATCTTTGTCTAAACGTTTGAAATCAATCAAACGATAAGCACGTTTGTGTCCGCCACCTTGATGACGAGTTGTAATTCTTCCTTGGTTGTTACGTCCACCTTTGGAATGAATTGGTCTGATTAATGATTTCTCAGGAGTAGAACGTGTTGTTTCGGAGAAGTCAGCAACTGATGCACCACGGTTAGATGGTGTGGTTGGTTTTAATTTTCTAATACCCATTAGTTATCTCAACTCCCCTTAAGCACTTGGCGCATTGAAGATGTCAATTCGATCGCCTTGCGCAAGGGATACGATTGCTCTTTTGGTGTCTGATCTAGATCCTTCACCAAAACGAGTGCGGTAAGTTTTACCTTTTCTATTAAGTGTGTTAACACTCAAAACTTTTACGTTGAACAATTCTTCAACAGCTTGTCTGATTTGGGTTTTGTTAGCATCTTTCTTAACCACAAATGTGTATTTGTTTTCATCCAAAAGTGAGTAACTCTTTTCAGAAACAACTGGTGCTATTAATACATCTCTTAACAAGTTTTTATCCATTTATGCACCAACCTCTGCATCAGTTGCGCGACCAACAGCACTGGCAGATTTACCTGTGCGTGGACCACTCAAGAATTCATCCAAAGCTGTCTTTGTGAAAACAACATCGTCAGCTACTAAAACGTCGTAGGTATTTAATTGTCCTGGAGAAACAACATGCATTTCGTTTACGTTTCTCAAAGAAAACCAACCAATTAATTCATTTAAAGAAACAACTACTAATACTTTTTTGCCCTTAGCAACGTTTCTAACTGCTTGCACACCTTGTTTGGTAGATGGCTTATCGCCTTCCACAATTGCACTCAAAACATGAACATGATTTTCGCGAGCTCTATCGCTTAATGCTGAGCGAAGTGCGGCAGCTTTCATTTTCTTAGGAGTTCTTTCAGAATATTCACGAGGAACGATGGAGTGAACGTGTCCACCACCAGCCCATTGTGGGGAACGGATGGAACCTTGACGTGCGTTTCCTGTTCCTTTTTGCTTGTAAGGTTTTTTACCGCCACCAGAAACTTCACTGTGTGATTTAGTTTTTTGTGATCCTTGGCGAGCAGCAGCTAATTGTGCAGTCACAACTTGATGCATTAATGGAACATTTACTTGGCAATCAAATATTTCTGCAGGCAATTCAACGTTGCCAGAAGCACTACCTTTTGGTGTTGTGATTTGTACAGAAGACATTATTTTTTACCTGCCTTAACTTGATTCTTGGCAGCAGATCTAACAAGGATTAGTGAACCAATTGGTCCTGGTACTGCACCCTTAATTAGTAGTAAACCGTTTTCGGCATCAACTTTTGCCACAGTCAAATTGATTGTGGTGATGCGATCTGAACCCATACGTCCAGCCATTTTGATACCTTTGAAAACTCGACCAGGTGTGGCACATGCACCAATTGAACCTGGAGATCTGTGTTTTCTTTCCACACCATGAGATGCGCGCAATCCATGGAAACCGTGTCTTTTCATAACACCAGCAAAACCATGTCCACGTGAAGTTCCTGTTACATCCACTGCATCTCCTGCAGTAAATACATCAGCATTTAATTCTTGACCAACTGTGTAGTTGTTGGCATCTAGTGTTCTTAATTCAACAAGGTGGCGACGAGGAGTAACTCCAGCTTTTGCAAAATGACCTTGTTCAGGTTTGTTAACTTTTCTAGGATCAATTTGACCAAAAGCTAATTGCACTGCTGAGTAACCGTCTTTTTCAGGAGTTCTAACAGTAGTGACAACATTTGGACCAGCTTTAATAACTGTTACTGGTACCACTCTGTTTGATTCATCCCAAACTTGTGTCATGCCTAGTTTTTCACCAAGCAAACCTTTAACGTTTCTGTCCATTGTTAGTCACCTACCTTCTACAACTTGATTTCAATATCAACACCGGCTGGAAGGTCCAGACGCATTAGTGAATCAACAGTTTTTGGAGTTGGATCCAAAATGTCGATAAGTCTTTTGTGTGTGCGCATTTCAAAATGCTCACGGGAATCTTTGTATTTAAATGGTGAACGTATTACTACGTAAACATTTTTCTCAGTTGGAAGTGGCACCGGACCAGCAACCTTCGCACCAGTTTTGGTCACAGTTTCGACAATCTTCTTTGCAGAAGAGTCAATGACCTCATGGTCGTAGGCCTTTAGCCTGATACGGATCTTTTGTCCGGCCATCGGTTTCGCCTTTGCTTCCTTTTAGTTTCGGTTTCTTGCTTTTGGTTTCAAGCGGAACAGGTTTTGCCCATCCCGCTTGAAAGTCAAATGTGATCGTTAATTACTTAACAATCTTGATTACTCGACCTGCTCCAACAGTGCGTCCACCTTCGCGAATTGCGAAGCGAAGACCGTCTTCCATGGCGATCGGTTGAATTAACTCGACCTTCATTTCAGTGTTGTCTCCTGGCATAACCATTTCGACACCGTTTGGTAATTCACAAACTCCAGTCACGTCAGTTGTACGGAAGTAGAACTGTGGACGGTAGTTATTGAAGAATGGAGTGTGACGTCCACCTTCGTCTTTGCTCAAAATATAAACTTGAGCTTCGAAGTTGGTGTGTGGTGTTGAAGTTCCTGGTTTAACAACGCACATACCGCGTTCAACATCTTCACGCTTTGTTCCACGAAGTAACAAACCAACGTTTTCGCCAGCTTGACCTTCGTCAAGAAGTTTGCGGAACATTTCGATACCGGTAACGATTGTCTTTTGTGAAGTTTCGCGGATTCCCACGATTTCAACTTCTTCGTTAACCTTTACTTGTCCTCTTTCAATACGACCTGTGATAACTGTTCCACGACCTGTGATTGTGAAAACGTCTTCAACTGGCATCAAGAATGGCTTCTCGATTTCGCGTACTGGAGTTGGAATAAATGTGTCAACAGCTGTCATTAATTCCATGATTGATTCTGCCCATTTAGCATCGCCTTCAAGAGCTTTCAAAGCTGAGATGCGAACAATTGGAGTATCTTTTCCAGGGAATTCGTACTTGGTTAGAAGTTCTCTAATTTCTTCTTCAACAAGTTCTAACAAATCTGGATCTGCTGTATCGCACTTGTTCAATGCAACAACGATTGCAGGAACACCAACTTGACGTGCCAACAAAACGTGTTCTTTTGTTTGTGGCATTGGTCCGTCAGTTCCAGCAACAACAAGAATTGCGCCGTCCATCTGTGCTGCACCAGTAATCATGTTCTTGATGTAGTCAGCGTGGCCTGGGCAGTCAACGTGTGCATAATGACGTGCTTCAGTTTGGTATTCGACGTGTGCAATCGAAATGGTGATACCGCGTTGACGCTCTTCAGGAGCTTTGTCAATTTGGTCGAACGGAGTAAATGGATTTACATCCGGATATTTGTCGTGTAGCACCTTGGTAATCGCCGCGGTCAATGTGGTTTTGCCGTGGTCGATGTGGCCGATGGTGCCGATATTTACGTGCGGTTTTGTACGCTCGAATTTGGCCTTTGCCACTTTGCTTCTCCTTTGACCTGCGTTTTTTTATTCCGACAATTAGCAGTTTGCTAATTGCACGGTTCTTTCTTTCTTACTCGCCGCGAACCTTCGCGACAATTTCTTGCGAAACTGCAGCTGGTACTTGCGCGTAAGAATGAAATTGCATTGAGTAACTTGCACGTCCTTGTGTTTTGGAACGCAAGTCACCTACATAACCAAACATTTCGCTAAGTGGAACTAGAGCTTTTACAACGCGAGCGCCTGCTCTTTCATCCATAGCTTGAATTTGGCCACGACGTGAATTCAAATCTCCAATTACTTCACCCATGAAATCTTCCGGTGTTACAACTTCAACATCCATCATTGGTTCTAACAAAACAGGATTTGCTTTTCTAGCAGCTTCTTTAAATGCCATTGATCCAGCAATTTTGAAAGCTAATTCTGAGGAGTCAACATCGTGGTAAGCGCCGTCTTGCAAAGTAACTTTGATATCAACCATTTGGTAACCGGCTAATACTCCGTTAACCATTGCTTCTTGAGCACCATCGTCAACTGAAGGAATGTATTCTCTAGGAATTCTTCCACCTGAAACTTTGTTAACGAATTCATAACCGCCACCTTCAGTGGTGTTTGGTTCGATATCAACAATTACGCGAGCAAATTGTCCAGCACCACCAGATTGTTTCTTGTGGGTGTAATCAACTTTTTCAACTTTTTTAGTAATAGTTTCACGATATGCAACTTGTGGTTTACCAACGTTTGCTTCAACTTTAAATTCGCGCTTCATACGATCTACTAGAACTTCTAGATGAAGCTCACCCATTCCACCGATAATTGTTTGACCGGTTTCTTCATCTCCACGAACATGGAATGTTGGGTCTTCTTCAGCAAGTCTTTGAATTGCAGTAGCAAGTTTGTCTTGATCGTTCTTAGTTTTTGGTTCAATTGCTACGTGAATAACTGGATCTGGAAAGTCCATTGATTCAAGAACAACTGGTTTATCTTGATCACAAAGTGTGTCACCTGTAGTGGTGTCTTTGAGTCCCATAACTGCCACGATTAAACCTGCAGTTGCTGATTCTCTTTCTTCACGCTTATTGGCGTGCATTTGATAAATCTTGCCAATTCTTTCTCTTCTATCTTTTGTAGCATTTAATACTGATGTTCCTGGTTCTAATTTTCCAGAATAAATTCGAATGTAAGTTAATTTTCCAAGATGAGGATCACTCATAATCTTGAATGCAAGAGCTGAGAATGGTTCGTCTTCAGAAGGAGCTCTATCGATTTCAACTGAAGGATCTCCTTGTTTGAAACCTTTAATTGCACCAACTTCTAATGGACTTGGTAGGTATCTCACAACTGCGTCCAACATTTGTTGCACACCTTTGTTTTTAAATGCAGAACCCATAATTACTGGAACAACTGAGAAGTTAACTGTGCCTTTACGAATTGCAGCAATAATTTGTTCTCTTGAAGGTTCTTTTTCTTCCATGAACAATTCCATAATTGAATCATCAATATCAGCAAGTTTTTCAATCATTTCAGCGCGTTTAGCTTTTGCTTCATCTAACATATTTGCTGGAATTTCTAAAGTTTCAAATTCATCGCCCTTGTTTGCTTCTAAGTCCCAAACATAAGCTTTCATGTCAATCAAATCTACGATTCCTGCGAATTCGCCTTCAGTTCCAATTGGAAGTTGTAACAACACAACTGGTGCATGCAATCTTTCAATCAACATGTCGTAAGTACGGGTATAAACTGCACCGGTTCTATCAAGTTTGTTAATGAATGCAATACGAGGAACTTTGTAACGATCTGCTTGGCGCCAAACGGTTTCTGATTGTGGTTCAACACCAGCTACCCCGTCAAACACTGCAACGGCACCGTCTAGTACTCGAAGAGAACGTTCTACTTCAACTGTGAAATCTACGTGGCCTGGTGTGTCAATGATGTTAATTAAATGGTCATCCCAAGTACAAGTTGTTGCTGCAGAAGTAATGGTGATACCGCGTTCTTGTTCTTGTGGCATCCAATCCATAGTTGCTGCACCATCATGAACTTCACCAATTTTGTAGTTAACGCCTGTATAGAAAAGAATTCGTTCAGTAGTTGTAGTTTTGCCCGCGTCGATATGAGCCATGATGCCAATATTTCGCACCGTAGCTAAATCGAGCTGCGTACCTGTTGCCACTGTTTTCTTTTCCTTTTCCTAATTACCAGCGATAGTGAGCAAATGCTTTATTTGCTTCAGCCATCTTGTGGGTGTCTTCGCGTTTTTTAACAGATGCACCTAAACCATTTGATGCATCCAAAATTTCATTCATCAATCTTTCAGTCATTGACTTTTCTCTGCGAACTCTTGAAAAATCAACTAACCAACGAAGAGCTAATGCAGTTGCTCTTGCAGGCTTTACTTCAACTGGAACTTGATAAGTTGCACCACCAACACGACGTGATTTAACTTCAACAGTTGGTTTAATATTTTCTAAAGCCTTTTTCAAAGTAATAATTGGATCTGTTCCACTTTTATCTTTTGCGCCATTTAAAGCACCGTAAACAATTGATTCTGCAGTTGATTTTTTACCGCGAGATAAAATTTTATTTACTAATTGTGTAATTAGTGGTGATGAATAAACTGGATCTGAAACTAACGGGCGCTTAAGCGCAGGACCTTTACGTGGCATTAGCTTTTCTCTTTCTTTGCACCGTAACGGCTTCTTGCTTGCTTACGATCTTTTACACCTTGTGTATCAAGAGAACCACGAATAATTTTGTAACGAACACCTGGAAGATCTTTAACACGACCACCGCGAACTAAAACAATTGAATGTTCTTGCAAGTTATGTCCAACACCTGGAATGTATGCAGTGACTTCCATACCGGAAGATAAACGAACACGTGCAACTTTTCTTAATGCAGAGTTTGGTTTTTTTGGAGTTGTTGTATAAACGCGTGTACAAACACCACGGCGCTGAGGTGAACCTTTTAGCGCAGGTGTTTTACTCTTCGCCGATTTTTCTTGGCGACCCTTGCGTACGAGTTGTTGAATCGTAGGCACGCAGTTACTCCAGTTTCTCTTTTGTACTTAATTTCTTTCGATCTTGCTGAAAGTTAACGATCAAATGCGTGAGGGAAAATCCCTTTTTTCACTTGAGACGCGAGATACCAATTTACGCAATGGCCACGGCACGCCCGACATCGGGGGTCGGGTTCCCAGGCGCTAGCCTCATTTTGTGCTAAAGAGACTCCTGCCCCTTCTGACCCTTTCCCTCATAGTTTCCGGCTGTAATCAGACAGCTCCAGTGGCTCAAAATGATGTAAATACCGATATATATGTAGTCAATTGCGTGACTTTTGAGGAGAAACCGGTCGAATTGGTGCTTTATTGCGCTGATGCAGGTCAAATTTTGAATGAAATCTCTTGGTCAAGCTGGACTCCGACTGAGGCAATTGGTGCTGGAACCTCAACCACAAATGATTGTGAACCAAGTTGTGTTGAAGGAAAAGATGTCATTTCTGCAGTGGAAATTAAATTAACCCAGCCGGTGAAATCAGAGTCAGGTAAAAGTGTCTATAGCAAAATCGAAATTCAATATGACAAAGTACAACCATCAGGTGTCATGGATGAAGTGCTTGATCTTCCAACAGATGTTTTTAATTAGGAAAAATTAGTCTAATTCTAAGTCCGTTAAAGGCAGAATCTTCTAGAAATATTTGACCTTTGTGCTTATCAACCACAGATTTAATAATGCTCATACCTAAACCAAATCCACCTGTGTCTCTAGATCTTGATTCATCTAATCTAGAAAATCTTTCAAAGACTTGACTTCTTAAAGCTGCAGGTATTCCTGGTCCTGAATCATCAATAATAATCTCAGTATTACTTTCATTCTGGGAGATTTTTACTTCTACCTTTGCATCGGAAGGTGTGTGCCTTAAAATGTTTTGAGAAATATTAGAAAACAATTGTCTCATCGAATCTTCATCACAATTAACTACTGCAGTTCTTTGGCCAGTGAATACAATGCTTCTTGAAGAATTTTTCTCCGTTAAATCTTTAAAGTAGTCTTCGATAATGATTTTTAAATCAATCGGTTTAAAGTTGAGCTGTCCTATTGAATCTGCTCTTGTCAGAGTCAATAAATCTTTGACTAATTTTTCCATTCTTAAACTTTCTGTTTCAATTCTTGATGCAGCTCGATCTCGTTGTGATTGATCAATGTTGTCTTTTTGCAATATTTCAGAATAACCTCTGATGACTGTCAGCGGAGTTCTTAATTCATGCGAAGCATCAGAAACGAATTGCCTTAATGCAAGCATCATTTTATTTATAGCAATTGAAAGTTCACCAAATTCTGTTCCGCTTTTAGCCCCAGGCATGTTTCTTGAAAAATCCCCATCTGCGACAGCGTGTGCAACGTTAACCATCTGATTTACAGGCTTAAAGAATCTACTTACCGTTAGCCAAGCAAGAATTCCACTTAACAACGAAATAATTAAAGCCGCCAGAGCTGTACGAGTAAGTATTTCTCCTGTGGCCCTTTGGGATTCTTTTAATGAAGCTGCCAATACATAGATCTCATTTTTTCGACCTTGAAATGCTAAAACTCGGTAAAGTCCTTCATCCCGAACGGTAATTATTTTAGTTCCGGCTTCTAGAACTTGTGCAGAACTTAAGTCAGGAAATGCGTCGTCTTCAGCCGCCATTCCTGATGAGCGAAGAATGGTTAAAGATCCATCTGTGTCATAGCGAGCTATAGAAATATATGAATCTGCTAGTCCCCTTGTAGGTTCAATAATTTCTCCACGTAATTCCTTTAATAATCTTGGTTGTCTAATGGAAGCAATTAATGCATTATCAATGGAATTACTGAAAGTGTTTTGAGCATTATTTACCGCAACTCCACCTAATGCAAAAGTTGGAATCGCTGACAACACTGCAGTTAACAAAGAAAGTCGAGTTCTAAGCTTCATTTGGATTCAATCTGATACCCAACACCGCGAATCGTTCTTATGTTTGCGTTGTCTCCAAGTTTTTTCCTTAAGTATGAAATATAAGTATCAAGAACTGCTCCATCGGTGGCAAAATCTAATCCCCATACAGCACTTAATATTTGTTCTCTAGTTAAAACTCTGTCCATATTTTGCATTAAATAGTTTAGGAGTTTAAATTCGGTTGGTGAAGTTTCAATAACTTCACCCTTAACACTAATTCTATAATTTGAAACATCTAGTGAGATATTTCCGCTTACCAATATATTTCCAGATGTTGGAGTATTTTGGGATCTTCTTAAAACTGCCGATACACGCATAAGTAATTCTTCTAAACCAAAAGGTTTTGTAACGAAATCATCTGCCCCTAATCCAAAACCAATTGATTTATCATCTTTTTGATCTCTTGCAGTTAAAACAATGACTGGAACGTTGTTATTTTCGTTTCTTAATTTTTCGATTACACCAAAGCCATCTAATTGAGGCATATTTATATCAAGAATTACTAAATCTGGTTTTTCTTCTCTAATTAGCCTTAATGCTTCCAAACCGTGTTTGGCAGAAATTGTTTCGTAACCATTCATGCGTAGAGCATCCTGCAATAGATCATTCAGTGACGTCTCGTCTTCTGCTACCAGAATTCGAGCTAGGGAGTTAGTCACATTCACTAATCTATTCTCTTGGGTTCGCAAGATGCTCTACAAGCCACTAGTTTTAGTAAGTCAGTGATGCAGTTTTGGCAGTTCCCAAATCAGCGCCGTGATGACTTCCCATTTTTGCTACCCAAGCAATTTTTGCCGCCTTGATTGCATCAGATTGTGCTTGGGTAATTGTGTTATTTGAAACTAAAGATGCTAGAACTTCGTCTCTAATAACAGTTATGTCTTCTTTTGGAAGAGCACGGAGTGCTGTTTTAATTGATTTTGCTTCTGCAGAAGTAATTGTTCCTGCATTGACAAGATCTCTTAAATCTTTTTTGGTTTTTGAGGCAGTTTTAACAGCATCTGCTTTTGCTTGAGTTAATGTTGATTTGCTTACCAAATCTGTAACAACGGTGTTTAGTTTGATAGCAAACTTCGCATCAAGTTTGGTTTTCATAGCTGCTTTAAACGAATCAGCCTGAGCTTGGGTTATGGTTCCAGCAGTTACTAGTGAAGTAACAGCGCCACCGCCACCGCGTTTTCCTTCTCCATGGCGACCTTTACCGCCACCATCGTGCGCAAATGCTGCAGAAGAAGTTGTAGCAATTAATCCTGAAACAATTAAAGCAGCAATTGCTGTTCTTTTCTTATTCATCAATCTCCTCTTTCAGTTGACTTGCCTTAATTACACTTTGGTGGGCTTACCCTTAAATCATCTAAAACTAATCTGTGAGTTTCCTGAGAATAAAGTGCAATTTTAAGTCGCTGATAACCCAATTAGCCGTCATAATTAGTCCTATGAGAGTTGTCATTGTGGGAGCAGGCTTTGGTGGGCTGGCTACAGCCCGAAAACTGGCTGGGCAAAAAGACATTGAAGTAACAATTATTGATAGACACCCTTATCAACTTTTTTCTCCTCTGCTTTACCAAGTTGCAACAGGTGGTTTACCCGAAGATGACATTGCTTATCCAGTCAGAGCAGCTATTCCTGGAGTGCTTTTTCGTCGAGGTGAAGTAACAAAAGTAAGCACCGATTCAAAAACAATAACTTTAGCTGATCAAGCCACAATTCAATATGACCAATTAGTTTTAGCAACTGGTAGCACTGGAACAACTTTTGGTGTGAGTGGTGTTCAAGAAAATGCTTTGCAAATGAAATCGATTGTGGAAGCTAGAAAGATAAAGAAGCAATTACTTGGCATGTATGAAGAAGTTGAAGCAGGCCATCAGCCAACAGATGCTCTAAAAGTAGTAGTTATTGGTGCAGGTCCTACTGGCGTTGAAGTTTCTGGTGCAGTTGCAGAATTACAAAAAAGTATGAAACATGAATTTCCTAAACTTTACAAACAAGCAAGTGTCACTTTAGTTGAAGCAGGTCCTCGAGTTTTACCAATGTTTCACGAGAAATCATCAAAGCATGCTCAATCAGAATTAGAAGAAATAGGCGTAACTGTAAAGACTAATTCAGCAGTTGACCAAATGGATAAAACTGAGGTGCACCTAAAAAGTGGCGAAGTTTTAACTGGTGGAACTTTTATTTGGGCAGCAGGAGTTGCTGCTTATCCAACTTGGACTTCTTTGGGCGAAACTGATAGATCAAATCGATTAATGATTAGTGACAATCTGCAAACTACTTCAGGAGTTTTTGTAATTGGTGATGGTGCTCATTTGCAATTTAAAGGTAACCCTTTGCCGATGATTGCTCCTGTTGCATTACAAATGGGACGACATGTTGCTAAGCAAATAATAAATCTAAAAAACAATAAGGAATTAACAAAATTTAAATACACTGATAAAGGTCAAATGGCAACAATTGGTAGAAGAAGAGCAGTTGTTGAAATGCCTGGTGGATTAAGACTGCATGGCACACTTGCTTGGCTTACTTGGCTCGCACTTCATGTTTTCTATTTAGCTGGAGGAAGAAATCGAATCAGTGTTATTGCTGATTGGATGTGGAATTACATTGCCTGGGGTGTTGGACCTCGAAGAACAGTTATTGATTAAATAAAAATGGCCCCCATTTTTTGGGGGCCATTTTTTATTTCTCGAATTATCTTTGATTAGCACCTGAGTCGTAATCATCCAAAGGCACAGCTTGTCCGCCACCTACACCAAATGAGGTGTAATCAATATCGTCGTAACTTGTCATTGAGGCATACATTGCTGCTTTTGCTTCTTCGGTTGGTTCAACTCGAACGTGACGGTAACGTGGCAAACCAGTTCCAGCTGGAATTAGTTTTCCAATGATCACGTTTTCTTTCAAGCCCACAAGTGAATCTGATTTCTCGTTGATTGCAGCATCAGTTAGAACACGAGTTGTTTCTTGGAATGATGCGGCTGACAACCATGATTCAGTTGCAAGAGATGCTTTGGTGATACCCATAAGTTCTGGTCTTCCTGAACCTGGTTTACCACTTTCTTGCACAACTCTTCTGTTTTCAGTTTCAAATACCACGCGATCAACCAATTCACCTGGTAGAAGATTTGCATCTCCAGATTCGATGATGGTTACGCGACGTAGCATTTGGCGCACAATTACTTCAATGTGCTTATCGTGAATGCTTACACCTTGAGAGCGGTAAACTTCTTGAACTGCGTTTACCAAGTGAACTTGAACTTCTCTAGGTCCAAGAACTCGAAGTACTTGTTTAGGATCCACTGCACCAACAACTAATTGTTGTCCAACTTCAACAGCTTGTCCGTCTTCAACCATTAAACGAGTTCTCTTAGAAACTGGGTAAGCAACTTCTTCAGCACCGTCGTTTGGAATCACAACGATCTTTCGAGTCTTATCGGTTTCTTCAACGCGAATTCGTCCTGCTACTTCGCTGATTGGAGCAACACCTTTTGGAGTACGGGCTTCAAACAACTCAACAACACGTGGCAAACCGTGTGTGATGTCTGCACCAGCTACTCCACCAGTGTGGAAAGTACGCATTGTTAACTGTGTTCCTGGCTCACCAATTGATTGAGCAGCAATAATTCCAACAGCCTCGCCCACATCAACTAACTTGCCACTGGCCATTGAGCGGCCGTAGCAACGAGCACATGTTCCTAGTTTTGATTCGCAAGTTAATACTGAGCGAACTCTAATTTCAGTAACACCGTCTTGAATAAGTTCAGTAATTAAACTCATTGAAAGTTCATCATCGCGATGAGCAAGTGTTTCTTGGTTGATTTTTACTTCGTCAGACAAAACGCGAGAAGCAACTGTGGTGTCAACGAATTCAACTGGACGAATTACGCCATCTTGACCTTTTTCACCAATTATTACTTTTAGTCCGCGATCTGTTCCGCAATCTTCTTCTCTGATGATTACGTCTTGCGCCACGTCAACTAGACGACGAGTTAAGTAACCAGAATCTGCAGTTCTCAATGCTGTGTCAGCCAAACCTTTACGAGCACCGTGTGTAGAAATGAAGTATTCCAACACAGAAAGTCCTTCACGGAAGTTTGACTTAATTGGGCGAGGAATAATTTCACCCTTTGGATTTGATACCAATCCACGCATACCTGCCAGCTGTCTGATTTGCATCATGTTTCCACGAGCACCAGAGTGAGCCATCATCCAAACAGGGTTTGAAATTGGGAAGTTCTTTTCCATAGCTTCAGCAATTTCTGCAGTTACTTTGGTCCAGATATCAATTAATTCTTGACGACGTTCAGCATCAGAAATCATGCCTCGTTCAAAATTCTTTTGAACTTTGGCTGCAACATCTTCAGCTTTCTTCAATAACGCATCTTTACTTGGTGGTTCAAGAACGTCATCGATAGAAATGGTTACACCACTTCGAGTTGCCCAACGAAAACCCAGTTCTTTCAAAAGATCAAGAATTTGTGCTACTTGGATCTTTGGATATTTTTCAGTTAAGTCAGTAACAATTGCGCCAAGTTTTTTCTTGTCCACAACTGAGTTAATGAATGGATAGTTATCAGGCAAAGCTTCGTTAAACAAAGATCTACCAAGAGTTGTTTTAAGAATTAATGGTTTACCAAATGACCAACCTTTTGGTGTGTCATGTTCGTGAGGTGGGTAAACATTTCTTAAACGAATTGTGATTTCAGATTGCAAATCAAGTTCATGTCTGTCATAGGCCATTACAGCTTCTGCAACAGATGAGAAAATTCTTCCTTCACCTTTTGCACCTGCTGTTTGCAAAGTTAGGTAATAAATTCCCAACACCATGTCTTGAGTTGGTGTGGTGATTGGCTTACCTGAAGCTGGAGACAAAATGTTGTTTGAAGACAACATCAAAATACGAGCTTCAGCTTGAGCTTCTGCTGAAAGTGGAACGTGAACAGCCATCTGGTCACCGTCGAAGTCTGCGTTAAATGCAGTACAAACCAAAGGATGAATTTGGATTGCTTTTCCTTCAATTAACAGTGGTTCAAATGCTTGAATACCTAATCTGTGCAAGGTAGGAGCACGGTTAAGCATTACTGGATGTTCAGTAATAACTTCTTCCAAAACATCCCACACAACAGCGCGGGATCTTTCCACCATTCTCTTGGCAGATTTAATGTTTTGTGCATGGTTTAAATCAACCAGACGTTTCATCACAAATGGTTTGAAAAGCTCTAGTGCCATTTGTTTTGGCAAACCGCATTGATGCAGTTTTAATTGCGGACCAACAACGATTACAGAACGGCCTGAGTAATCAACACGTTTTCCAAGCAAGTTTTGACGGAATCGTCCTTGCTTACCTTTCAACATGTCTGACAAAGATTTCAACGGACGATTTCCTGGTCCAGTTACTGGACGACCACGACGACCGTTATCAAACAACGCATCAACTGCTTCTTGCAGCATTCGGCGTTCGTTGTTCACGATAATTTCTGGTGCACCAAGGTCTAACAATCTCTTTAAACGGTTGTTTCTATTAATTACACGACGATATAAATCGTTTAGATCTGAAGTTGCAAATCTTCCACCATCTAGTTGAACCATTGGACGAAGATCTGGTGGAATAACTGGAATGGCATCAAGCACCATTGCAGC
>Ga0209087_1000476_pt1 | contig 25541 bp, 25 predicted proteins | sample S_130805_EF_Meta_FD_187321 | JGI IMG/M metagenome (GOLD analysis project Ga0209087, IMG submission 187321) | Freshwater microbial communities from Lake Simoncouche, Canada to study carbon cycling - S_130805_EF_MetaG (SPAdes) (version 2) | ecosystem: Environmental > Aquatic > Freshwater > Lake ... | reverse complement strand
CATACCATGATGTATCGCCCATACATACCAGTTATCTACATAGGTACCTGTTAATAAGATTCCAATACCACCAGAAACAGGGCATAAAACTGCAAACCACCAAGCCCAACGGTGAATCGATTCCATTGTTGCGTTAAAACCCATCGTCCAACGCCAGAATAATGCAGCTCGCTCTGATGCTGTTCCACGATCTACAATTTGCTCAATCTCTCGCTCACCACCATAACGACCTACGGCAAGAATAGTTGCACCATGCATACCAAATAGGAGTACTGAACCATACAAGAAGAAAATCGATAGCATGTGGAACGGGTTATAAAACAAATTACCGTAACGAATCGACAAGGCTGCTGTCCAGTCTAAGTGCGAGAATATACCAAATGGTACTGCTTCACTCCAACTACCCATCAAGACTGGGCGAAATAAACCTAAAACTAAAAATAACCAAATAGCTGCAGCAAAAGCCCATGACACATGTGTACCCATACCTAAAGCTTTTGCTCGTCGATAGGTTCTCATCCACCACAGTAAAATTGAAACCGTCAGAAATAATCCGCAAATATTCCACCAACCACCTTCACTTAAAGGCGCTAAGCGTAATCCGTATTTGGGTGATGGGGCATCAAGAGATAACCAAAATAACTGGCGAACAAATTGAATCGGGCTCCAGTTCACTTGAGCTAGCATATGAAAACCAATGATCACGAATGCTAGAACGCCAAAGATGATAGAGGCTACACCAAGGCGGCCTAAATAAATTGGTCCTAACTGTGCATTACCGATCTTTCCTAATAGATAATTAAATCCTATACCTTTTGAGCGCTCGCGCTGATCATAGGAATTAATAGGAACACCATGATTATCAGGTCCAATAACTTGGGTTTGAGTGAATAGATTTTGATAGTCCATTTTTATAATCTCCTATTCTATTAGTGCCAAATAGGCATGTTTAACCACCATGTCCACCACTCTGGCCAACCTCTAGTCCAGAAAGGTCCACTTAAAATAATGCATACTGCGCTCCAAAATACCGCAGCTACTGCTAAAAAGAGTCCAACTCGATGAATCCCAAGAGTGCCCACCGAGTAACCAATTAAGTCACGGAAAAAGGTATCTTCATGTTCTGGAGTTTTGACTGTTTGTCCAACACCTGGATTAGTCGATGACAAAACTAAAGCACCATGCAATGAAAGTGCTAACGTTGTTCCAAAGAACAGTGAGACAGCAATCATATGTGCGGGGTTGTAATGAAAATGCAGGTACTGATAACCCGTATTAGATACCCAATCTAAATGACTCATGATGCCGTATGGAAATGCGTGACCCCAAGCCCCCATCATTACTGGTCGAATCACTTCCAATGAGAAGTAAGCAAATACTGCCACTAAATAGGTAAAGGGTACATGGAGCCCCATACCTAATTTACGAGCAATTTCCATTTCACGTAAGGCCCAAGAACCGAAAGCACCAAGAGCGCAGATCGTTATGATTTGCCACAAGCCACCCTCCATCATCGGTGCTGGTCCAAGTCCATACTTCAAATCAGGCGGTGCAATATTAATGGTCCACACATTAAATGTGCCTTGGTGCGCCGCACCCCACAAAATCATGGCAGTTCCTAAAAAACTGAAAAAGAGAGTGGTTACTCCAAAAAATCCGACATAAAACGGACCAACCCAAAAGTCGAATAAATCTCCGCCAATTAAGGTTCCACCTCTAACCCGATACTTTCTTTCAAAATTGAGCATCGCCATGATGTGCTCTCCTATTTCATAAAATTAAATAACAACTAAATTCGTGCTTGGAAGAAAATTGTTGCCAACCACTTCCAAGGCTTGGTAAAACTTTTTACTTTGCAGCGCGGGACTGCGTGTACTGCGCTTGTGACATACCGTCGAGCCATTTGTATTGATTGGTACTTAATAAAACCAAATGGATCATAGCTGCCAATGCAAAGAGAAAAACGCCTTGTGCTACCATCGCCCGCAATGGGTCGTATAGTTTCCAAATTCTCCACATAATGCTTCTCCTATGTTAAGTAAGACATAAAGCTATAAACACCTACATTTACTGATTCAAAAAATGATTTATCCCCTTCCGAACCTGGCAACCAACCACGCCATTGCATCGGGAGAAATAACGTAAATAAAGCCACCATAAAGAAAATGACAAAACATAAAATAAAAATTATTTTGAACGACACGGAGTCACTCTTCATAAGTTTTGATATCGATTCTGTTCTCTCTTGCATGGTATTTCCTTTATTTTTGTTAATAAAAAATCAATTGAACCAAGGACGCCAAGCCCATACAAGAATATGTGCAACGACGGCAATTGACACAAAGCCAACTAGTCCTTGAACATAAAATGTATGAAACTCTTTTGCTTCATCATCTGTCAAACCAGATAGAGATCTGTTTTCACTCATGTTGATTACTCCTCAAAATTACATACTGCTGTTACTACACTCACCCCGTGTAGCGTTGGGATATAACGATAAGCCGTCATATTCTTTTTACTCAGAGTCATCTTTAATTTCTCACTCATGAGTTCACTCCTGCACCAGCTGAAGCTTGGATACGGTTTAATAATTCTTCTGTTACACGTGTTGCCCCTGCTAAACGAGCTTCACGTTCAGCACGATCTCGCAAACGTTTTGCTGCCGAGATTTGTGTAAGGACAGGCTGATCTGCAACAATGCTATTCAAGATGGCTTGCGCTTTTTCATCCCAAGGAAGATTGTCTAATTGACCAGCTTTTGCTAATGTCGCTTCTACCTTATCGAGATCAGTGCCTAAAGGTAAAATATGGAAAAGTGCATCAAATAAGGAGTTGCAAAACTCTTGAATGATGTAGGTCGCTCCCGCATACCCCATAAAAGGTGTTCCAGTATGGCGTCTAATAATTGCACCAGGGAATGACGCTGGAATATAAGCGGCTCTTCCACCTACTTCTGCTGCGTACATCCGTTCGTTATAGCTACCATACAAAATAAGGGGAGTTTTCTTTTGTACTAATTCCCGAATCTCTTGGTTATTAGTTTTATCACCAGGTTTTCTAGGAATCGCAAAATTACAAGGTAAACCCATCTCATCTTCCAAGAAACTTCTCATACCTCGGGTATACGTTTCATTGGCCACAATACCAAAACTCGCTGTGCCAAAGAAATCTTGAGTAACAGAACGCCATAAATCCCAAATAGGTTTTAAGGTGGTATTTTTTTCTTTAGTAATGAACGGCTCTGGATCAATACCTAATAACTCTCCTAACTTACGGAGAAACTGTGTTGTACTATGCATCCCGATGGGTGCTTGTAAATAAGGCCTATCTAAGTTCTCACACAACAGTCTTCCAAACTCACGGTACATACAGATATTGACATCGGCATCTACTAATTTAGGAACATCTGCAAGATGAGAGCCAAGTGGGAAGATCATATTGATATCTGCACCGATACCTTCGACTAAACGCTTGATCTCAGCAACATCGCTATACATATTAAAAGTACCATAGGCTGGTCCAATAATATTGACGCGTGGCTTTTCACCTTCTTGACGAGGCGGTCTTTCTGGAATGTGTTTGACACCATACTCTGTCCATAACCAATACATGGCACGATTCGCACTTTGCCATTGATCTTCGTCAATAGTTCTTGGCAAGAACCGGGCGATATTCATACCCTCAGGAGTGACGCCACCACCAATCATCTCAGCAATGGAACCTGTAACTACAACTGAGGGTAAGTCTGGATCTAAAACTTTATGGGCACGCTTCATGGACTCTTCAGTCCCCTCACGTCCAAGCTGTTCCTCAGCAAGCCCTGTCACAACAATTGGTAACTCATGAGGAGGCAAAGCGTCGGTGTAATGTAAAACAGAAGTTACTGGTAAGTTCTCACAACCAACAGGTCCATCAATCACTACCTGCAAACCTTTAATCGCAGTAAATACATAAACTGCACCCCAATATCCACCAGCACGATCATGATCTAATATCAGCATTAGCCCATCTCCTCTGCTTTGCGTTTTTTGGCTGCTTTCTCTAAACGACGGCGAACATCGGCTTTAAAGTCTGGGCGATCAACAGGTACCTCGTCCCAAACTCCGGCTGCGTGACCTGTGCCAACTCCCTCAAAGAATTGTTCCATCTCATTAAAACGATGTTTATTAGCAATCGCAGCATTAATGACTTGCGCTAAAGAACCTGCTCCAGCAACTCCCATAAGTGGTCTTGCAGAAATCAAGTTGGTAAAGTACAAAGACGGAATTGCAAGTTGTTTAGCTTTTTGAACAACTGGAGTTGTGCCAATAGCAAGATCAGGCCTAAATTCATCGATTGCGGCTAAATCATCTTCTAAAGAAGCACGATATTGGATGCGAACTCCTTTGGACTCGAGCCACGCCTTATCGTCTGCACTCCACTCTGTCTTTGGACAAGCGGTACCTACATAACGCAGATCAGCGCCACTCTCAACTAATAGACGTGCTACCAATAACTCAGAACCCTCGTAACCACTTAAAGTAATACGCCCCTGAATCGGTTTTCCTGCAAGCGCAGCTTTGATCATTGGCAAGAATTTATTTTGCGCAGCTGCAATCATGTCTGCTGATACATTACAGGACTTACCAATCGCTTCTAACCACGCGGCTGTTCCTTCGTAACCAATCGGTGCCGAACCAATCACATTTCTACCAGCAGCTTTGAACTCGCGAATACTTGCTGTATAAAAGGGATGAATTGCTGCGACTGCTGCACAGTCGAGCGCTTGATATAACTCACGCCATTCACGAGTAGGAACTACTGGACCTGCAGCTAAACCCATCGGCTCAAGCATCATGCCAATTCCTACTGGGTCGACCGGGAACATTTCACCAAGAAGTGTAATGGTCGGTTTATCAGAGACTCCCTGACGAGGTGCTGTTACTGGACCTGCTTCAGCCTCACTTCTTGCATACTTCAGCATCGCACCTGCCAATACATCTTTTGCTTCAGCGTGTGTCGGAACTCCAAAGCCCGGTACATCGATACCAATAATGCGCACACCATTAATTTCTTTGGGCAATAACTGTAGAGGTACGCCACTCGCTGTTGGTACACATAAATTAATAATCACCACAGCATCATATTTTTCCGGATCAGCTTCTTTAAACACTGCTTCACGGATATCTTCAAATAACTTACCAGTAACCAATGATTCTGAATTAAATGGTACATATCCAACACTTCTTTTTGCCCCGTAGAAGTGTGAAGTAAAGGTGAGTCCGTAGACACAACATGCAGAACCTGACAATATTGTTGAAGTGCGACGCATTCTAAGGCCAACACGCAAAGAGCCAAATGCTGGACACATACTTTGCGGTTGATCATGAGGGCCTTTGGGATAATCTTTTGCGTAACGTTGAAGCACTTCTGATTTATTGGCTGCTTTAGCAGCTTCAATCATTTGCTCTGCCCCAGAATGACAACCTAATCCATCGACTGATGCAGCCTGCGGATTGGCGAGTATTGGAATGATTTTTTCAGTCATTTTTTAGGCTTTGTCGTAGATCACTTCTAAAGAATCTTTATGAACTTCATGCTTGCCTACCATGTCAAATAAGCTGGCTGGTTCAAGAACAACATGCCGTCCAACTTGATCTCCGGAGAATAATCCGAGTAACTCATCCTGTGTCAGGGGTTTTGGTCTTACAGGTGGGGCTTTCGCAACGTTCTCGCTTAATTGATCGAACAAACTGGCCCACTCGCTATCTGGCTTACCAATAATCTCGTAATTCGCACTCTTGCGACGGATGTCTTCATTTGCCGGAATCGCTGATAAGATAGGAATACCTGCTCTCTCTGCAAAAGCTGCTGCCTCTCCCGTACCGTCATCCTTGTTAATGACCATGCCAGCTACACCAACATTACCACCTAACTTACGGAAATATTCGACTGCAGAACAGACGTTATTAGCGACATATAAAGATTGCAAATCATTACTTGCTACAACGATCACTTTTTGACACATGTCACGTGCAATCGGCAAACCAAATCCACCACAAACCACATCACCTAAGAAGTCGAGGAGAACATAGTCGAATCCCCAATCATGGAAGCCTAATTTTTCTAAAGTTTCAAATCCGTGAATAATTCCGCGACCACCACAACCACGACCGACTTCTGGTCCACCTAACTCCATCGCAAAAACGCCATCACGTTTAAAACATACATCACCAATTTCAACTGCCTCGCCAGCCAGTTTTTTCTTCGATGAAGTTTCAATGATCGTAGGACATGCCTTACCACCAAATAGTAAAGATGTCGTATCACTCTTTGGATCACATCCAATAAGTAAAACTTTTTTACCCTGCTGTGCCATCATGTACGACAAATTTGCTAAGGTAAAACTTTTACCAATACCGCCCTTGCCATAAATGGCAATAATTTGTGTCTCTTTTGTCACAGGTTTTGTTGAAACCGCATCTGGTTCAATTGCTGCTTCTTTTTTTAAATTCATAAATTGCACTGTTGCTTGAGCTGGTATAGGACTGTTCATTACTGTCTCCAATCTAGAGTCATTTTTAAGCATTGCATATCGTTAAATGCTGTTTGATATGCTGAATCAGCATCCTGAGGATTGCTGTTGTGTGTAATCAAACCATCCAAAGCTAATTGCTTAGACCGAATGAGTTGATAAACATCTTGGATATCCTTAGGTTGCCACTGGGCCGCAATACGCATTCTCATTTCACGCATAAAGGCAGGAGCAAACATATAGGAAATAGCTTGGTCGTAAAAGCCAGCAAGAACAATTTCTCCTTGCGGACGTAAACGAGTAATTAATTGATTGATTAAACTCGCGTCACCACTAGCATCGCAAATGACGCCATATTGGTGATAGTCATCATCTTTTGGGTTGACCACTTGATAACCTGTTGCGCCGGTCATTCTGATAGGGTTGGTTTCCCAAACGATTGGAGTTTTTCCTTTAGCTATTGCAATACGGGCTAACAAACGCCCCACGACTCCATGACCAATAATTAAGTCTGGTTGAGCTTCAGGCTTACCTTCCGTGACATGATAGGCAGTGGCTGCTAACGCTAAAAGAATAGCTTCTTTACCAAAATCTTCATCTAGAACTGTAAGACGTTGATGCGGGATCACCACATGTGATGAAGCGCCACCAAATAGTCCTTTTACTTCGCCATAACATTTAGCCCCAGGAACAAAAACGCGCTGTCCTACTTGAAGACCAACTTTTTCACCAACTTGAGAAATTCGTCCAACTGATTCATATCCTGGAACTAATGGGTAGCCCATGCCAGGAAACTGTGGCATCGCGCCACTCCAAATCAATTTTTCAGTGCCCGTACTGATGCCGCTGTATTCCATTTCAACAACCACATCCTCCAAACCCATATCGTCAATACGAAGGCTTCGTAAAGCTACTTCTTTAGGCTGGTTTATGGTAATTGCGTTGGCTTGCACGACATTTATCCTGTTTAATTAAAGTTACACTATGACTGTAAACTAATTTATACACTTTTATCCATCACTGCATCAGTTAAAACCCTTAAGGGTTTATACTTATTTTTCTGCTATAACAATTTGAGCGTTGATTTTCATCATATTTTTTATCGGCTTGGTTTTTTTAAAACCAGCCTCTGATAAAAAATTTGTAATTTCCTGAACACTTCTTGGTCTTCCACGCCCCATTGCTAACAAATAAAATCCAAAATAAGCCTGACCCATCGCCGGTAATTCGGGGGTATCTGCCATCGGCTCTGCAATTAAAAGCTTGCCGCCAACGGGTAAAGACTGATAAATCGACTTCAATAGTTGCTTGACCCGACTGTCGTCGTGATCAAATATCACGCGAATTAGAGTCACGATATCGGCTCCAGTTGGAATAGGATCATTGAAAAAGTCACCCCCAATACATTGAACGCGCCCTTGACCTAACTGAGTATTCAGTTTTTCTTGAGCTAAAGTAGCTACACCAGGCAAGTCAAATAATTTAAATTGTAGATTTTTAGCATGCGGACTGAGGAGGCTAATGAAGGTCCCTTGTCCGCCACCTATATCTAACAAACATTGATGTTGATTGAAGTTATAGGCATCAATGATTTCATCTGCAACTAACGGTAGCGAGGCTGACATCAACTCAGAATATTGCGCCACCTTTTCCACATCAGAAAGACTCTTTAACTCTTCACTATGATCAGTAATATATGGCCAATAGCTTTCAAGGGCTTTTTCTTTTAAATCGCCACGCAATAAAGTAATTGGGTCACGCAAATCTTGATATAGGGCACTATGATGCTCAATCATCGATAGCAACGCTTGATTACCAACAAGGGGCGCTCCAAGCGTTCCTAAGGCAAATCGTCCTTGTCTTGTTTCTATGAGATTAATAGCCTGCGCACCTAGTAATAAGCGCTCTAAACCCTTAAATGGCAAATCGACTTTGGTGGCTAATTCATCCATGGTCAAAGGTCCATTTGCTAAATGCTCAAATAAATTGATACGCACACATCCCAACAAAATTTGGGAATAAACAAATCCTGCCATTAAGTCAAAAACACCTTTAGCACGATGTTGAGAAATGGAACTTAGAAGCGGAATGCGGCTCACATCTCGTTGAAACTGACGACTCGCAATTAAGCGATCTTTCCAGATGAATAACTTATCCCAAAGGGAGTATTTCTCCTTTTGGGATGGCAACATATCAGATAAAGAATTTGCCATAAAACTAAGCAATCACTTTCTTGACCGATGGAGTCCGCTGCTCTCTTAAAACCCTGTCATACAAAGCATTAGGCACTAAGCGCTCCGATTCAGATAAAACTAGTTTCTTCAGCATATCTTGACCAGGGCAATCTGGAATAGATCTAATTGCGCGTGCAACCAACTCATCAAAATATTCCACGGCGCCATCTAAACCAAACTGTCGCGTCGCACTTGGACGATCTAACTCCTGATCCTTACCCACTGGCTTACCTAAACTCTGGATATCCCCAAGAACATCCCGTATATCATCGGCAACTTGATACGCCTCACCCAAACTATCGCCTAAGGTCAGCCATACTTTAGGGTTACCTCCAGCAGCAGCCGCTCCTGCAGCTGTCGCTGCAGAAAATAAGGCGCCTGTTTTGGCCTTTTGATAAGTATGAAGCGATACCTTTGGCTCACATTCCCAAGCCTGACCAGCAATAATGCCGTGGGGAACGCCCACACCTTGCATCACGATTTTCATGACCGGAGCTAAACGATTCAAGGACTGTTCAGCTGAATGCAAAAGTGCTTCAAAAGCCAACACAATGAGTGCATCTCCAGCCAAAACCGCTAAACGTTCGCCGTAGGCTTTATGGACAGAAGGTATACCCCGGCGCAAGTCTGCATTATCAAAACAAGGCAAATCATCATGGACCAAAGAGCCACAATGCAACAGTTCTAAAGCAACACCGGCGCCCATTGCTAAGTTAGGATCATCATTGCCACATGCAGCAGCTACAGCTAGGCATAACTGCGGACGAATTCTGGCCCCACCAGGAATCACCGCATGGCGAATCGCCTGGTTTAATAAGTTAGGACCACCTTGGTTTTCATAGGAACTCAAGGTACTTTCTAAAGCTTTTTCAATCAGCAACTTAGGTGACATATTGCCTCCTTCATCTAGGAAATGACGAATTGTGTAAAATAATTTATTCACTTAATATGTAAACAAATATAGACACTTGAGGCACTAAAGTCAATATAATGGAGTTTAATTAGGGTAAACACTTAAAGTGGAGTTGAATTTATTCCACCTGCGTTAGAGAATTGAACTACTGAACAGGAGATAAAAAAATGAACACAACGCTAACCATTATTTGTGTAGTTCTTGGTGTTTTTGGTGTGGGACTCTTCATGAGGGCCTATCACCTTGGCAATGAAACTCTCAATAAAATCCACAAAACAGATCAGTCAAAGAACAACTAATTCATTAACATCTTTGCCGCCTGAACAACGGACGCAGATTTACCCTGGGGCAGCGGCAAATATTGAGCCCCTAATTGCTGCGCAATTTGTTGATTCGTTTCTTGAGGCTTCAGTGAGGTGTCTATAAATAGTAATTGTAATTGCTCTAGGCGTGCTTGATTAGCACAAAATAATGCGTCCTTATAGGCGTCTTCTCTTCCGCCGATGCCCTCAATACTTACATTTGCTCTGCCGTCCGTTAATAAAATAATCAAGGGAGTTTGCCCCTTGGACTTTAATTTTTTACCAAACTGTACAGAGTCTCGAATCGCACTAGCCAGTGGCGTTCCCCCGCCACCAGGCATACCGGCTAATAAGCGCTTTGCTCTCACGAGTGATCTTGTAGGGGGTAATATCAATTCAACTTGTTTGCCGCGAAACGTCATGAGGGCAACCTGATCTCGCCTTATATAACATTGCGCCAACAAGAGTTCAACGGCACCTTTAGCCTCTGATAGGCGCTCCATAGCTGATGAGCCTGAGGCATCCACGACAAATACCGTAACCGTAGTGGTTCGTTGCACAAATTGTTTTAAATGAATGTCATCGGCTTTTACGATAATTCTTTGTGAAGAAGTAAATTCGTTCGGAGATTCAAGACGGCGTATTTTCTGCCAAGGACTAGCCGCTTGTATCGTTTTTAAAATATCAATTTTGTGCTTATAACTTGGCCTACCTTTTCGAGATGGAAGGGCTTGACCACTTAACAATCCTTTTTGAAGCTGCCCCACCTTCCCTTGTGAATTGTTATTAGTTTTGATGATTTTTTTATGTTGGTCGAAAGAGTCTAGAAGATTCTGAGATAAATTAGCCTTACTTGCCTCAATTATCATCTCCTCTAAATTTTCTTGGCGTAGAGGTGCTGGTGCATTCTGCGGATCATCCTGATTGAGCATTTCATCTGAATTCGACGAAGTATCATCCGGAGGTGGTTGATTCTCATTCTGGGGCGGCGTCTGATGTTCTTCAGAGGAATCTTCCTCAGAAATAGGTTCTTTAGGCTGTGGCAGCCTGGTAATACGGTGCGCAAAAATTAAACGTGTTGCAGTCTGAATATCCGCTTGCTCAAGCTGCTCACTACCACGTAATGCTGCTAAAACTCGTGATGCGCGAGCAACAAATAAGCCAACCCTTAATGAATCGATACCCAAAGATTGGGCCGCAGTCATGACAGCGTCTAGGGCTTCCATCGGAAACTCGATATGCTGAAGTCGTTTTCGAATTTCTGAAAAATCAAGTTGCTCCATGGCAAAGTGACAGTCCCGATAAGATAATGATTCTAAATTGATCTGAAAAGCCAAGCGCTCAACAAAACGCGGCAATAAATGGTGATCCTCATCGGCAAGACTTTCATCAAATGCAACCATGCCAAATTGAGATTTCAAATCATATGCTTGGGTTAATAAAGCAGCCGCATGGGATTGCATCCGTTCGGCCATGGGGAGTAAAAGCAACCCCTCTTGAACCTGATCTAATATTCCCCGGGTATACACTTTTTTTTGTAGTGCCAACGTTTTTAATAAATCTAGCTCTCCAATCAACGCTCCTTCATCAGCATTGCTTGGAACCTTAATTAAATCCACTTGGCCTTGAATCAGCTGTTGTAGGCCTTTTAGCCATAAGTCTCTTACTGGTCCGGCCTGGGACTTTACCCAAACTCCTCCTAATCCAGATGGATCAACTGCAATCATCTTGGCAATCAAACAAGCATCTAACCAAGGTCTTTGGTCTAGTTGCGATTGCTCCAAGATTGAATCCATTTATTTAACGAATATCTCTTCTAAAGCTCGTTCGATACGTACAGTAGAACCCGTGTCGTCTAGGGGGTCTCTGCGCAAGCGATGTCTTAAGGCATAGGGAGAAATTCTTTTGAGATGATCGAGCGTTGCTACTTTCTTATTTTCAAATGCACACAGCGCTCGAATCGCTCGCATCATCGTCAACTCACCACGTAATCCATCCGCCCCAAGATGCGCACATAATTCCGATATTTGAATCAATAATTCATCACTAACCGAGACTTTTAACAAACGTGTCCGCGAGGAAATAATTTGATTTTGTAATTCTTTTTGCGCTACCGACCACTGCTCAATAAAAGTTTCTGGTTGACGCTCAAATATTTCACGACGTTTAATAATCTCAATCCGAGTCATGACTTCTCTGGGCGTTTTAACCTCTACAGACAAACCAAATCGGTCTAATAACTGCGGACGTAATTCACCCTCCTCAGGATTGCCACTACCAATCAAGACAAATTTTGCAGGGTGCCTAATACTCAATCCATCACGTTCTACAACGTTCTCACCAGAGGCCGCAACGTCAATCAAGAGATCAACCAAATGATCTTCTAGTAAATTGACCTCATCAATATATAAATAACCTCGATTAGCCTTCGCCAAAAGGCCAGGCTCAAATGACTTTACCCCTTGAGATAAAGCTTTTTCAATATCTAAAGAGCCAACTATTCGATCCTCCGTCGCGCCTAATGGCAAATCGACTACAGGCGCACTCATCGTTTGTGCTTTCAGTTTTTTTCCACCTTGAATTAAGGCCAGACAATTACTGCAAAGATTACTACTTGAAGGATCACAGTGATACATGCATGCTTCTACGGCTTTCATCGTTGGCAGCAAGGCAGCTAAGGCCCTTACCATGGTCGACTTACCAGTGCCGCGATCACCAAAAACGAGGACGCCTCCAATACTGGGGTCAATGGTGGATAAAATCATTGCTAATTTCATCTCTTCTTGACCAACAATTGCTGTAAAAGGGAAATTAAATGCCATTTTTTCTTTTCTTTATTGTGATGTAAACATTTCTATATTAAACATTAATCAATCGACTCATTAAAGTTAAATCTCATTTAAACAATGCTAAACAATGATTTAGATGATGATTAACATGGAGTAGCATGAGATATTAGATTACAAACTGTAAAATTTAAATGTCAGTAATTTCCCTAATTTTAGATTAAAAGTGTAAATTTTTATTGACATATTATTTCGTTTTAAATAAATTGATGCTTAAATCAAACCAATTTCAAGATGAATAAATATCATCCTTACCGTTTTAAAAGATTAAATCATTCGGAGATGCTGTGATTCAAGTTCTGTCTAAAGCCAAGAATCTCATTGGGCTAAAAGATCCGCAAGACCATGCGATGTTTGCGCATCTCTCATACCGCAGTACCGCTCTACATGAGTTTAATGACCATGACTTGCATGAACTTGAAATTGCTGCCTCAAACACGAACAAGAAGCTTGGTATCACTGGCGTTTTCTTATACAGTAATGGTGATTTTTTCCAATCGATAGAAGGACCTCCAGATGCATTAGACAAAGTTTGGTCGAAAATTCTAGCAGACAACAGACACTCCATTACGCAAGTTCAACCACTCAGTTTTTCGTCGCTGAGAATGTACTCTGGGTGGAGTATGAGGCTTTATAAAGAAAAGCCTGGCCCATCTAAAGGCAAGAGAATTGTTATCAATAACAATCAGATTTCTGATGTGTTGTTGAATATCGTTAACAATGACATTTGGCCTGAGATCTCAAAAAAATTCGATGCGCATCTCTCCACCTCCAACAACGGAGCTTATGAAATAGATAAATTAGCTCACCTTTTGGTGAATAATCCATCTCATCTGCCTGAGGATCTTCTCAACTCGTATTATAGAAACTGTCATTATTCCTTAGATAAGTTCTATTCTTTTGTCATTGGCCCACTTGCAAGTCATTTAGGTGATTTAAGTGCTGAAGATGTATTTAATGAGTTTGAAGTCACCATCGCCCTTCATCGCGTACTGTGTTTTTTCCGAAAACTACGCAACCGTAACTCGCAGACTTTTGATGGCATCTCTCCAAAGGTGAATGTCATCAATATGCCAGGTGAAAATCAAATCATTTCAAGCGTCATCGACTATGAAATTTTGTGGCAAGCGGGTATGAATGTATCACTTCACTTCCCCAAAACAGATGAGGATCTCATTCATTTCATCCGCAACAATAGCATTGATATTTTAGATTTATCCCAAAGTCCAACCCAATTTAAAAACGATCAATTACCTCGATTAAAAACATTAATCGAGAATATTCACACGAACTCTCTCAACTCAAAGATAAAAGTCATCATTAAAGGTCGTGGCTTTTCGAAGCTATCAAAAAACTTCGAACATGTCGGTGCAGACTTAATTTGCAATATCTCTAGTGAATTAAAGCAGGACATTCTAGATATGACTATTGCACCCACGGCTAAGATTCCAAAGCCTTTACAAATATACGAATCTTTCAAGAAAACTATTTGGCACTAGTTCTTTAATCTTGCCTTGATCACCGTTTTATCTTTTTTAGAACTGCTAGTGAATACTCACACTAGGCGAAGTTTTGAAAAATTGAAGTAAATACGAAAGACTTCTTGGAGGATTCTCTTCTTGAGGTAAATGTCCTATATTGGGTAAAACTTGTAATTCAGCCTGAGGCATTAACGCTAAATAATCCTTTGCATTGTGCACAGGGATCATCGCGTCACGCTCACCCCACAAAAGTAAAACTGGGCAATGGATTTTTGTCAAGAATGGGACTGGATCTTTTAACACTGTCTGACGCATTCGATCAATCATCGCCTGTCGATTTCCTGGATAGAGGGCTAATTCATAATATCGATCAAATAATTGATTAGTTAAAACCGATTGATTGAAATAGGCAAACTCTAAATTTTCCTTAAAGACGAATTTTGGAAAAATATAATTTATCATACTTAAATAAATAGGAATCTCTGGAGCTTTGTCATAGTTCATCCCAGAACTTTTAAAACCATCCGGAGATATCAGAACTAGCTTGTCGACTCGTTCTGGATGCATTGCTGTCAAATACCAAGCAATCCGACCTCCAATCGAATTTCCCACCACATTTATTTTCTGTACCTTCAAGGTATCCAAAAGACCTAGAATGATTTGAATACTTCTTTCATCTGAATAATTCAGTTTTTGATCAGGTCCACTTAAACCAGATCCCGGTAAATCAAATCGAATCACACGAAAATCTTTCTCTAACTCGGTGGACCAGTCTTCCCAGGTATGTAAGCTGGCTCCAAAACCATGAATAAAAAGAACGGCGGGACCCTGAGGGTTGCCGGTATCCCTCATGTGTATTCGGCTCCCTTCAATTTCTATCAACTGAGAAGATGCGTTACTATATTTTTTTACTAAATAACTCTCAGGCAGATCTGATCTCCAAAAAATCATGGTTGCTAGGCATGTAATAGCGCTAAGGAGCAACAAAATATTTCGTAGGATTTTTTTCATCTAATAAAAAGCTGTGAGTAGTTTTCGTTTATATTCATTTAATTACTAGAATACTTCAAGATGAACATATTTCTTACTGGTGCATCAGGATTCGTTGGCAAAAACTTGATGGCTTTTCTCATCAACCAAGGTCATGATGTCATCGGACATGTTCGAGCGGATAAAGACTCAGGGATTCATCCGGGTCGAAAATTCTCCCACATGAATCTTCTCAATCACCATGAAATGCTAAATGTCCTCAGTGTTATCGATACGGTGATTCACTGCGCTGCTCATGTGAGTACCTGGAGTACTCCAGAAATCTTTTATCAAAATAATGTATCAGTAACAAAATCATTATTAGAATCAGCCAAACAAGCTGGTGTAAAACGATTTATCTTCTTGAGTTGTGCTTCTGTCGTGATGCAGCAAAAACAAGCTCTTTTAAATATTACCGAATCCATCCCCTTAACAAATCAAGATGAACTTCCTTATGCCACATCAAAGGCATTAGCAGAGGCTTTAGTTTTAGAAGCGGCTTCTGAACACTTTAAAACTATTGCTCTTCGCCCTGCTTTTATTTGGGGTCAAGGTGACGTTATTGATCGTCAAATTGGTCAAGCCGCGAGAGCTGGAAAATTTGGTTGGTTTAATCAAGGCAATTATTTGTACTCCACCTGCTATATCGAGAATCTTTATGAAGCTGTTTCAAAAGCCATCTCAACTGATCGATTTGGAGAGGCTTATTTTATATCTGATGGTGAAGCTGTCAGCTTTAGGTCATTTATGAGCGAAAGGCTGCGTATTAGCGGCTTTCCAACACCAAGCTTATCGATTCCTATTAAGCTTGCCTGGCCCTTGGCGAGATTTACAGAAAATGGCTGGAAATATCTGCCGCTAAAAGGTCTCCCGCCAATCACTAGAGAAATCGTCAGGCTAACTGGCCTGCCATTTACTGTATCTATCAAAAAAGCAATCCAACAATTAGATTACCTACCTGTCTATTCTGTTCATCAAGGATTACATCACTTAGCAAGTCGGATGGAGAGCCCTCAAGTGGGGCTCTAAGTTTTTCATGCTTTACCCGAGGCCTTAAGATGCTTGACTGTACTAAGGTTTTTACCTACACAACAATTTAACTCTACAATTGTTTGACTAACCATATTTCTTATCAGTTTTTATTTCATTTTCAAAGTATGGAATAATTTCTTAAATAACAATACATAATGTAGACATCATGAACTTAGAAAACGATCTTTTTTTACGAGCCTGTAAATACGAAGAAACCGACAGAAGCCCAGTCTGGCTGATGAGACAAGCTGGTAGATATTTACCTGAATATCAAAAAACGCGAGCGAAAGCTGGAAGTTTTATGGGTTTGGCCACTAATCCTGATTATGCTGCTGAAGTAACTCTTCAACCGCTAGATCGCTATGACTTAGATGCCGCTATTTTATTTTCTGATATCTTAACTATCCCTGATGCCATGGGCTTAGGACTGAGCTTTGTCAATGGTGAAGGTCCACAATTTGCTCATCCGTTGCAATCCGAAACTGCTGTTAGTCATCTTGCTGAAGCCGATATGGGTCAACTAGACTATGTTTTCAATGCAGTTAAAACGATTAAAAAATCATTGCTACGCAATGGTAAACAACGCGTTCCTCTCATTGGGTTCTCTGGAAGTCCATGGACCCTTGCCTGTTACATGATTGAGGGCAGTGGCTCGAAGGATTTTGTTAATACTAAAAAAATGCTGTACAACCGTCCTGACTTATTACAAAGAATTTTAGATATTAATGTTCAGTCAGTCACCCAATACCTCCAACTACAAATCGATGCTGGTGTTGAAGCTGTGATGATATTTGATACCTGGGGTGGTATGTTAAGTACTCCAGATTATTTAAAATACTCTTTAGATCCAATGTCTCGCATCATACAAAACATTAAATCAAACAAAAAATATGAATCTATACCTACTATTCTGTTTACTAAAGGTGGAGGCGGTTGGCTAAATGCGATGTCCTCCTCAAAGGCCGATGTCTTAGGTCTTGACTGGACAATTGATCTGAAAGTAGCAAGAGAAACTTTAAGCGCTACTGGAAAAAAAATAGCGATTCAAGGTAATTTAGATCCGCTAATTCTTTTATCCAATCCTCAAGAAATAGAAAAAAGAGTTCACGAGAGTTTGAGCAATCTGGCGCAGGCTAATATCGGTAATACCAATCCTTTGCATGGCCATATATTTAATTTAGGGCATGGTATCAATCTAACTACCCCTCCAGAAAATGTACAAATCTTAATCGAGGCTGTTAGAAAATCATCCGCTCAACTAAGATTAAATTAATAATGACTCCTATCCAACCACCAACCCGTTTAGTCATCGCTTCTCGCGAAAGCCGTTTAGCCATGTGGCAGGCGGAGCATGTCAGAGATTGCTTAAAAAAACTATATCCTGAATGTGATGTTCAGATTTTAGGAATGACGACCATCGGGGATCAAATTTTAGATAAAGCTCTTTCGAAGATTGGTGGTAAAGGACTCTTTGTTAAAGAACTAGAAGCCGCCATGCTAGAAGGCCGCGCCGATTTGGCAGTCCATTCACTAAAAGATGTACCGATGGTCATGCCAGAGGGCTTTGAGCTTACTTGCGTCATGTCAAGAGAAGATGCTAGAGATGCTTTTGTGTCGAATGATTTTGTTGGTCTAGAGGAGTTGCCACCTGGCGCTATCGTTGGCACTTCGAGTCTTCGGCGCGAATCTATTTTAAAAGCGCACTATCCTCATCTCGTGATTGAACCACTTCGCGGTAACTTAGATACACGCCTTGGCAAACTGGATAATGGCCAATATCAAGCAATTATTCTTGCAGCAGCAGGTTTAAAACGTTTAGGACTAGAACATCGTATTCGATCTTGTTTAGCCTTGGATACTTATACTCCTGCAGCTGGTCAAGGAGCGCTTGGTATTGAAACCCTTGCAAATAACCCGTTTATCAAACAATGGCTTGAACCACTCAACGATCTACCCACATTATTAGCCGTATCTGCAGAACGCATGATCTCTCGTCAATTAGGTGGCTCGTGTGAAGTTCCTCTTGCAGCCCATGCTGTATGGGCAAATGAACATATCGAATTAAACTCTTTTGTGGCAAGTTTAGATGGTCAAACCATTTGTCGAGCACATGGCAACGCGCCAGTTAAGAACGTGCAGGAAGCAGAGGCCTTAGGACTTCTTCTTGCTCAGGACCTTCTAAACCAAGGCGCTGCCACGATCATACAAAATCTTCCCAAACTAAAATAAATTAGCTGGATAAGGTTTTGGGTTATATGAGCCTTTTCATAAAGCGTTCTTTTTCATAAAATACGCAATAGCCCAACATACAATAATCAAGGCTAAAAGCTTATTGGTATTTTTCATCAGAAAAATAAGTCCGCGATCTTCTAAAGATAAATACTTTTTCTTCTTGGGAGTACCTTCTTGATTGGTACGTACTTCTTGATTCTTACCCCAACTATCTATAGACACATTTAAAAATACTTGCTCTGCACTTTGTGTAGTAGCAACTTGGGATTGCCCTTGTAATGAGGCTAATGAGGTTTTTGTTTTTTCTAACTCATTTTCTAAAAATATCGCGCGTTGCACTAATAGATAACTCGCATTAGGCTGCACTGTAAGTGCTTCATTAATTTTGGTCTGTGCCAATGTGTCGGTAAAACTAACTCGTGTTTGAATAAGTTGTCTTAAAAAACCCATCAGAACTCTAGATTCATTGTCTGTCATATCATCTGTCCTTTCAAAGAAAATAAACTCTCAAAATCGCTTTATGCATCATTTTTTACTCTTACATCCCCAAATTTCTTCATTCGTCACACCAAAATCAAAGAAAGAAGTCTGTTTAAAACATCTAAAAATACAATTATTTTTGCATTTAAATCTGTTTTAAAAATCAAAAAAAGCATTAAATACATATAAATCAATTACTTAAATAATAACAACAGCATACATCTAAAGTGTAACTATTGTTTGACATATTGTAGTGTCTAATTTAAATTACTACTAGGAGTGGTTAAAAATTATCTTTTGATATTTTTAGTCACGAATAGCCCACGTGCGGGCTTTGCACGAAAAGATCTTTCAAAAGGAGATATCACAATGTCAGATCCAAATAAAGTTTGGCCGACAGGTCTAACTGAGGCAGAGTCAGAAGAGATCCACAGACACTTAATTCAAGGAACTCAGTTCTTTGGTTTGATTGCTGCGTTAGCTCACTTACTGGCTTACATTTATTCACCTTGGCTCAAATAACGGAAGGAACACAAAATGATTTACGGAAAATTGTGGTGTGTAGTTAAGCCTTCTGTTGGTATTCCAATTATTATTGCTGCCGTGGCATTTGCTTCATTTAATGTTCACTTGCAATTAGTAAACAATACCTCTTGGGTTAAAGCTTTTTTAAATGGAAGTGCTCCTGCTGTAGTTGCAAAAGAAGCGCCGAAGACGCAGTAGATGATGCAAAGAGTAAATCAGGATGAATTTCATCCTGATTTTCTCCTCAGCTCTTTAATACAATAATTAAATAAAGATGACGTCGATTAGCCAAAAATTAATTAGCAATTGGTCTAGGCTTGGTACGCGATTTTTGCCTTTTGCAGATGCCGCTACCCCTGATGTTCCTCTAACGCGCTTACTTCGATTGTCGCTTTTTCAGGTGTCAGTCGGCATGGCCTTAGTCATGCTGATTGGCACCTTAAACAGAGTTTTAATTGTGGAACTCAAGGTGCCTGCATCTTTAGTTTCCATCATGATTGCTATCCCCCTTGTTTTTGCTCCTTTTAGAGCAGTGATTGGTTTTCGATCCGATAACCATCGATCTGCCCTAGGTTGGAAAAGAGTTCCCTATATTTGGATGGGAACCTTAGTTCAGTTTGGTGGCTTTGCCATGATGCCTTTTGGTCTTCTTGTTTTATCTGGCGCTGGGCAAGCTAGCAATGCTCCTCAATGGATTGGTCAACTCGGAGCCGGTATTGCCTTCCTATTTGTTGGCGCTGGACTCCACACTACGCAAACCGTTGGCTTAGCACTCGCCAATGATTTAGTCCCTCCAGAATCCCAACCTAAAGTGGTTGGACTGATGTACGTCATGCTGTTAATCGGTATGATCATTAGTGCTTTTATTTTTGGTACGTTGTTAAGTGACTTTAGTCCTGGTAGATTGATTCAAGTGATTCAAGGTGCTGCCGTAATGACGCTTGTTCTGAATGTCATTGCCCTTTGGAAACAAGAAGCTAGAAGACCAGCACATCTATATCCCGTCCCTCCTAAAGCCAAAACATTTAAGGAGTCTTGGGATGCTTTCCTGGAAGGAAATGATGCAAAACGTCGTTTAATTGCCATTGGACTGGGCACAATGGCTTTCTCGATGGAAGATATTTTGCTTGAACCCTATGGTGGCGATATTCTCAAACTAACTGTTTCACAAACAACAAGCTTAACTGCTGCTCTAGCAGGTGGTGGGCTTCTTGGCTTTGCTTGGGCTTCTCATGTTCTCAGTAAAGGTGCTGATCCATTTAAGATGGCAAGCATTGGAGCTTTGATTGGCATCCCAGCCTTCATGGCAGTGATTCTCTCTGGACAAATCAGTGAGCCTATTTTATTTGCCCTCGGAACCATGTCCATTGGTTTTGGTGCGGGCCTATTTGGACATGGCACTTTAACCGCCACGATGAATCTTACGCCAAATGGTCAAAGCGGGTTAGCTCTTGGAGCATGGGGTGCTGTTCAAGCCTCAGCTGCGGGTATAGCAATTACCTTTGGAGGCATCATAAGGGATGTGGTTGCCCATCAAACCAACTCTTCTCTCATCGGATATACGACTGTTTATGCTATTGAGATTGGTTTATTAGCCATGACCATAACTGCTATGTTGCCTTTAATAAAAGCTCGCGATTCGAGTCAAGTCGTAAAGATTTAGTTTTACAATAGCTTGAAGATTTAAAATCAGTATCAAATGTATCGTATGATTTAATTATATTTACTCACTTAGGAGAACGGAATTGAAAACTTACCAACTATTTCTCATGTTTTGGTTTCTCATCGCTTTTTTTATGCTCGCTAATTATTTTAATAAAGATAAAACACCGAAGAAGTAAAAAAATAGCACCCAAAATAAGTATTAATTGTTAAGATTAACTTTATTTCTTGGAATTCATTTAGGGGATACAAATGCAATTTGAACGCTCAAAAATTACTCAATATATTGGCTTAGCCATTATCGGTATTATTTCTATTGTTATATTTCGTTTATTAATGCCCGCTGGTTCGCAAGGATCTTTTGGTGTGTGGGTTGCTGCTATCATTTTTGGTGTCATTATTGCTGGTATGTTGACTCAGAAATCTCTTAAGAAAAAATAAGGCCCATAGCGTCACGTCAGTCTTTCTTTGCTCAGTGCTTGGTATAAAGACTAAAAAAATTCTTTTCACTGTTGAGCCATAGAATCAGTAAAGACCATTACCTCATCTGTTATGGTCTTTATTTATTCAAATTAGAAAATGGTTCTCATACTCGCTATATTGAAATAATCTGTTGCTGATCATTTCATTAGCATATAAATCCATAGGTCTATACAATCAAACGATAACTGAAGGATTTCAACATGGTCATTTTTATCATTGGCATCATTATATTTTTAGGTACCCACTCCGTTCGCATCTTTGCTGATCCTTGGCGCACAAGTATGATTGAAAGATTAGGCGAAAAAAAATGGAAAGGGCTTTATACCCTGATCTCGTTATTTGGTTTAATTCTGCTCATCATTGGCTATGTGCAAGCAAGGCAAAACACTGTCATGATTTGGCAACCGCCAGTTTTTTTGACCCATCTAGCCGTGTTACTCAATCTCTTTACTTTTATTCTCTTAGCTAGCAGTGCTCGTAACAACAATGCCATCCGCCTAAAACTAAAACACCCAATGATTTTGGGAGTAAAAGTCTGGGCGATAGCGCACTTGCTCGCCAATGGATCCCTTGTCGATTTGATCTTATTCGGATCATTCTTAATTTGGGCTGTACTTGATTTTCGGTCAGCAAGAAATCGTCCTAGCCCTTCAGAAAATACTCAAGTCGTGAGCGTAAAAGCAACGCTCAGCGCTATCTTTTTAGGAGTAGCTTTTTGGCTTGCGTTTATCTTCGGGTTACATCAGTGGCTGATTGGTGTTTCACCTTTAGCGATGATCAGTCGCTAAAGCATAGTAACCGTTTATATCGCCAATGACAAAAAATAAGCTTTCTCATATTGGCTCCTTAAAAGTTTTATTACCGTTTGTAAGACCCTACAAAAAGCAATTATTCATTGCTATTTGTAGTTTAGTTTTAGCAGCTAGCGCTACTTTAGCGGTACCGTTCTGCTTTCGAGAAATCATCAATCTAGGTTTCAATTCTTCTAGTAGTGCGCAGATTAACTCAACGTTTATTCAGTTATTCTTAATCGCATCTGTAGTGGCGTTTTCAACTGCACTGCGTTTTTATATGGTCTCTTGGCTTGGAGAAAGAATTACCTCGGACATCAAAAAAGCAGTCTATGACCATGTTCTTTATCAAAGTCCAGAGTTTTTTGAAGTGACGAAAAGTGGTGAGATTCTATCTCGACTCAACACGGATACCACCCTGATTCAGACACTGGTTGGAACAAGCGTTTCCATGGCCATTAGAAATACGCTTTTACTGCTTGGTGGTCTTATTATGATGTTTATAACCAGTGTCAAATTATCTATTTTGATCTTTACCCTATTGTTATTAACGGTAATTCCGACTGTGATTCTTGGGCGACGGGTACGTAAATTATCAAAGAACTCTCAAGATAAAATCGCGGATGCCTCTGCACTTGCCGGTGAGAAACTAAATACCGTTTCAACCATACAATCATTTACTCAAGAAGCTAACGAATCAACCGTATTTAATCGATTGATTGAAACATCTTTTTTAACGGCAAAACACAGAAATCTTGCTCGGTCTCATCTTACTTTTATAGCGATTTTGCTTGGATTTTCTAGCATCATTCTGATTCTTTGGTTGGGTGCCTACGCGGTGACGCGCAATGAGCTGTCCAGCGGCGAACTCACCCAGTTTATTTTATATACGGTTATCGTCGCTGGGGCGATTGCGGTTGTTGCTGAGGTCATTGGTGATACACAACGAGCCATTGGGGCAAGTGAGAGACTCTTAGAACTTCTTCATCTCAACTCGAATATCAAAAACCCTGACTCTCCAAAATCCGTAAAAGTCATTCCAGCTCAAGGCATTCAATTGGAGATAAATAATCTCAGTTTTCATTACCCATCAAATTCAACTCAGGTTCTGTCCGATATAAACTTAGTTATCAAGCCTGGGGAAAGAGTCGCCATAGTAGGTCCATCTGGAGCAGGGAAAACATCTTTATTTCAATTACTTTTACGTTTTTATGAACCTCAACATGGGGCAATTAAATTAGATGGTGTCGATATTCGAGATTTACTTCTGGGGGATTTAAGAAATTTGATCGGTATTGTTCCTCAAGACTTAGTTATCTTCTCAACGAATGCCATGGAAAATATCCGTTACGGCAAAGAAAACGCGAGTGACGAGGAAGTATATCAAGCAGCTAAGCTGGCTGCTGCTGATGAATTTATTACACGTTTACCAAATGGCTATGATACTTTTCTAGGTGATCGTGGCATGCGTCTTTCTGGCGGGCAAAAACAACGTATCGTCATTGCACGGGCTTTACTTAAAAATCCTCCCCTTTTATTGCTTGACGAAGCAACGAGTTCTCTTGACGCAGAGTCCGAACACCTTGTTCAACAAGCCCTCAACGTGGCGATGAGAAATAGAACAACCTTAGTGATAGCGCATCGTCTGTCAACGGTCAAACAGGCCGATCGTATTATTGTTCTCGAAAATGGACGCGTGATTGAAACAGGGAACCATACCAGCTTAATCCAGCAAGGCGGTTTATATTCCAACTTAGCTAAGTTGCAATTTATTGATAGTGAAACACCACTTTAAATCAAGTGATTTGTCTGCTTGCCAATTCTTTAAACAAACCATCTACTGACATGAGCTTTTCATAACTTCCATCTTGAACAATTTTTCCTTTATTCAAAACGATAATTCTGTCCGCTTTCACAATGGTAGACATCCGATGTGCAATCACAATTCTGGTAGATTTGAATTGCTCTAGGCTATTGGTAACAATTGCCTGAGTATGGTTATCAAGAGCACTTGTTGCCTCATCAAAAAATAATATTCTTGGTCGATGCACAATTGCCTTCGCAATAATCATCCTTTGGCGCTGCCCTCCTGAAAAGGTTGTACCGCCCTCACCAATCACTGTATACATACCCATCGGCATTTTCTCAATATCTTTATCTAAACCGACCATGCGAGCAGCATCCCAAGCATCTTCAACGGTCAAATTGGAACTTCCAACAATATTGGAGAAAATATCGCCGGGTAATAATTGAGCATTTTGCAAAACAACCCCAAACTGCCTCCTTAATGCATTGATATCAACTTCATTCATATCTAAGTTGTCATAGTAGATTGAACCTGATACAGGCTTCTCAAATCCAAGTAATAATCGAAGCAGTGTAGATTTTCCAGACCCAGAAGATCCTACTAACGCAACATATTCACCAGAGCCTATTTTTAGAGAGATATCGTCCAAAATTAAGTCGCCATCACCATATCTAAAACTTAATTTATCAATATTGATATCTCCTAGAACCTCTCCTGGATGAATTTTATTTTCGTTGACCTCAGGTAGCGAGTGAAGTATTGGTGTAGTTCTTTCGTAAATGGGTACAAGATTTAACATACTCATAACAGTTTCTACTAGGCCAATCATGCCGCCTATAAATGCACCAAATGCAGCAGTAAACGCAATAAAAGTTCCGGAGGTCATAGTCGTTCCGTGACCATGATCAAATAAAAACACACCCATAACGGAAAAAAAGGATGCTGAAATTATGATAGGTACGCCAGAGAAAACGGTATGTTCGATATTGGCTAAATGATGGGTATTAAACATTAAATTTCGGTGTTTACTGTAAAGTTCCGCCCACCTAGAAAATACTTGATTCTCTGCTGAAAAAATTCTAATTTTTACCAAACCAGTAAGAAACTCAAATGTAATACTTGATAATTTTCCATCCACTTGCGCCATTTGTCTTTCATAACGGAGTTTTAAATAACCAATGACTGCAATGACGAGTAATATCACAAACAT
>Ga0209087_1000475_pt1 | contig 25613 bp, 36 predicted proteins | sample S_130805_EF_Meta_FD_187321 | JGI IMG/M metagenome (GOLD analysis project Ga0209087, IMG submission 187321) | Freshwater microbial communities from Lake Simoncouche, Canada to study carbon cycling - S_130805_EF_MetaG (SPAdes) (version 2) | ecosystem: Environmental > Aquatic > Freshwater > Lake ... | reverse complement strand
AATTCCAAATAAGTCTGCGTTATCATCAAGCCAGTTATTCACTGACTCTTCGTTAACATCATCCAAATCTTTAAGAACTAATCTTGCTGCTTTGGCGTTGACACCCTTCTTTTCTAGGACTTCTTTGACGGTTCTCTCACGCTGCACCTTGGATAATCCCTCAAGTTGCTCAGTAAGTTCCTTAATACGTTTCTCATCTGCACGTTTGGCTTTGCGTAATTTTTTAAGTAAATCACTGCCGTCCATTTGTGTATCTGTATCTGTATCTAGGTCTTCGTCTTCGTCTTCCCAGTAGTTGTTGCTCATAGCAACCCACCCTTCTATTCGTTGTTAGTCGCAAGCCTCAAGTCAATTCGGGGAAATTGGTTGGCTCTTGCTATCGGTCTAGTACGCTATGTGAGGCCGATGGATTCACATAGGATTCTATTTATATTAAGCCAAGGCCTCTATTTTGTGAGGCAAATGACCTGCTTCCTGCCGTTCCTGCAGAGCCTGAAAGTCTTGCTCTTTCACGTTCTGCTAAATCTGCTAATCTTTTAAGTTCTGTTGCGCTTTGGTCAAATGTTGCAGCAACTGCTTGCTCTGTTGTGTATGCCTTTTCTGGCGCTATGCCAGTTTCAAAGGATGTTAACTTCTGCGCTGTTGGAAGTATTTGTGCCACTCGTGCAAATTGTGCTCCTGCAGTTCCATATCTTTGATTTTTAGAAACTAAATCAGATGCAAGTTCTTCACTTATATTAAGTCCTTGTGCTGTACCAGCAGCAATGACTCCAGCCTTATTGACTGTACGCTCTAATTGTTTAACGCCTTCTGGGCCAGTTAATAATGCTGTTGCTAAGGCTGACCTACTTACGGTTGGAAACGTTTTTGCTAGTTGCGCTTTAAATACTGCTGGAGCATTGTCAATTAAATCAAAAACATCAGTGATAATTGTTGTGCTTTCATCTACTGATTTACCAGTACCCATTACTGTATTTAAAAATGTTTCATTGGCTAAATCACCTAATGCAGATTGGCGAAGAATATCACCAAGTCTTTGTTGAGACTTAATGTACTCAGCAATAGTGGGAACATCAATTGCTTCGCCATTAGCACGACGTTCTTGCAATTTAAATATACCACTAAATCGATTAGTAAATTCTGGTATAGATTTTTCTTCTTTTGCTTGGTATAATGCTAGGTTAATAGCATCAGGAATAGTTGAACCTTGTTTATAGAATTTAGATACTAATGAATATAATTCTTTAACATATGGCTTGTTTGCCTCTTCCTTGCCCATAAGAAGAGATAATGTATTAATAAAAGCATCTAGAGATAAGTTTCCAGTAATTGATTCTTGGGTTAATTCGGGAACATATACTGGAGTACTGTATTGTGATACAAGTCCTTGTGCTGCTGCTAATTGTTGTTCAGCCTCTGTTATGCCAGTGACTTTTGTTGCATATTCATTAGCACTTGCTTGCGTTGTATTAAATGTTTGTTGTAACTGATTAAGAGTTACTCCTGCATTTTGCAATACCTCAGGTCTGGTTGGTGCTTTTGCTAAAATTCTTCCTGCAATATCTTGCATTGCAGTAAATCTTGGAGAAATGTTTTTTGCAAAATTAATCTCTGATGGAGTTCCGTATGCAGAAAGTGCTTTTTGGGCTGCTGCTTCTTGTGCTTTAGCAGATGCCAATGCTGACGCCTGTTGTGCTGCTTTTGCTTTCGCTGCTGCTACTTCTTCTTTTGTTGCCATTATGCACCAAATCCTAACGCTCTAGCGAACTGAGTAGCCGCTGTGGTTGCATCTTGAATTGAACCTTTTGTTTTATCTCTATTGGGATGTGCCATTGCCGCATTCATTGCTTCGCCAACAGATGCTGGTGGTAGTTTTCCAATAACCCCATCTGGTCTAATTAACTTATCAATAAATGGGTCTTTCAAGTCAAGAGAATCTACGCTTACTTCCCAAGCATCAGCAATCACTTTTAATACTGGATTAACTAAATCTCTAACAGTTGCATTAGGTGTTGTCTTAAGACGGTCAGCATATTGTGGATATTCAACCGCAGCCTTGGTTGCTAATTGGGTCTTATAATCACTTGCAGAAATCTTGCCACTAGCAATTTGTTTGGCAGCATTTTGAATCTCTACCTCAGAAACTGTACTTAAGTTAAATGCTTTGGCAATGCTACGAGCCTCAGTAAGGGCATCTAGTGCCTTGGCTCCTAGCGCCTTCTCATCAGCAAAGTTTACCTTTGACCAGATAAAGTCTCTAGTGAATGTCTTTGGGTCAAAAAAAGATGGATACTTTGTTGTGATAATATTCTTAACAGTCTCAGAAACATCAGCAGTCTTACCAGTCTTGATGGTTTCTTTAGCCTCACGGACTACTGTATCTAACTGCTCATTAGCCTTTTGATTATAAGCAGATACAAATGCTGCAACATCTTCTTTACTGAACTTGCCAGTAAATTGAATATCGGTAGCAATGCTTTCAAGTAATTGCTTTGCTCCTATTGGAGTAAGTTTAATGGCTTCAGAAGAGATTGTTTTACCAGAGTCGCCGCCGCCTAAACCAACCGCAGCAAGTGCTGCAGCAACGGCTGCTGCTAAGGCTTTCTCATCCATTATTTACCTTCTCTCAAAGTAGCATCTTTCATATTGTCTTCTTCAAAATTACGGTTAATTAACTCTTGTAATTTTGGGTGCCAAGTCTTCATACGCTCATCAATAAATGCTATATAGTTTTTCTTTACCCTAGATTTCTGAACGCTTCTATCTGGCATACCCTTGTATACTTCAACTACAGTGTTTCTGATAGTCATAAACTCTTTGACATCATTCCATAGTTTTGTATTGCCATATTTATTCATCCACTCATCATTATTTATGACAGTGTTTAATGCATAAGCATAACGGAAAGATTTGTCTCCACGTTGTGGGTCATTGTATTCTTTCCACCAAGACTCACTTTGCTTTCTAATTAAATCTCCAGCAACAATGCGTCGTGCTTCTAGTAAGTCTGGACGTGAACGAAGTGTCTTACCAGGAATTTTTGCTGCTTCGGCCTCTAGTGTATCAGTTAACTGATTATATAAAGCCCAGCCACGATTGATTTGCCTGCGTTCTTCTTCTTGCTTGGGAGTTAACTTAATGTCATTTAATATACTTCCATTTGGAAGTTTAGTTTTAGGGTCATTAAGTATTTTAAAGATAGAAAGATTAAACTCTTCCTTGCTAGAGTCAACATCAAGGGCTAGTAATCCAACTAATTCTGGGTTTTGTCTTGCTAGAGTTTCAGCAAGTCCTGTTGAGTCTTCAAATACACGCTTATAAGATTCATAATTAGGTTGAATATAAGCGTTCGCTGAAGAACCCTTAAAACTTACTCTATCAAGTGGGAAGTTTGGACCTAACTTAGCGGTCAACTCAGCACCTGCAAGTTCTCTTGCAAGTTTCTCGTTATTAGCAATTACTCTGTACTTATTAACAAGCAAATTATATGCCTCTTCGTACAAAGCCATCGGGTTAGTGTCAACTTTTGCTGGAACACCAAAGATGTTTCCAAATGCCCAGTTAGCCTTAACCGCAAAATTCTTTCTAGTATCACGATACACTACTTCGTCACCAGGATATTTCATAATACCTAGGTCATCTAAAGTCATATAGTAATTATGAACATCTTTCCAAGAGTTTAAGAAATCTGCATTTCCATCTGGACCATTAAAGTAGAACCAAGCGTCTTTTGCCCATCTTGGAATTAATGAAGATTTCCAGTCGGTTTGTGGACCATATGGAAATAAAACATCGTAGTTAGAACCTAACCAACTCTTCACTAAATCTTCTGTTGATGGTTTGCGTTTGTAAATTTCAGCAACAGCAACACTAGAAAATATAGATGGAGATGGATAGTTAAGTAAGAATCCTATTGAGCGAGCATTTAATCTAACACCTTTGCCGCCAAAAAATCCCATTTCTTTTGTTCCTGGTACAACTAAATGAGTTGCCTTCATTGGGTCATCTGTAGGATTTCCATATTGGTCTACACCAAATGACCTAAACGCTGACTGGTAATTATATAAGAATTGACCAACACGTTCTGGATTCTTTAGGGCAAAACGTCCATAACGATAGAAAGCATTTAAAGATGCAGTAGGGAAAGCAGTTGCTAATCTAGCAGCATATAATGCTCTGTTCTGCCTACGAATTGTATAGAATGTTTTCTCATTCATTTCTAATGCTTCTCGCCTAGCAGCAGAACGTAAAACTTCTAATTTATCAAAATTAAAAGTGCCATCTTTATTTATAAAAGTAAAACCTTGCTGAGTTAATTCGTTTCCTTTTCTAGCAAGACTGTCTGCAAAAAATCTATCGCCAGACGCCCAACGTATTGGATTCTCTGGACGAGTCAGTAAACTGAAAATACGAGAAGCACCTTTATTAATAGCACTCTCAATCTTGTCTAAGGTTCTATATCCAAACTCAGATGCTACGTGAATATTAAAATCTAATGGATGAATTGGACTTAATCTATTTAAGTCTTTGCTTAAAATTTGAGCCAACTCAGCAGAGTTAACTTCCTTTGAAAGTACCAATGCTCGTGCCTCAGCATTTGGTAAATATCTATTTACAAAGCCTACTCTATCTCTTACTGTTTCTACAATAACTGAAGGAGTTACATCTCCAAATTGTTGGAAATAGACTTGACCTTCTTTGCTTAAGCCCCATTCAATTAATTCTTTTTCCACTTGACCAGCAAGAATTTTATTTACTAACTTATCACCACGAAGTGAACGATTAGCAAAATATGCTAATTCATCAAAATAAATTGGGTCATTTACAAAGGTTACGGTAGATGGTCCTCTGCGAAGCGTAAGGTTTGAACGAACCCCAATTCCAATTTGACCTAAGTAATTTGCTGCTACGGTGCGAGAGTTTCCAAACTCTTCGCTGAATGCAGTACCAAATTTATTTTCTGCAAATAGAGACTCTGCTGGAATCCACTTGCCTTCAACTTCTATATATTGTTGTGGTTTTCCATAATAACGTTTCTTATAAGCAGCATCTTTTAGGTATACATCAGCCTGTGCTTTTCTTGTATCGCCTAGTCCAGTAAGAATATCATCAATAACTTTATATTGATTTGCTATTTCTTTATTGGCAGCAAGAATTTCTTTAGCCTCTGGGGCTAGAGTATGTATGGAACCTTTAGCCTTTGTGATTGCTGCTTTAGCGTTAGCAAGGTCTGCTGCATATCTAACAGTTGGACTTGTTTGTGCAATAGCATCTTCTTTGACAAGAAATTTTTTATCAAATACAAAACTTGGATGAACGTCAGTTGGCATATATTCAACTGGGCCTTTAGGTCCACCAGTTGTAAAAGGAAGAGTTTTATCATTTTTAACCTGTAAAACAGGAAGACCCTTTTCAACTCTATTTTTCATTTCTCGTGCAGAACCACGAGTAATTCTTACTGGAAGATAAGGAACATTTTCAGCAAGAGCGGCTTGAAGTCTATGGTTCCCCTCACCAAGATAAGCAAGGCCAGTCTCGTTGTCATATATAACTACAAGTGGATTCTCAAGTTTTCCAGTGCGGAAGATTTCTCTATAAGATGTTGCTAACTCTGCATCAACTGGATTTCCAGGCATTTTTGCAAGATATTTTGAATCAACAAATCCAACAACACTGCGCGTTTCTGGAAGTCCACCTTTACCGCCATCTGTATACTCTTTAATATTTGGAAACAATTTTGTCTTTTTTGTGCTTGTTCCAGATAAAGATTCTAAGAAGTTAACTCTACGCTCAAGTGAAGCAATAGTTGGTACGGCTGATTGCTCGCCAAACGGACGAACTGCATCACGTAGTTCAAACTCAATATCATCAACCAGTTTAGAAGCAGCCTTTAGGTCTTTCATAATTAAGGCTTTATTGTCTCTTATTGTTTTAGGAGACAACTTAACTGCATATTTTTCTGGCTCTAAATATAGGGCAGCCTCAGCAGTTAATCTATCTAAAGAGTCTATTGCCTCATCTAACTGCTTTGACATATCAGTTACTGCTTTATCAACAGCAGCAAATTGTTTTTTATTGAGAACTCTATTTGCTTTACCAAGTGCTCTATTTTTATTATTTTCATTAAAGTTTTTAGACATATTTGGAATGTTATCTGTAATGAATTTATTTCCGTGTGCTAAGGTAGCACTTAGGATTGGTTCAAATAATGATTGTTTTGGAATATATAATGGACGTGCAAGAACATCTATAGTCCAGTATTTATTGAATGTTTCATAAACAAATTTAAGTGCATCATTTGCTTGATAAACTTTAGTTTCAAACTTCCGCTTTTTAATAGCAGAGTTTAATTCACGCTCAACCAAACCCCAAGGCGCCATACGGCGAGACTCAATTAATTGACGCTGAGTTTGGGCATCGGTAATGACACGTTGCCCTTGAGCATCCATTGCGTAACCTTTTTGAGCAATAGAGTTTGTGGCACCAAATACCTGGTTTTTAATTTCTTGAGTAAATGTTCTAATCGTTCTAGTGTCAAAAAATCCTTTTGAGTAAGCAAGGATTAATCCTATTTGGTCTTCTAGTTCATCAAGAACATTGTTGCGCTCTATATTTGTTTGAGCATTGGCAAATTTAGATTTTACCTGTGTCCTAAATTCACCAGCAGTAATCTTTGTTTTTGGTGTAATATTGATTAAATTAGCACCATTAGTAAATAAATCAATATCATCAAAGAATGCATCAAGTTCTCTTATACCGTCAAGTGGACGAGAGCCAGAATATGTTACAAAGCCAAGTGGTTTTTCTGTGCCAACAAATCTTACAATTTTAGTAATAGGTCCATTTAAAGAACCGCCAAGGATTCTTTCTTCTATTCCACCAAGTCTAGTAAAATCTCTAGTGATAGCAGAAGCCTTTAAGTTCTGTAACTTATCACGAGTTTTAATAAGTGCGCTTTTACCAAGAACTGGCTCCATAGGTACATAATCTCTTGCAAATTTATATGGGGTTCCTGTGCCTGGGTCAAGCAATGAGTCTTTAATAAATTTATACTCAGGCACACGATTAATAGCGTCATCAAATGCAGCATTTAAGCGAGTCCAAGATTCATCTGAAAATTCTAGTGGCTTGCCATCTTCAACTCTTTTAGCCCTCATCATAGAGTTCATATCTGCAATTTCATAAAGGTCAGCAGGAGCATTCTTGGATAATCTATCTAATGCTGGTAGATAACCTTTATCGGCAAGGATTAAATCTTTAACTGTGTTTGGGTCAGTCGCCCTTTGTATTGGACCAAATAAGTTTTCGTTGTTTGTGTACTTTGTAAGTATTGTAGATACTTCATCAATATTAGAAGTACTAGCCAATTTATTAACATCACTGCCAATAGAAGTCTGTCTGCCAGAAGCAGTATCGCTTTGAGTAAATAAAATACCATCATCAATGTCTTTTTCGACTTGAGAAAGATTTCTGCCTCGTGTAGCAAGTCCTGCTTTACGAGCACCTAAATTGCCAGTTTTAGCAGCAAGCCCAAATACTTTAGCAATAGCAACGTTACTTGCGAGAAAATCAACTGGACCAGTAAACCATCTTCCAACCGTATTGTCAACAAATGCTCTCTGAATATCATCATCATTCCATAAATCAACTTCATCTAAATCAATTCCACCTTTATCAAAAACAACATTTGCTATTGGCTTGATTGGTGTTAAATCTGATTTTGTAAGAGCCTGACCAAGGCTTACCTCTGCAGAACGATTATAAGCCTCGGTAATATCTGCTAATTGAAAGCCTTTTTCAAATTCATCTTTTGAGTATAAAGGGGAATCAAAATCTGTTAGTAAAGCGCCAGTAGAAATTGGACGAGTAATATATGGAGAAATAACTTCATCGTGAAGTTTAACTCCAGCCTTTAATACTAAGTCATTACTAACTGATTGATTCTTTACTGAATACTTTAAGTTTTCTTTAATAATATTTTGTGCTTCTTGTTCTAATCCAAGAGCAGCCAGTTGTTTGCTTGTTCCAATCTCAACTCCAGCAGAAGTGGCTACATTTGAAATATACTGAGATGGTGAACCAAAATTACCAGTAAATGTACCTGCCAAATATTCAGCAGTGTTACCAATAAAACCACCGACGGGTTTGGCGATATTGTCTAGGAAACTATTCCATAATGACATTATATCTCCTTAAATTCTTTTACGACTAGGTGCACTGCCTTGTGGTTGTTCTTGTGTAATTGCTTCAATAAAAGCGTCCCTATCATCTACTGAGTCCCAAGGGACTACTGATAATTTCATAATAATTCCTAGGTTTTGATAGCCTAAAGAATTTGCAAACTTATCAATATTGTCATATAAACTGCCAGGAGCAAAAGCACTCATTGCATCTCTTTTATAACAAAACTTAAAAATTGTTTGTATGAATCTGGCGCATCTGGGGCTTGAGCAGCAGCCACTAAAGATGGCATATACTTATTAATAATTTCTTTGTTTTCAATTAATCTTTCGTCGCTACGAAGTGAGGCTGGTAATACGCCTTCTCCTGCTCCACGACCAAAGTTTACGCCAGTAGATTGTGGCTCTAATGGACGTTGGGTATCATCCAGTAAAGTTTTAATACTACTCATATCAAATGCTGGTATTCCTTCTGCTTTAGCCAATTTTGCTCCACCTTGTTGTGCCATAGTTTCTACTCCAGTAGAACCTAAACTTTTCATATCTGGAATGTACATATTTGGTTGACCATCTTTGCTACCAGCACCGCCTGTTGCTGATACGCCAGTATTATTTTGAGGTGCAGTTGGTCTATTACCGCCACTGTTTTCGTTGCCAGCCACTACGCCTCCTACTTAATTTTTTTAGGTTGTTCTTTTGATATATATGGTCCTGCTGTAAATGCAGTAAGTTTAGATGCAATCTCCATTGCTTCGTGTGCATCTGCTCCAGCATATAAAGCACCTAGCGCATATGGTGCGCCTGAGCCTGCAGCATATACTCCATCTGCAGATTTACTTATTGATAACTCTTGGTCAACATCAAAGATTTCTCCACCAACAGCCATAATAAATTGAAAGCGAGTTTCTTTTGTATCTTCATCAAAGTTATAACCATTATCTGTCATACATTTACGCAGAGATGGCATAGCCTTTACAATCATAAAACGATATAAATTTTCTCTATCTTGCTTACTGGGAGTTGGTGGCTCCCAAATATGTTGTGCTATATCGCAGGGTAATGTTTCGCCTGAACCAGCAATTAAAAACATTCCATTTTCAGAAATCTTTTTAACCTCTGGATGTGAATAAATTTTTCCATCAGCATCAGTTGTTTGGCTATCGGCAACTATGAAGCAGCGGTCTTTATGTTCTAAACCAATTATTGTTGTCATTGTCCCCCGCTTAGTTAGCCTCTAGTTACGACTCTTGCTCCTGCCTTACCAGATGATGTAAGACTTGAGAGAATTGTTTGAATGTCTGGTGCTGCTTCCTCTTGAGGAAGAGCGCCTCCTGCTGGTGAGGCTGCGGGAGCAGGGGACGATTGCTCAACCATTTGTGCCTGACCAACAGGAGGAACCTGTGGTTGTGCAGGAGCAGCCTCTGGGGCGAATACCTCAGCGATTGCTTCCTCTATTGTTGTCCCTTTTTGCCGCAATTTAATTACATTTGCAATCTTCTTTACAATGTCACTTGGGTCTTGACCTTGTGCTGCCATACCAGGAATTGCTTGGCTATATGCCTGAATTGAAGATAATAGCGATTGACGCATATTTTCAATTTCAATCTTCTCTTGTTCTTGTCCAACGTTAACTGAGAATGGCATCTCACGCATAGCCATATCTTTAGAGATAAGTCCGCCACCTAATGCTTGTAGCATAAAGATTAATCCCTGGGCAGGATTTAAACCTGCAAGCATTCCATATCGAACATCGGCTGAGTAGTCGCCCTTGATGTCTTTTGATGGTTCGTAGGTAATCTCGTATGGAGAACCAGAATCTACGCCACGTATAGTTTTGGAGCCAGGGAATACTTTTTCGTCCACCTCAAAACAGATACTGATTACTTCACGAAGCGCTGAAGCAAAGATTGCTTGAGCAGATTTAATTTGAGTATCAAATGCACCCATCAAAGCCTGTACGCCTTGGCCAGTTACAATTGAAGCGTCAATGTTTCCTGTGCGAGACTCAGGGTAACGTGAACCTACACGAAGTTCTTGATTTAATAATGTTTGTTCTGTGAACGCACCTTGTGGCAGAGTAAGTTCTACACGGCGTACACCTGCTGGGTTGGCTGTTCGTATAATCGAATCGCCACCTAGTTGTAATTCGTTTACATCGTTAGGAAGTACAATAGGAGACTGTACAGATTTCTCTGCTGCTTCCATTGCAAGCATAGCAAAACGATTGCGTAGTAATTGAATACCAAGCACATCATCAAATTGTCCACGAATATCATCGTCAACGTTTGGTCGCTTGGCAACTACAATCATCAACTTGCCAATTGGATTGTTAGCCTTAGATAAAACTAAGTTATCACGGCGCGGTACATAAACTACTGACTGGTCTTTATCGTAGTAGCGTATGATTTCAATTAATCCATTTAGGTCTTGGTCATATCCCATAGGCCCAAGTAGTTGACGTTCATACTCTGGGAACTGAGCAGTTAACTCACCCAATGTCAAAGAGTATAATTTGGCAAATGCAACACAACGTCCATAGCGGTCAAATTCAGGATATGCCATCCTAGAGTTTTCTATACGTATGCGAGGCATCTGGTTTTGTTCGTCGAGTTCAATTACGAACGCAGAGAAACCGTAAGTTATATATCTATCCGCTCCTGAGTACATTTGTACCGCAAGGTCAGAGTGATTAAAATAGTTAGAAGCAATGCGAGTGCGCTTATCAGCAAAAGCACGGGCACGGTCAGAAACAGAATTCGCCGCAGAACAGTTGACTGCTGGCAGAGGCGCCATAACCTCAGAAAGGTCCCTGGCAACAATATCAATAAAATTTGCAACGACATTTGAATCTACGCCCTCTGGAAAAAAGTCAGGATATACGTCGGCGATTTTGCCTTGACGTACAGCAAGTACATCTCCAGCACGAGCATCACGCTCTGCAGCACGAAACTTGAGTGACTCAACTCGTGCAGCGATTTGTCTAATGTCTAAAGCCATTTGTTTCCTAACTGTATGTTTCGGCCCATTGTTCTGCGAAGGCTTCATTTAAATCAATTGAATGTCTTTGTTGCATTTGCGCCTTAGTCGCCCAACGGTTGTTGGCAAACTTAGATGCACTTGAGGTTTGTTGCATTAACTCTCTTACTCTAATGACGGCAAACCATAAAGCCATTACAGTATCTGTTGGGTTCCTAGTATCAGGTTTCCAAGTAATCAATTGTTGAACTAGTGTCTTAAGACCTTCAGAACCTTCATTGGAAGGAAGTTCGATTAAGTTGTTATCTTGGAAACGAGAATCTCTTACTGTCCCAAACAGTGAAGCCATAGAGGCCACACCAAATCCTGTATCCCATTTATTCTTACCAGTAAAGTGCGAGTTAAGTTGGCAACCGTATTGGGCTAACCAGTTTCTTAAATCATCATCCAAAGCGTAAGCCTTCTGGTGGGCGTTGATTTCAATTCTTATTTCTTGGGGTTTATATTTGATTACCCACTCTTCAATTAAATCTCTAATACGCTGAGGAGTAGAGTCTGTCATATTGACACAATCTAAAATATAAATTTTTCCATCAGAGCGATTGTAGGTAATTACTGCCGCCCCTGTGGCTCCTGCCATTGCTGGGTCGAGGCCAATAACTGTATATGAAGATTCAAGATGTTTTGGATGCCCTGGTACTCCAGGCTTGAGAGGTCCTCGTTTTCGCATTCCATTGACGGAACCTGCAACGCAGGTCGGCGAGAAAATTGAATTTTCGATAACATCTTCTTGTTGGTAAACCATTGCCCAAACAGACGGGGTAACCTCAGAGCGTCTTGTAAATAACGCTGGTCCATCCCACTTTGCGTATAATCCGTCTTCATCTGGTTCATCTGTTTCGCCCTCTGGTCTATCAGTCTTTGCCCAAAGGGTTTTCCAGTTTTCAGGTTTCTCATCAAACTCTAAAACCGCAGGACAGGCAAAATAGGTAAATGGAGTTTTACCACCAGTCCATTGTGAACCATCCCGCAGCATCTTATATAAATCTATTGGGGCAACACGGGTTCCTACTATAAGCAGTTTGCCGTGTCGACCCAAACGAGTGATGACTTCTTTTTGAAGCCATTCAATTTGCTTCTCCCATTCGTGGGCATTTGAGTTCATCACAACGTCATCTAGGATAATCAAGTCTGCACGAGCACCGTAAATCTGAGAGCCAATACCTAAGGCTTGCACCGTAGGGTCTTTCTCACCAGAGTCTCGCCCTGTACCTAGATAAATCATATCTGCCGACCATTGTGTAGCGTCGGACTTATATCCACCGTTAGGACCAAATGCGGTATGCAACTTGGTGTAGTTTGGGTGGGTTAATCTATCCTTGATTTGTCCCAAAAATTTACGAGCCATACTCTGAGTCTTAGAAACTATGATAACCCGTGAGTTAGGGTTGGTCACAATTTTCCAAGTTACGTAGTTAGAGGTTATGGTTGTCGACTTGGCGTGCTCAGGGGGTACGTTGATTAAGATACGTTTGTCTGAGGCTTTGTCATAAATCATAGATGGGTGAATCCAAGAAGGGTCCTGGCCATCTATTAGATTAATCCAGTTTTTCTGGTGAGGAAATATCTGGGTCTCTAAGAACTGGGTACAAAAATCCTCATAGGTTATATCCTTGAGTTCCTTCAGGTCAGCCTTAACCCCTTTACCTGCCAGGCGGGCCTTGTCAGCCATCTCTTTAAACTCAGGGTCTTGCATTGACCATTGGCGGAAGGTAACATCGTTACGTCCTACGGCTGCCATAGCGGTGGTAATAGTAGAGCCTTGCTCAAGTAGGGCTAGAACTTTCTTCTGAGCCTCGCCCTTTGGGATATTTTGTATCCCTGGTTTTCTGCCCATTTAGTTGCCCTCTGTGTCCCTTATAAATCGGTATAATAACGGTCCCTAAAAACGGTAGACCTCTCCTATATATTATAATATAATTATATATATTAAGGAGTTGCCGTAGAGCAAACGGAGGCAACTCCGTTAAAGATAATATATTTATCTTTACATATATAGATAACCTGTTTTTTTCTTAAAACCGAACATATTATTATAAATATTTTATATAATGTCCGAATTATCCATATATTAGGGCGAATATAACAGAAAAATTTGATGGTAGTATATATATATAAACTGACGCAAATTAAATAACCCTAGGGTCAAATGACGAACCTGACGGTTCTAGAAAAGTCTCAACCTTTAGTAGAGGTTTAGAGTTATCTTTTTACGTCTTAAGACTTAATAATTTTTTTTCCAAGGACTTAAAAATAAATTTCTTGGATTGATTGAAGGCTGGACTATCCCCCCTCCAGAATTTGCGGGGGTCATTAATTAATTTCGCAACACTTTCGTTTCTTAATTCATTTTCCAATTGTCGACAAATCTACATTCATTCTCAGGTTTCTTTCAGGTAGAATTCATCTTCCGTTCATCTGCACAATTACACAATTACACAATTATCTGGTACCGTTCAGTTATTAGGCGGAAAGTTTCCGCTTAAGACGGGAGAAGAAAAAATGAAAACCGCAACAAAAACCGCAACAAAAAAAGCAACATCTGCTGGAGATATTTTCCAAGCCCCGAAAACTGAAAATCTTTCAGTAATCGTTAAAGCCCTTGAGGAGGCTCACGCCATAATCCAGAAAGAAACCGACGCCCCACGTTCAGTTATTTCAATTGGCCGTTCTTCAAAAGTCCACGGACATTTCACACCTTGGACACCTTGGAAAGCAGAGGGCGAAAATTTCCACGAAATCTTTATTTCTGCCTCATCTTTCGATAGAGGGGCAGAAGCAATTTTGGGAACGCTTTTACACGAAACCGCTCATTCTCTGGATTTGAAAGCGGGAAGAAATGGCGTCAGCCAAGAGGGCTACCACAACAAAACTTTCAAAAATACCGCTGAAAGTCTTGGCCTAGAAATTGAGCAAGCCAAAAGAATTGGCTGGTCAACGACAAAAGTCCCTGCTAGTTGTATCACCAGATGGCAAAAAGCCTACGATTTGATTTCTGAGGCTTTAAAATTGGTAGCCGTTAATGACAGCGAAAAGCCAAAAGGCAGAAACAAAAACAACAAGGTGGCAGTTTGTGAATGCGGAGAGAAAATCCGCTTAAGTCTTAAGACGTACAATCTGACCCGCCCAGTTTGCCAGAATTGCGAAAGCGAATTCAAACTAGAAGACGAAGGAGGAGAAGGGGACGAATAGTCCCCCTGCATAGTTGACAACAGCCCGCCAAGGTGGAAAAATCTGGGAGTGCAAATCCCCAGACGGGCACAAGTAAGGAAAGAAATTCTTTCCTACTTAAGACAGGAGAAAAGAAATGGCAACAAAATATAAACACAGTGTCGAGATAATTCACGAAGGGCACAGCGGAGTGATGGAGTTTACTTTCACAGCCGACGAGAACACTGACCCTTCTAAAATCTTTGACCAATTTATCACTGAGTTAAGTATCATTGTGCACGACGTTGAAGAGTTAGAGTTTGAAGATTGCGACGGGTGCAGTGATGAATTTGATGTGGACGATTTAAAAGAGGACGAAAACGCAGGGCTTAAGTTTTGCAAACTTTGCAGAAAGGAAAATAATTAACGACTTAAGACATAAAGCCCCCCACCTTTAACCAGAGGGCGCAGGTTCACGACCTAGCGGGGCACGGGTTAGGGAGAAATTCTCCCCGACTTAAGACAGAAAGACAGGAGAAAAAATGCTAGTAAAAATAGCAACAACGAACGACACGAACGGAAACCCAAGACGGGGCTGGTTAAGACTAACCGCAGGCGGTCAGGTTATAGGCTGGACTGAAGAGGGCTACCTTGGACGTGGTGCAATTGAAGGCTACGACGACGGAGAAAGTCCTACCATTTACGTCAAGCCATCAGAGTATAAACGTTTCAAAAAGTGGGGCGAAACAATTCAAGAAAACTTTACAAAGGAGGAACTAAATGTCTAACGTCTTAAGACAGAAAAGCAAGTGTCAAGAATGCAACAAAAAGAAAAATCTTTTTGATGTGGTAAAGAATGGGCAAGAAATAAAAGCCTGCTCTGATTGCATAACAGAACAATTGTTAACAGGCTGGAGCAGATAAAATGAACAGAGGGCACAGGTATTATCAGACTAGAAAAGTGGTGCGTCTTGTATTCTGGGGCGCACTACTAATAGGAATTTACTACGTCGCTACTCATTTAAATTGGGTAGGAGATGGCTACTGCTGGGGAACTATGGATAAATGCTACTTAGGAGATGATAAATGAATGACGTCTTAAGACATAAAGATGAAGAGAGCAAATTAGTTGTGTGCGGAGATTGTTTGTACCCAATTAGTATTTGTGGAGGTTGTCAGTCTTAAGACGTGAGATTGAAAACACAAACAAATGAACTTGACACAGTGCACGGTTGTGCTACGGTTCTACTAACAGCAAGGACAGGAGAACAATGGAAACAAACGCAACGCTAACAGTAAGCAAAACGTTTACAGTTAACGAATTATGGGAAGCGGTGTGGGGTTGTGATGGTGCTGGTATGTATTACTGGTGCAGAAAAATACGCAAACCAAACTACCAAGGCATTGATTTATGGAAAAGAGAAGATGGAAAGATAGTACCAAATCCACAAGCGGTCAGAGTTTATGACAGCATAGGAGAAAAATCCTACGTGGTCGAGGTTGAAGACCTACGCCGTGGTTATGAACTGGCAATCAAGGCAGGGCAAACTCATTGCGGTGGTTATCAATTAGACACAGAAGATTATGATGGTTGTTTCGGAGATATGATTGTGCAATATGCAATCTTCGGCGAACTAACTTACGGTTAATTACTACTTAAGACAGGAGAAAAATATGGGAGCAAGAACAAACTTTCACTTCAAGCAAGGGGATAATTACTTAACTCTTTATTCCCACTGGGGTGGAGATAGTAAAATGCAAGACTTAGCCTATGCAATTTCTATGGCTGAACCAAGATGGGAAGACGTTGGATACGCTACTAGAATTATGGTTAGCGTATTAATCGGCGATAGTTGGACAAGTGAAACTGACTATGGACTACACGCTGACGCAATTGGTGGTGAAGAAAGTTATGAACACACCATCATTGACTTAGATAATCAAATTGTAATAGTTGATGGGGAACCTAAACCCTACAAAGACTTTATCTCTTATCACTCAAATACATTTCACGTTGGTGAGATGGTTAACTAACGTCTTAAGACAGGAGAAATATAATGAAATATCGAATAACGCTTGAAGTAGAAAGTGATTGGACATTAAAGCAATTGATAAAAGAACATCACGGTGCTCTTATATTTGGTGCTAATCACTCTTGGAAAGTATTAGAAGGATACAAAATAGAGCAGGAGAAAATAAATGATAGACAATAAGCAAAAAGAAATAGTAATCACTGGCGTGAGTACAGAGAATATGTCTTGGAAAAGATATATATACTTTAACTACGACGGCAATGAATACTCTTTAACTTTATTCTGGGACGAATTCAATGGGTATGAAATCTTCTGGCGAGAGCCAAGCAAGACACCCGATTGGGTTGTAAACTGGAATGAAAATGAACACGAGGGTATGTCCTTCGAGTGGTACCTAGACGAACTAACCTACAATATCAAATAACTACTTAAGACACAAAGGAGAAAACAAAATGGGAGCAAGTCCTAAATGGAAAGTGTACGACGCAAGTAATAACTATGTAGCAAGTGTAAGAGATACTGACGGAGCAAGTCTTCTAATGGATTTATACGGCGATGGTTCTACTATCCGCTTAGACCATAGAAGAATTGTATGGACAGAAGGCACTGATGGTCGTGCTGCTGAAAGTTATGACCAGACTGCAATCAAAATCAAAGAACGATTGATGTCTTAAGACAGGAGAATAAATGCTTTACTATGGAGAACTATCAACACCACAGCCACCAACAAAATGTTGCAACGCAAGAGCAATATGGGACGAGTGTGAAAAGCACTGGTCAGATGTCGGAAGCGGGTGCTATGCTACTTGTTGTGAGCAGTGTGGCACACAGTTAGAAACAGATTGTATGGACGGGAGTAAGTAATGGAAGAACTAGAAGGCTTAGATATATTTCAAAACCTAATAGTACTAGCAGAACGATTAGTCGAACTGACAGGAGATAACAAATGACTAAAGATATATGCCAATTTTGTGGTTGGGAAATAGCAAATCCTGACTGGTATCACCGATACAACGGTAAACCATTATGCGATGATTGCAATATGGATATGATGTTGGAAAGGCAAAGGGAACTGGAGGATAGCAAGTGAGTGAACCACGCTATTTATTCGGAGATGACTACGCCTACAATGGGGGCTATGAGGAACTGGTTAACTGTAAAGAGTGTAAGGTTGAGTATGACCGCACTGAATATCAGTCAGATACCTGTTCTGATTGCGAGGATAAAATGATTGCGAGGTTAAAGAAGTGAGACAGTTTTCTATAATTTATAATGTTAAAGGCACGAGAATTGTAGATGTATTCCTGCCCGATAATGTTAAACTACCAGAGAACTGGGACAGTCTTAAGACAGAAGAGCAAGATGAATTTTTATATGCTCATCAATCTCATTCCGTCCTACGCACAGAAGACTTGAACTATGGTAATGTCTTCGAGATATGGGAAAACGATAATAAACTGAAGATGGTTAAATGAACTTAGATGCAGGGTTGCTACCACCTGAATGGGTAAAGGAAGCCTTGTGTGCTGAGGTAGACCCAGTAATATTTTTCCCTGAAAAAGGGGATAGAACTGTAGACGCAAAGAATACATGCAAGGCTTGCAATGTCAAGACTCAATGCCTTGAATATTCATTAACTAATAATGAAAGGTTCGGTATATGGGGCGGATTAACAGAACACGACAGAAGAAAACTCAGAAGAAACCTTATAAAAAAAGCAAGTTAATAGGAAAACGGGTAGTGGCTATGGCCTTGTTAGTCATTACCCTAATCTTTTATCCCATACAAAGACTAGGAATACCGCATAAATCCCCCACTCCTGAACCTACAAAGGCTACAATGGAGCAGAAAAAAGCCAATAAAACGTTGGCTAAAAAGATTGCTTGGACTGGATACGGTTGGAAAGATAAGGAGTGGACTTGCCTTGATAGAATATTCTATAAAGAAGCAAAGTATGACCATCTTGCAAAGAACCAATCTGGTTCAAGTGCATACGGAATTGGACAAAGACTTAAAGAAACAAGTAAAGACCCAATGGTTCAGTTATTGCATACATATAAATATATCCAACACAGATACAAAACCCCTTGCTCTGCTTGGCGGTTCCACGTTAAACACAACTACTATTAATGTTTGACTTAAGAGGTGAACCAACATTCATATGTGTATGTGGTTCAAAGATGTGGAACTTAAAGGTTATTTGGGATATTGAAACTAGACAGGTAGGAATGTATTTGTTAGACCAAGTATGTGATGAATGCGGGGCAGTAGCCACCGCTCCGACAGAGATAGATGGGTGTGAGTAATGCCAACTTATGAGTATAGATGTAATAAATGTCAAGCACTTTACATCTTAAGCAGAAGTGTAGATGAACGAAGTCATAAAGTTGAATGTGTCTGTGGTGAGATAGCAGAAAGAGTTTTTAGTTCTGTCTCTATTCAATTCAAGGGCACTGGATTTTATAAGACGGATAACAAATGAAAGATTTACTAAGTACTACCTTTAGTATCAGCAGGTTGTTCTTCAGTATTGCTGCCATTTTCATTATGCTTTTCTAAATCAACATCATTGTATGGTTTAAATCCACCAAGTCTACGAATTAATCTATTGAGTGCACGACGTTGCCTCATACGGGCAGTATCTTCTGAACCAAGTTCAAGGACATCAGCAATTAATCTATATTCTAATGTTTCTGCGTGTCTTAAGAATAAAATCTTTCTATCTTCTTTTGATAGTTTCCAATATGCATAGTCAATTTCTATCATCATAGCCATAAGATTACCGCCTTCGGCAGGAGCAGATGTTCCTCTTACTCCACCTAAATCTAATTTGTGACCAATATTTATTTCACCTCTTAAGACAGAGGGCAACAGTGCCTCTACCAAACCTGCCTCATAGTAGTATAAATCACTGGTTTCGTAGCCACTTGTGTTGGCTTTCCACTCTTGACAATAGTCTAAAGCGTGGTTACGTAGAGAGCGATAGATTAAATTCTTTACATCTTTCTCACCAATCTTTTCCCACTCTTCTACTTTATTCGGGTGTTCAAAGAACCATTGGTATAAAGATTGTTTAATATCTTTCAGTTCAACCATTGGAAATTTTTTATAATACTCGGAAGCAACTGCGTCAACAACATACTCCCAAGGTTTTATCTTACTCCACTCCATTTACTTCCCTCTTGTGTAACCTAGTTGCCGTCATTAAATCATCTACTGTAATTAAAAATCCTTTAGATATATTAGGTGGAATGTTGCAAGTAATTTCTCTACCAAACTTTTCAACTGCATATCTAAGTGCGTCGGTAGGAACAATGAGTGTGCTATCTTCTAAAACAAAAGCCCAATACGAAGCCTCAGTTACACCCAATCCTGACGGTGCCCAATCCTCTATCTTCTTAAAGAAACATTCAGTTTCAATATAAAGGTTATTAGTCTTAGCCCATTTCCTATCACGCTTTACTTCAACTGTTCGTTCGCCAGTAAGCAACTCATCTACAAGTTGTTCACCCTTACGTCCAAAGCCAAAGTCTAAATCAAACGAAGACTTGCTAGTCATTATCCCACTTATCTCTGAGCACTAGTAGTCCGATGATGGCATAGTTAGCCATATCCTTGAACGAGTCCTCAAGGGATTCGTATTGTGGTTTCCCGCCTTGGTCAACAAGGTTATTAATCCTTGCAAGTTTATCGTGCATACGCACTCGCAATCCATTGACAGGTCCACCAGGGGATTCGCTGATGTTTTTCGGACCGTAATCAATGTGTTTGCTGAGGAGTAAATCTTTGAGTTCATTAAATATATCCTCTACATCTCTTTTAAATTCTGGTTTAAGAGCAGGGGAATCTTTAACGTTAACACCAGATAATTTTGTTGAATCTCTTTCGAGTATATGTGGAAGCCTTGATTTTCCAAGTGGGTTATAATCTGCCATATTTCTTCACTCTCCGCTTTCATTGGTAGGGTTTTCCTCTTCTAATAATGTCTTAAGACTATCATCAAAATCCTTTAATGCTGACTTAACCACCATATCTTCTATGAGTTCTTCTATTGGTTCAAAGCCATTCTCAGAAGCAAAGAGGGTTACATAGGTTGACTGAGTAATTAACTTAACTTGCTCAGGACTATCTGCATTGTTATAAATAAATTTAAGCATTGAACCAAGCATTAACCTGTATCCACTAGGTAAAACTAGATAAGGGTCAAACTCTTCATCATCTTCTAGCAAGTGGTCGACCAACTCAAAAGAACTATCAAACTCTTGCCCACATTCATTGCAAGTATTGTAGGGTGGTTGGTCTTCAAGGTTCATTTACTATTTATCTTATTGTGAAAATAGTTCGCACCTTCTTGTACAAACATTGAGTTAACATCGTGCCCATCAGGTAGTTGAACAATGGTTACTGGTAATTCACGAGCAAGGCTACGAGCAAACTCAGTGCCAGGTTGGTCTCCATCTGCGAAAACGAATACTCTTTCAAAGTCAGCAAGCAATCTTGTGTAATGTTTCTTCCAACTATTAGCACCAGGTACACCAATGCAAGGTATGCCAACACAACCTGACATAGTTATTGTATCTAGTTCACCTTCACATACCCCAATAAAGTTATTTGCTTTTTCAATATCAAGTACGTTATACATTTTGGTTTCAGCACCAGTTAGCCCCATATACTTAGGCTCAACAGCAGGGTTAAGAGAACGAAATCGCAAATCAACAACACCAGTCTTGGTGACATACGGTATAGCAAGTCTGCCAATGTATGTTTCGTGTCCAACCTCAGGCTCCTCTACTACGCCTAATTGCGCCAGCCGTGCTATCTCTATTGGAATGCCCCTGTTTTTTAGGTAGACTTCCGCCTGATAAATGTTTTCCCTGTACTTTTCCGTTGCTTTCCCCAACAACTCTTTCTGCAATACGCTTTGCTTCACGTAGATTTACCCCTTCTTGTTTGCTAATGATTTGTAAACTGTTACCCTGCATTCCGCAGGCAAAACAGATGAATATATTATTGTTGAGATTAGCACTTCCCGACTGGTGAGTATCGGAGTGGAATGGACACTTGAGATTAACTTGTCCGCGAGTTTGTCGTATGTGTGCTCCGTAGTGTGTAAGTACTTCTCTGATACTTGGTAAGTCATTGTCATTTTTTCTCACCATATCCTGCCTCTCTAAGCAGATTCACTGCATCTTCAAGTCTTAAGACTACAACCCAGTCTTTAATTTTTTGTTCTCCCTGTCCATTGAGTCTTAAACAAACTAAACCAAGCACACCATTCTTTGCACGTTCCTTTAATTGTGCAATGGCACTAGATGGATTAAATCCAGTACGTGCTTTTATCTCCCAGTCAACACCAATACAGCCAGTTATATCTGTACCACTGCGCCCAGCACCAGTAGATTCTGCATATGGAAATCCATTAGCCACTAAGTATTCAGCAACTACTTTCTGACTTCTATATCCCCTATGTTTACGGGATTGAGATGGCACTAATATGCACTCTTATCTTTCTTAAGAATGCGAACAGCCCAATCTAAACCAGTATTAAGTCCATCTCCCCATTCATCTTTTGCATTAATCTTTGCTTGTTCAATCTTGCCAATGAAGTGTTGTATCTCTGCATTTAATTCAAGTAATACGAGTTGACGTATCTCTTGAGTCATATCGTTTTCTTCTTGTATCATCATTCTCCTTATATATTTTCTGGTATATCGTCCATAAACATATACTCAGGATTGAACGCTAACCACGTTAGCAAGTTAGCGTTTGCATCAGCCCTTCCGTATCTGTTCTTCACGGGAGCAACAGCCATTGATGTTCCCACTACACCAAGTGTACAGATAAGGGCAGGTAATTGTGCTACTTTGCCCTGTAATGCAGAGCGTGGCTGACAAGGGTCTCCTTGTACTGCCTCACTCGTATGATGAAGAATAATAATTGCTGCATTGGTAGCACGAGCAAGGTACTTTAATTCCTTCATAATTGCTCTCATTGAGGCAAACTCTTCGCCACCATCAGTAGCAATATCCATTAAGTTATCTACAAAAATTGCAGTCGGAGGACAGCCCCATAGTTCTTCAAAGGCTTGAACTTCTTCATCAATATCCTGCAATGTAGGACTAGATTCAAATGACCATACTACGTGTGAACCTTTGGCAAGAGTTGCTTTGGTCCAACCATAATCAGTATTCATTAACTGTTCTACATCAGTTTGATTCTTGCCTGAAATCATTGAGGCTAATCGCATAGCCATAGTATGAGCATTGGTATCTGCTGATATATAAAGACTAGGCACCTTCATCTTTAATGCTAAGGCCAAGGCAAGCGTTGACTTACCAACGCCAGGAGTACCAGCAAGCATAGATACTTCTGCTCTACGCAAAATAATTTTATTACTTTCAAATGCTCTGAATACAGAGGGCAGAGGTTCTCCACCAATATCTGACCTACCTACAGAGCGAACAAGTGTACGCATTTACTTCTCCCATCTAATGATGGTAAGAGAATTTCTAACTGTCTTCCCCACCAATTAAAAATTCTCTTACCAAATTTATTCAAGTTCTGGTTGTATTAACCGTTCATTACTTGACATTGGTCCGCCCCTTGAGGCTGTGGACACACCCACATCTTGTACGGTTTTCCGTTTTTCTTGCTGATACCACTCAAGAATTTCCGATTTCCGTGTATGCAAGTAGGCGACGCTTCCGATGTCTGGACGATTGATGAGGTAACTGCGGGCATAGTGCCTTGAGTTAAACCAGTGGTCCCCAAAGGGGCAGCAGTGTAAGCACCTGCAATTAACTTTCCAGTTGCTGCAATCTGTGTTGAGTAATCACTCACACCTTCAAGCAACACTGACAGTTCATCAGATGTATTAGCACGTATGTTAATCAAATCTCCATTAGGAGACTTGTAAGAAACTTGCAGTTTCCAGTCTTCATTAGCCATTATTTGCCTTTCGTAAATTGGCAGTGTTCTGTGAGTCCACAGTAACTGCACGATTGTAAGTTTGGTAGAAAGATACCAGCCTTCCTAGCCTTGTCGAATCCATCAACAAAGTATTCCAACATATCTTTTGTATATCTACTAAGGTCAATCATCTCTCCTGTCCCTGACTCACGAGACATCCAGTAGTTACCTAGATTGACTTCAACACCAAGCATCTCTTCTACACCAACTTTATAAAAGCCAAGTTGTAAATCAGATGTTGGTTTACGTGTGGATGTTTTCAAGTCGACAATCACAAGTTGTCCGTTAACTTCAAATATCCTGTCAATAAACATCTTCACTGGCACGTCAGCGATTATGGGATTTAACTCCAACTCGATAGCACGAACACCCTGTGGGGTAGTCCATATCTTCCAGTCTTTATTGTTCTTGCGCCAAGAGATGTAGTTGTCTACCCACTTGGAACCCTGTTGGTACCACCAAGTTGCATCCTCTTTGTTAGGATTTTCTTTAGTGGAACGACCCGCAGTGCGGGCTGTACTTAAATCAATATCCTTGGTTTCTGCTTCCCAAGCCTTAGTCCATAACTCATTCATTTTCTAAGTCATACAATTCTGTGGCTAAGTGAAATGCTCTACCACCAGCAGACCAGACACTTGGTTCCTCAGGTACTTGAAGTAATCTTCCTAAGTAATACTGATAACCACAAGTCAAAAAAGTTGTAAATGCTGAGTAAGATACGTGAGCAGGTAATTCATATCCATCAAGTTTAATCATCAAGACCTAGTTTATCGTAGAGATAATCTACTTCTTCTTTTAACTCTTTAATGTTTTCATTAAGAAGATAAATAGCATCAGATAATTCTTCAATAACTTCATTAATTCTTTTATTAAACATTTTAACTCCTGTCTGGTAGTGTTTAGATAGTCCTCCCATGGAGGACAGGAGAGTACTCGACACGAGAGAACTATCTAAATTTAGTTATATATTATAATATATATATTATAATATGGCGCCTTGGCGCCTATATATTATTAATATATAGGTTATAATATATTCAATTATACACAGATAGGACATCTAATGCAAAGCGACACACCCAATTTCCCTAACTGGTTTGTAGGTCAACAGTATAACTTTGAGAACCATTTAACCGAGTTTGAGGGTAAACCAAACCTTAAGTTCCTACAGATTGGCGCCTATACAGGCGACGCTTCAGTATGGTTACTTGATAATATATTAACTGACCCAACATCTACCCTGACAGATATAGATACCTGGAAAGGTTCAGATGAAACTGAACATAAAAACATTTCATTTGATAATGTCCATACCTACTACCTAGAACGAACCAAGAAGTATAAGAACCTATTATCAATTCAATCTAAGTCTGAGTATGTACTACCTAATCTTAATCATACTTATGATTTCATATATGTAGATGGAGACCATACTGCAAAGGTTGTTGCCGATGACGCTGAAGGTGCGTGGAAAATCCTTAAGCCTGGTGGCATAATTGCCTTTGATGACTATATGTGGGGGCAAGACTTGCCAGAGTATACTACCCCTAGGCCAGCGATAGATGACTTTCTCAGCAAATACACAGGAACATACGATATTCTAACCAAAGAGTATCAAGTTTGGCTTATGAAAAAATGACCCAACAGGGATATAATATATACAATAGGGAGAGATATATGAAACTCAAAATACGTAATCCGTTTTACTTTACTGAAAGCAAGATAGCGGTAATTCGGTGTGCTCGCTGTGGTAAGCAATATGGAGTGGCTATTCCTAACCTAAGAGCAGTCAATTATTGTAGTCAATGTAAATGACAAAAAACCCCTCTTCCCAGTATCTCTACTAGGTTGAGGGGTATTCGTGTCTCTAAAGGGCCTCTAAAGGCTTATGAGAGATATATAATTAGTTGCTTCCGCGACCAAACTCTGTGGCTGAGGAGTCCAAAGCCTTCAGAAGAGGTCCTGCAACTGCTGCAACTCCTGCTGTTGCTAATGCCTTGATATCTGTGTTACCAGCAAGGTATAGAGCAAGCACAGCAGCAAAGGCTGCACGTGCATAAGAGATTGCAATTGCTTTTAGTTTAGTTGTATTCATATTTTGTCCTTTAAGGGCGAGCAACACCCATTACTAGGGAGTAGGAACGTTTCTTTAGATACACACCATCTCCGTTTGACTGGCTACCCTTATTATCCCCAGAGGTATTACCCTCATAGACCATAAGGTATTTCTTACCATCGTTGCTAG
>Ga0209087_1000473_pt1 | contig 25709 bp, 22 predicted proteins | sample S_130805_EF_Meta_FD_187321 | JGI IMG/M metagenome (GOLD analysis project Ga0209087, IMG submission 187321) | Freshwater microbial communities from Lake Simoncouche, Canada to study carbon cycling - S_130805_EF_MetaG (SPAdes) (version 2) | ecosystem: Environmental > Aquatic > Freshwater > Lake ... | reverse complement strand
CATCATGAAAGAGATTGGACTTGATTCATATCGATTTTCCATCTCGTGGCCACGAGTTCAGCAAACAGGAAGTGGTGCCTTTAACGAAAAAGGTATGGCCTTCTATGATCGTTTGATTGACGGGTTGTTAGAGCGAAATATTCAACCGAATATCACCTTATATCACTGGGATCTTCCTGAAGATTTACAATCAATCGGGGGATGGGCAAATCCAGTGGTAGTTGACCTATTTAGTGATTACTCAGCGAAGATGTCAGCGCGGTATGGTGACAGAGTTAAGTACTGGGCAATGATTAATGAGCCGTGGTGTGTAGCTTGGCTTGGAAACCTCACTGGCGAACATGCGCCAGGAATTCGAGATTTACCAACAGCGGTAAGAGTTGCACATCAATTAGTCCGCGCACATGCAAAGGGATCACAGGCGGTAAAGAGTGAATCACCTCATGTGCTTGTAGGCGCCGTCAACAATCTCACAAATCCGATGTTGCTTGGACCGTCAACAGTAGAAAACTTGAAGGATCTCGAGATTGTCGATGGTTATAAGAATCGTTGGTGGATGCAAGGAATGTACGAGGGTCAATATCCTGCCGACCTTGTAGAAATTTTTCAACGTGAAACTGGAATTTTCTGTGACGAGAATGAAATTGGCGATGTTTCCTACGGCCGTGACTGGATTGGCGTTAATTACTACAACGCTGACGTCTTTAAAGGTGGCGGCAACGGCGCAGAACTTTTCCCAGGTACCACTTCAATTGATGGCGCAGGCTTTGGAAAAGAACGTACAGATATGGGCTGGTCTTGGACGCCTGATGGCATTAAAGAGACACTCATTCAAGTCTCACAGAAGTATCCAGATATTCCTATCTTCCTTACAGAAAATGGCACCTGCTACAACTATGGACCATCAGAAGATGGAAAGATTCATGACGTCAAAAGAGATGAATACCTTGCGCGTTACATCAGTGCATGTGTTGATGCTCATAAAAGTGGCGTCAATCTTAAGGGCTATTACGTCTGGTCTCTTTTGGATAATTTCGAATGGGCCTGGGGCTTTGAAATGCGCTTCGGACTCGTTTTTGTAGATTTCAAGAATAAGATGAAGAGAACTCTCAAGGAGAGTGCACTGGCATATAGGGACCTAATCAGATCATTTAGGAGTTAAGTCTAAGCGTGAATATTTCCCATACTCTCCTGCGTTGATAGGATCCCCCTGTGAAGGAAAATGTCACGCTGGAAGATGTTGCTAAACGCGCCAAAGTTTCGCGGGCAACGGTTTCTCGCGCCGTAAATAACCCAGATTCGGTCTCTCCTGAGGCGCTCAAGCGAATAGATAAAGCGATCAAGGATATGAATTACATCCCTAATCGCCATGCGCGCGCCCTGACAGGGGTACGAACACAGACAATCGGGCTCATATTTTTTCACGATATTAATACTCTCTTCGAATCTGCATTTTGGGGACATGTAATCAACCCGATTTACGAGAAGCTGAGTGCTCTTGGTTACGATCTACAACTTATTGCGCACGCGAGAAAAAACACTGCTGATAATGAGTACTCCGAGGATATCGCCGAGAAAATTTCTGGATATAACGTTGATGGATTCATAGTTGTGGGTCAAGTTCCAAAGAATCTGGAGTCTATTTTTAGTCAAGTAAGAATCCCTATGATTGCCTTTGGTGCGCCGCTTTTTCCAACAACAACAATTTCTTGGGTGGATACAGATAATAAAGTCGGCGGAAGAATGGCAATTGATTATCTTGTGAGCAAGAAAAGAAAACGGATCGGCATGATCACCGGTGGATTAGATGAATCCTGGAGCGTTTCCCGTTTTGAAGGCTACAAGAAAGGGCTTGTGAAGGCCGGTATTGAGTATGACCCTTCACTTGTTGAGCATAGTTCCAATACGTATGCGAGTTCAGTAGCGATGACCGAACGTTTAATGCACCGACGCCATGATATTGATGCGATATTTGCCGGTAATGACGAGATGGCTTTTGCGGTTATTCAAACCTTAAAGGAGTTGAACTACTCTGTGGGCTCAGATGTTTTGGTAATCGGTTTTGACAATACAAACCGTGGCCTACAGACCTTTCCAAATATCACGACCATCGGCCAAGATTTTGAAAAAATTGGAGAGAGTTTGGTAGCTGGTTTGTTGAAGAAAATGAAGGGCGAAAAGATTTTATCTAAGAAAATTGCGCCAAAACTGATTCTCCGGGGAAGCGCTTAAGATTCTCGAAGCGTAGGATTTTTCTATAGGTTGTGCTCGGTCTGAATTAAGCGGACCGTCTTTGATTTTCCACGCATAACAAGTGAGTTACTAGTCGCTCCGAATTTTGTATATCGGACACCCTGAACTAGTTCTCCGTCGGTAATTCCTGTCGCCGATAAAAAGACATCATCAGAGTTACAGAGATCAGAAGTTGTGAGTACGCGAGCTTCGGTGACGCCATCTTTATGTAGCTGGCCTTGTATCGCACCGCCCAAACAGATCATTGCAACGGCGGTGATTACTCCTTCAGGAGTGCCACCAATTCCCATAAGTAGATCAATTCCTGTATCTGGTCGCGCAGTTTCAATTGCTGCGGCAACATCTCCATCTTGAATCAATTTAATTCTGGCACCAGTTGCGCGGATCTCTTCCATGAGGCCAAGGTGTCGAGGACGGTTAAGAACGACGACGGTAATGTCACTGACCTTTAAAGATTTAGCTTTTGCCACCGCTGCAATATTGTGAGCAACGGATGCTGTAATGTCGATGACAGAGGCTGCCTCTGGGCCGGTGACGATCTTGTTCATATAAAAACTATCCTGCGGGTCGAACATTGAGCCACGTGGTGCTAACGCGATCACACTGATTGCGCCGTTCATACCTTGGGCTGTCAGTGACGTTCCATCAATGGGGTCGACTGCAACGTCACAGTTGGGGCCATCGCCATTTCCGACGTGTTCTCCGTTATGAAGCATCGGCGCTTGATCTTTCTCGCCTTCACCAATGACAACAATGCCGGACATATCAACGGTGTTGATCATCGCGCGCATTGCTTTTACCGCTGCGCCATCAGCAAGATCTTTTTCGCCTCGTCCTACCCACGGTGCTGCAGCAAGTGCTGCAGTTTCTGTCACGCGAACTAACTCAAGAGCTAAGTTGCGATCTGGAATCATGGGTCTTACTCCCTCGTTACATCAGCGCCAAGTGCGCGTAACTGCTCTGCGAACTCAGGGTACCCACGATCAACGTGGAAAGCGCCATCTACAGTGGTGACACCCTCTGCCACGAGCGCTGCCAAAACCAATCCAGCACCTGCGCGAATATCTGTAGCCTCAACTGGAGCGCCAGAAAGCTGGGTAATTCCATGAATTGAGGCGTGATGGCCATCAACATGGACCTGTGCACCAAGGCGGCTTAATTCATTAACAAACATAAATCGTGATTCAAATACATTCTCCGTCACAAGAGAATCACCATCTGCAATCGAATTCATCGCGATAATAAAGGGCAAGAGATCGGTAGCAAATCCAGGATAGGGAAGTGTTGCAACATCAACTGCAGTAGGGCGTTGCTCCATCTTGACGCGAACACCATCTGCCGTTGAAGTGATAATCGCTCCTGCGGAAGCAAGCTTTTCGAGCATTACTTCCATGTGATCAACACGTGCGCCATGAATAGTGATATCGCCTTGTGTCATCGCTGCAGCAAATGCCCACGTGCCAGCGATGATGCGATCTGCGACGGTAACGTGATGAGCCGGACTTAACTCTTTAACGCCGGTAATTGTGATGACTGGAGAACCAAGACCTTCAATCTCTGCACCCATCGCGATGAGGAACTCACCGAGATCTACTAAATCTGGTTCGCGTGCTGCATTTTCAATAGTGGTGACACCGTGAGCTAATACAGCAGCTGTCATAAGATTTTCTGTTGCTCCAACACTTGGAAAATCTAGTGAGATTGCCGCACCCTTTAAACCTTGTGGCGCTTCTGCAATGACATATCCATGTTCAACATGTGCTGTTGCACCCAATGATTCAAGTCCCTTAATGTGAAAATCTAAGCCACGAGATCCGATTGCATCTCCGCCTGGCAAGGCAACTTCGGCCAGACCAATGCGCGCCACCAATGGCCCTAAAACATTTATTGAGGCACGCATCTTGCGAACAAGGTCATAATCGGCGCGATGCGATGGAGTTGCGGGAACATCGATGGTCAGTAGCGAACCTTCGTGTGTGACGGTGCAACCCAATCGTCGCAGCAGGTCAGACATGATCTCAACATCTGCAATGGCTGGCACATTTGCGATCGTGGTCTCACCGACGGCCAAGAGCGAGGCTGCCATCAACTTCAGGACTGAGTTTTTAGCGCCACCTACGTGGACCTCGCCGACCAGTCGAGCGCCGCCATGTATGCGGAAGCGATCGTCCGGGTGGAGATCGTGCTGAGGTGCCATAGCGGCATTCTACTTATAAGGTAGCGCCATGGTTAATCTCACGCGTATTTATACAAAGACTGGCGATGACGGCACAACTTCTCTTGGAGATATGAGCCGCACATCCAAGAACGATCCTCGCCTAGAGGCATATGCAACAGTTGATGAAGCAAATTCAACGATCGGCGTTGTCCTTGCAACCGATGCGTTAGCTGATGATGTCCGAGCCTTGCTTGTACGAATTCAGAATGATCTCTTCGATGTGGGTGCAGATCTCTGTACGCCAGTCGTTGATGCCCCGGCATTTGAACCACTACGCGTTTTAGAATCACAAATTGTGTATCTGGAAGAAGCAATCGATAAGTACAACGCAGAACTTGAATCACTTCGTTCATTTGTACTTCCATCAGGAACTCCTGCAGCAGCTCATCTTCATGTCGCTCGCACAGTTGTTCGTCGCGCAGAGCGTTGCACATGGGCAGCAATTCACGCATTCGGTGGGGGAGTAAATCCTCTGACAGCAAAATATCTCAATCGTTGTTCAGATCTACTCTTTGTTCTTGCACGTATTGCAAATAAGGAGATCGGCGATCAGCTCTGGGTACCTGGAGCTAATCGTTAATTTCTAGCGGCGAAGATAGGTGTTGCTAGGAACGGTCTCTGTCGTTGCATCTTGATGGCAAGTAATCCCAAGAGGTACTACAGCGATTGTTCCTGAATAAAGTTCACCTGAAGGTAGTACCAAGGTAACAACTTCTTTCGGTGCTGACTTCTTGACAAGAGTGCGCAACATCCCCAAAGTCAGATACGAGCCAGCAATATCTGGGTTCGGAGTTATTACCTTTGAGTCAATTTCCCAATACACGCAGCCAATAAGTGAAGCAATTTGCAGTCGGCCACATGAAAACTCTTTACATGCTGCGATTGCTTTAGCCAATGAAGAATTTCCAGCAGCCACATTCATCATCACTTCTACAGTGGGAGTTCGATAATAAATATCATCCATCACCTTAAATCCAAGCGGTGGCCATTTAGGTGATGGAGAAGGAGCTACTGGCTTCTTCTTTTTCTTAACAGTTGCCTTCTTTGTCGGCGTTGGAGTGGCTTTGACAGTAGCTTTCGCAGTCGGCGTTGGAGTTGCTTTAACAGTTGTTTTAGGCGTCGGCGTCGGCGTCTTTGTTGCAGCCATCGACTGTGCAGGTATCAATGCAAGGCACAAGGTGAGAACTAAAGTAGTACGTCTCATCGATCACTCCATCTAAATGTGCGAAGTGAGAATACGAGACCAATCACAAGCCAGATTGAGATAACAAGGAATGATTTCCCGATCTCCCATTGGCCGGCGACTTCCTGTGAAGCAAATGAATCAGGAAGAAATACAGAGCGCATCGCTTGAGTCATCCACTTCAGAGGGAAGATCGCGCCTACTTGCTGCATCCAGGCAGGGAGCTGAGTAAAGATAAAGAAGACTCCGCTGATAAATTGAAGAACAATCACAACGGGGGAGACAACTGCTGATGCCCCGCGTCCGCTCTTGGGAATAGCAGAAAATGCGATTCCGAGTGTGGTCGATGCGGCGCTTCCCCAAATAATCAACCAGGTAAAGGTAAACCACTTGTATGGATCGGTGGGTAGATCAACACCGAAGAAGAGGACTCCTGCGATGAGTGAGAGAATGACTTGAGTCAACATAGTGGCAAAAACAAGTATTGATTTGCCAATGAAGTAGCTAGTGGCGGCCATTGGAGTCCCGCGCAAACGTTTGAGCGAACCGAATTCTCGCTCGATTGGAATCATGATGGCAAGGTTCTGGAAACCTGAATTTACAAGGCCGGATGCAATCATTCCGGCAACGAAATATTGGCTAAAGGTCACACCCGGTGCGATCGATTCTGAAAATACAGAGCCAAAAATTGCTAAGAGAATCAGGGGAAATGCGATGGTGAAGACGACAGATTCACGTTGACGCATGAATTGTCTGATCTCAATATTGCCTCGCAAGAGACCAAGAGCCAAAGTTGAGGGAGTGTGATCTATTTTCTTATTCATCTTCGCCCCCAATCATCTCAAGGTAAATATCTTCAAGCGTTGCTCGCTTAACAATAAGCTCAGGTACTTCTCCACCAAAGCGCGCAGAAAGCTCTGCCACAAAAGCTGTTGGGTTATGAGCCTTCTCGACCTTGACTATGCCATCTTCGCGCCAAGAGACCTGAGCAAGAGAAGTTGCACGTCCGCCGAGTTCGGCAGGGGTAGAGACTTCGATGATCTGCCCCTTTTTAATGACTGCTACACGATCTGCCAGAGCTTCTGCCTCATCCAAATAATGTGTCGTGAGCAGAATGGTGCGACCTTCGCTCTTTAGAGTGCGAATCAGAGACCAGAAATCACGACGAGCTTTGGGATCAAAGCCGGTTGTTGGTTCGTCAAGAAAGAGAAGTTCTGGATTGCCGATAATGCCAAGTGCCACATCTAAACGTCGACGTTGGCCGCCTGAAAGAGTACGAACTAGTGCACCTTGCTTCTCGCGCAATCCAACAGCATCAATGACTTCCTCTGGATCGCGTGGGTTGGAGTAGTAATGCGAAAAATGTTTGATGCTCTCAGCCACAGTGAGGTCGCCAGCATCGTTACTCGATTGCAGAACTATTCCAATTCGATTGCGCCACTGGCGAGCAGAGAGTCCACCGATTGCTGGATCAGTTTCTAAAACCTGCACATCTCCACCATCACGACTTCTAAATCCTTCAAGGATCTCGACAGTGGTCGACTTTCCCGCACCATTTGGTCCCAAGAGAGCAAATATCTCGCCTTGCTCGACGCTGAGATCGACTCCATTGACCGCGGCGAGCTCTCCATAGAATTTCTTGAGGCCTTTGACCGCAATCACATGCTTCATAAGTGTCACTGTGCCACATTGGGAGCAAAAGTGCGAGAAAATAGAATATGAGTCCGCGCCGCAACTATCCGAAGAATCGTAAGTCAGGCGGCGGTAGTGGCGATGACGAGCACCGTGAGATAAATCCCTCAAATCAAAGTTTTGTGGAAGATGAGGATGGCTTATGGGTCGTCAGGCAACTCACAGGATCAGCTGCTAATAAACCATATCGCTGTCCAGGCTGCGATCAACTTATTCCGATGGCAACTCCACATACTGTTGCATGGCGTGATGGTGAAGAAGATTTACGACGCCATTGGCATAACGTTTGCTGGAGCAAGCGCCACCATCGCAGACCGAAGAATTTTTAAGGATAACGAACATGTCGAAACCAATCCGTCCGAGCACAGTGTTGCCAGCAATTCGTACCCCATTTACTGTGACAACAGCAGATGGTCAAACTTTAGTAGGAGAAGTTGCCGCACCGATTAATGGTCAGATCTCGCCAGCCGTGTTGATGCTCCACCCCAATCCAACAGGTGGGGGAATGATGGATTCACATATCTATAAAAAAGCTGCCAATCGACTTCCTGCAATGGCGGGTATCACTATCGTCCGTTTCAATACTCGCGGAACAACAAGTGAAGCGGGCACAAGTACGGGTCTTTATGACAATGGGGATAGCGAAAAATTTGATGTAGAGGCGATGATTAATTACTGCTTTGATCAGCTAAAGATTGAAGAGCTTTGGGTGTGCGGATGGTCCTTTGGTACAGATTTAGCGATTCGTCACGCTCGTGATCCGCGGATTAAAGGTCTGATTCTCTTAAGCCCACCACTTAAGTATTCTGCTGAATCAGATCTAGATTTTTGGGTGAATGATCCCCGAACGATAACTGCACTCATACCTGAATTTGATGACTATTTACGCCCAGAAGAAGCTCGAGCAAGATTTGCAAAGATTAAACATATGAAGTTAATTGCGGTCGATGGTGGAAAGCACTTATGGGTAGGAGAGCCCGCTGTCCATTTTGTTCTCACTGAAATCACGCGAGTAATCGCGCCAGAGAAATTACCGCTTACGCAAGAGATTGAAGACTAATTCTTCTCTGTTTGTGGAAAGACAACTTCTTCTAAGATCAAGATGATGGAAGCTGCAATCGGGACTGCCAGCAATCCTCCGATAAGACCTAGTAGTGAAGTTCCAAGTAGGGCTGCGATAATTGTTACTGCTCCAGGAACGTTGAGCGCACGCTTCATAATGCGGGGAGTCACTACATAGTTTTCGATCTGCACATAGACAATGTAGGCAACAAAGGCAATTACTCCATAGAGGAGAGATTGCGTAAGAGCAATCAGAGTCACGATTGCGCTGCCGATGTAATGGCCAATCAGTGGAATAAATCCACACACCAGGACGATCATCGCGATAGCAAAGGGCGATGGAAGCCCTAAGACAAAGCTGAGGATGAGGACAAAGATTGATGCCATAAAGGCGATCGCAATCTGACTTCCAACAAATGAACCAACTCGCGCAATGATGGCAAAGGTTAACTTTGATACACGTTCACGACGGGTTGCAGGGACAAAGCGCAGACCAAAGTTGGTTGCTTGCGGCAATCCAATAATGAAGTAAAGGGTAAGAATAAGGACTGTAATTCCAGTAAATGCGCCGGAGAGAACTGTCTTTCCTACACCGATTACTCCACCAAAGGCAGAGATAATCAGAGTTCCATCAGAGGTTACTTCCGCTAACTTGGTTTGAAGAGTATCGATAATGCCAAACTGTGAATTGAGATCAGCAATTAGTGGATGGCTCTCTAGATCTTTCAATAATCCAGGCGCTGAATTAATGAGCGAAGTGCCCTGTGAAATCACTGGAGGGATAACAACAGCGATAAAGAAAGCAACAAAGGCGAGAACACCAACAAATATGGCACCCACTGCACTTACTCGCGAGAGACCGCGCTTGCGTAAAGCTTCAACTGCTGGATTCAGGCCCATCGCTAAATAGAGGGCGAGCAGAATAATGATAAATATCTGACTTGCACTTGCAAGTGCTCTCAATAGAACGATTGCTGCCAGAGCACCGAGAGTTGCAACAAAACCAAAATAGAAAGGGTTAGTTCTATTGATTGGTGCGCCTGCGATGCCGAATTCTTCTCGCTTTGAGTGTGACATATCTCCATTCTAAGTGCGATCCCTTGTTAGATCGGGCTTTCACCCGTGGTTGATGAGAGAATTCACGCATGGCGCTACGAATTACCGGTCTTGGTGAGGAGATTGCATCCGTCTCAGGATTGCCGTGGCAGATCAGTCTCGAGGAGTGGCCCGAAGATCCCAGCCTTACTGAAAAACGCGGTATTTCTCGACACATTGTCCGCCTTGTACATTCCACCGAAGATCCTGACTCTGAAGTCTATGCAGTCAAGGAGACGGTCTCAGAGTTTGCTAATCGTGAATATAAAGCCCTGCGCGAACTTGCCCATCTTGGTGCACCGAGCGTTGAACCGATTGCGGTGATCGAAGGCCGTACTGATGAGCTTGGCGAAGAACTTCCCTGCGCACTAGCAACACGTTTTCTCCCATTCTCATTGCCCTATCGAGTTTTGCTCAGCGGAAAGGATGTGACCGCGCAAGACATTACCTTGATGGCTAACGCACTCGCCCTGCTTCTTGTTCGCTTGCACCTTTTAGGTTTCTGGTGGGGAGACTGTTCGCTATCTAATACTTTATTTAGACGAGATGCCGAAGGCTTTGCCGCATATTTAGTTGATGCCGAGACTGGTGAATTTCAGAAGAATTTAAGTGATGGCCAACGCGAGCATGATCTAGAGATTGCCCACTTCAATGTTGCAGCCGAACTTGAAGATCTCTCTTTGTCAGGAGTTCTCTATCCAGGAATGGATCCAGTTCGAGCAAGTGATGCTGTAATGAAACGCTATCGCAGAATTTGGGCAACACTTAAAGATCGACAAGTGTTAGATCCCAACGATCGCCATGCAGTTGAACGTGCAATGCGCCAACTCCAAGACCTTGGCTTTACAGTCGAAGAGGTCTCTGTCACTCTCGATGGTGATAGTAAAAAACTTTTCTTTCAACCCAAACTTGTTGAAGCTGGATATCACCAGAATCGATTACGTGATTTGGTCGGACTTGAGACAGAAGAACTTCAGGCAAAACGCTTGCTCGCATCCTTTGATCGCTTCCGAGGCCGTGAAAATCTTCCTCACCCTCCGATGCATGAATCTGCAAAACGCTGGCTCGATGAAGTCTTCTATCCAACAGTTTCATTGATTCCAGTGGAATTACAGGGTCGAATCGAGGCTGCACAGTTCTTCCATGAATCACTGGAGCACCGCTGGTACTTAAGTGAGAAGGCTGGCCACGATGTCGGACTAGAATTTGCAGCGTTGTCATACATTGCAGACGTTCTACCTATGAGACGAGATTCGGGAGTTGATGTTCGTGGCTAATCCGCCAAATTTTGGTCAAGCTTTTGACTTAAGTTCACTCGGAAAGCCAGCACCATCTACGCCGAACATTGCAGTTGGCAAAGTTGTTACAAAGGAAAATTTAGCTTCAGATTTCGTTGAACTCTCAATGACAAAGCCAGTAGTTCTTCTCTGCTGGAGTACACGTGCACCTCAGTCTCTAGATACCCTCGCAATTTTAGATAAGCTCAATCAAGAAGATGGCGAAACGTGGGAACTTGGAAGCATTGATGTTGACGCCGCCCCTGAAGTTGCTAGCGCTCTGCAGGCTCGCACTGTTCCTTATGCAGTCGCACTTGTTGGCGGGCAACCGATCCCACTCTTTGAAGAAGCGATGACCGAAAGTGATATCAAGTCAGTCATCGCAAAACTTCTCACCATTGCAGCCGAGCAAGGTATTGGTGAAGCTCCAGAAGAAAAACTTGAGCCGGAAGAGACCGAAGCACTCGCGGCCCTTGAAGCAGGAGATTTAGTAAAGGCCGAAGATGCTTACAAACGATTCCTGGCACGCATGCCTTCTAATCCATATGCCAAATTAGGGTTAGCTCATACTCAACTTCAAATTCGTATTCTTAATTTAGATCCTGCTAAAACAATCTCTGCAGCGAATTTTGATCCGCTAAATATTGAGAACGCTCTATCGGCTGCTGATATGGAGGTCGCAACTGGAAGTGTTGAACCTGCATTTATTCGACTCTTGGCACTCATCAAGACAACTTCGGGCGAAGATCGAACTCGAGTAAAAGATCGTCTGCTCGAACTTTTCTCTTTGGTTGATCCAACAGATCCACGCGTAATCAAAGCTAGAGCGGATCTTGCCAATGTCCTCTTCTAAATTAGGTTTAAGTGTTTCAGATGAGAAAAAATATATAGGCATACTCTTTTTCCTCTTCGCCGTTCAAATTATGAGCTGGGTACCTCGTTTTCCAGAGGTCAAGGCGAATCTAGCCTTATCTAATGGTGAATTTGGAACATACCTGAGCTTGGGTTCAGTCGGTGCAGTTATCGCGATGCTTTCCAGCGGCCACTTTGTACATAAGCTCGGAGCTAAACCAGTTTTGATAATTTCAACGCTAGGCATGTGTCTTTCAATTAGCACAATAGTTCATCTGCAATCTACTCCAGTATTTATTTTTGCAAATATGATCAACGGCGCATCGATTGCGGCCTTTAATATAGCTTTAAATGCTCAGGCATTTCATGCCCAAGATAGAGCTGGAGAATTGATCCTTAGTCGCCAGCATGGCTATTGGACAATAGGAGCGGTCGCGACTGCTATTTTCTCAGGATTTATGGTTGAGTTTGTTGGGCTCGCTCTTCACATCAACGTTCTTAGCATTGTTCTCTGCTTAATTATTTTATGGATCATTAAGAAACTCGAACCCGAAATGATAAAACCTAGTCCTGAAGATGATAGTGACTTTGGATTTAATGATCTATTCACCTCATTCCGTGTTGATTACTTGGTTTCAACGGCTTTGATCTGTGGAATCATGGTCGAATTCTCTACCGCTGACTGGTCTGCAATCTATGCTAAGGAGACTATCGGCGTACGTGGATCACTTGCCACAATTCCCTACATTCTTACCTTTACCGCCATGATTGTTGGCCGCTTGGGCCAACATCGAATTACACCTTATGTATCCCTTGAACAGCAGATAAAATTTGGTAGCGTAATCGGTGGAGTCGGATTTATTGGATTCATCCTTGCGTCCTCACTCTTGGTAGATCACTCTAAAACAGCGGCATATATTTGTACGCTGATAGGTTTTGCTATTGGTGGATTATTTTCAGCAATTCTTTCGCCCACATTCTTCACCGCTGCAAATAAGCGCTCTTCTCAGCCCAGTGCAGTAGTTGTTGGCCAGATGGGTGTCACTAACGCAATTCTCACCTTGATTGTTAAGACAATCATTGCGTGGACAGCCCAACTCACTGGTTCGATTGCAATTGCAATGATTATTCCCGGCCTGATGTTGATCTCTGTTGCCTTCATGTCCCGGGTTGCAAAAGACCTTTAAACGCGCTCAAACCAGACTGTCGCAAGAGGCGGAATTCGAAGTTCTATATAGAGATCTGTATCGATATCGACAGCAAAAGATTGATTGCTTACCCCGCTACCACCGTACGCAAGATCATCAGTATTGAGTACTTCGCGCCAGACCCCAGCTGTAGGCATGCGAAGTCGGTAGCGCTCATGGGGGACGGGTGAGAAGTTAGTAATGCAAACTAGCGGAGTGTGATCATCTGACCATCGTGTAAATGCCAAAGTGTTAGCGGCTCCGTCGTCATTGACTATCCAACTAAATCCTTCTGGGTGTGTATCTTTCTCCCATAGGGACGGATGCCCTTTATATTCTTGATTTATCTGTGCAACTAAATCTTGTACCTGGCGATGTTCATCGTATTCGGTGAGATACCACTGAAGGCCTGCGCTCTCACTCCATTCATCATTTTGGGCAAACTCGCTACCCATAAAGAGAAGTTTCTTACCTGGGTGTGCCCACATGTATCCATAGAGAGCGCGCAAAGTAGCAACTTTCTGCCAACGATCTCCAGGGAATTTATTTACCAGCTGACCTTTTCCATGAACAACTTCATCATGAGAAAGTGGAAGCATGAAGTTTTCAGACCAGGCGTACAAGATTGAGAAAGTTACTTCATCATGGTGATACATACGATGAATTGGTTCATGCGAGAGGTATTGCAGAGTGTCATGCATCCAGCCCATATTCCACTTAAATCCAAAGCCAAGTCCACCGGAAGCGGTCTCACGTGTGACGCCGGCCCATGCTGTTGATTCTTCAGCAATCATCATAATTCCAGGGTGTGTGCGATAAGCAGTTGCAGTTGCTTCTTGTAGAAGCGCTACCGCTTCGAGATTCTCGCGACCACCATCTTTATTGGGAAGCCACTCACCTTCCTCACGTGAATAATCTAGGTAGAGCATTGATGCAACTGCATCTACTCGCAGACCATCGATATGGAATTCGGTGAGCCAATAGAGTGCGCTAGCAACAAGGAAATTACGCACTTCGTTGCGTCCAAAGTTAAAGATGTAGGTGCCCCAATCAGGGTGTTCGCCGAGGCGGGGATCTGCATGTTCATAGAGTGCGGTGCCATCAAAACGAGCAAGCGCCCATTCATCTTTTGGAAAGTGTGCTGGAACCCAATCGAGAATGACGCCGATTCCCGCCTGATGAAGTGCGTCAACGAGGTACCTGAATTCATCGGGGGAGCCAAAGCGAGAAGTCGGCGCAAAGAAAGATGTGACTTGATATCCCCATGATGGGCCATATGGATGTTCAGTGACTGGAAGAAATTCGATATGGGTAAAACCTTGTTTGCTAACATAATCAACAAGTTCAATAGCAAGCTCGCGATAGTTAAGTCCTAACTTCCATGAACCAAGGTGAACTTCATAGACGCTTAACGGTGATCGCCATGGTTGAAAGTTACTGCGCGCTGTAATCCAATCTTGATCTTTCCACGTGTAGGTCGATTCGGTAACAATGGAAGCGGTTAGTGGCGGAACTTCTGTCGCTTGTGCAAGGGGATCAGCATGATCTACCCATGTTCCGTCAATCGTGCAGATCGCAAACTTATATCGAGTATCAACGCCAATGCCGGGAATAAATGTTTCCCAGACTCCAGTTGAACCAAGGCGAACCATGGGATGGGTGTTTTTATCCCAGTAATTATGATCACCAATCAGACTTACTGCTCGTGCATTGGGAGCCCAGACAGAGAAGGCTGTACCGAGAATATTGCCGTCGGTATCTCGAATCAGGTGAGCACCGAGAACATCCCATAATTTTTCGTGACGACCTTCTGCAATCAGATGAAAATCTAACTCACCTAAGGTCGAGTGAGGATTGAGGAAGGTAACGGGAGAGATGTATTCGGCAGGAGCACTCTCTTGGCTCTTCTTAAAGAACTTCGAGAAGAGAGACACTAGAGATTCACCGCCATGATGTGAGCAACTTTTCCAACCGGGCGGCTGGGATCTAGTCGTACGAATGAATGAGGATCCCATTCGTATTGTGCCCCGTCAATGAGATCGGTGACTTTAAATCGAGAATCTTTAATCCCTAGGGCAGATAAATCCCAATGCACTGTTGTCTCTTGCGCATTGAGTGGGTCAAGGTTAACTGTTACCAAAATGAGATCGTTACCCTCACGTTTGCTGTAAGCGATTATCGAATCATTATCACTCTGATGAAATACAAGATTGCGAAGTCGCGCTAGGGCAATGTGCTTCTTACGAATCTCATTGAGCTTTGTGATGAAGGGGGCAAGAGTTACCTGCATCTTCGCAGCGCCTTCCCAATCACGGACCTTGATCTCGTACTTCTCAGAGTCCATGTACTCCTCGCCACCTTCTTTAAAGCGACGGTGTTCGTAGAGCTCGTATCCGGCATACATTCCCCATGATGGAGACAAAGTGCTAGCCAAAACTGCACGGAGAGCGAAGATCGCTGGATTTCCTGATTGCAGATGGAAGGGCAAGATATCTGGAGTATTCACCCAGAAGTTTGGTCTGAAGAATGCCGATGTATGTCGAGAAAGTTCTGTTGCATACTCTGTTAACTCTGCCTTACTTGTTCGCCAGGTGAAGTATGTATAGGACTGGTGGAAACCAGCTTTTCCGAGTGCGTGCATCATTGATGGGGTCGTAAATGCTTCAGCTAAGAAAATGACATCTGGATTTTCAGAATTCATGATCGACATAACATCTTGCCAAAAAGCCACTGGCTTTGTGTGTGGGTTATCTACGCGGAAGATAAGAACACCCTTAGAGACCCAGAACCTAATGACGCGCAGAACTTCATTAAGGATTCCCTGATAGTCGTTATCAAAGTTAATGGGATAGATATCTTGATACTTCTTCGGAGGGTTCTCTGCATAAGCGATGCTGCCATCTGGGCGAGTGGTAAACCACTCTGGATTGCTCGCTACCCATGGATGATCGGGGGAGGCTTGCAGTGCAAGGTCCATCGCAATATCAATCTTCTTCTCTTTGGCTATTGCAACAAAATTTTCAAAGTCGGCCATCGTTCCAAGTTCAGGATTAATTGCATCGTGACCGCCTGCGCTGCCGCCAATGGCCCACGGAACTCCGGGATCACTTTCAATCGGAGTGAGTGAGTTGTTCTTACCCTTGCGAAAAGCCTTTCCGATGGGATGTACCGGAGGAAGATAGAGGACATCAAATCCCATCGCTGCAACGGCAGGAATACGAAGAGCTGCAGTTTTAAAGGTTCCTGAAGTGATCTCGCCCTTTGCATTTACCGTTGCACCTTCACTGCGTGGAAAGAATTCATACCAAGCTCCCACAAGAGCCTTATCGCGGTCTGCGCGCACAGGTATTGCATGTGATCGAGACTGTAGGCGTCGAAGTGGATTAGATGCAAAATAATCTTTGATCTCTGCCGTTGAAGATTGTGAAAAACGATTGGCTGGCGCAAGTTTCTTATCCGAAAGGGCCTTAATGGCAGGGGCCAGAATCTTCTTCGCTGTTGGATCTTCTGCCAGCTTCTCTTCAAATACATGTAATCCGATTGTGCAACAGAGCTGCGCATCGATATCTGCTGGAATTTTGATCTCGCTATCGTGGAACCAGGTTGCAAAGGGATCATCAAAGGATTCAATCAGGTAGGTAAAATCTCCACGTACTGGAATTTGAATCCATGTACTAAATCGATCGCTGCCATCTGCGTGGCTGCGCATACGTGTACGCGATACCTCAACGCCTTTGTGATCAAAGAGAAGAACATCAGCTCCTAGAGCATCATGTCCCTCACGAAAGATCGTGGCACTGACTTCAATCTCTTCACCTGCAATCGCCTTGACCGGAACAAATCCCTCACCGAAAAATACCGCTGGAGAGATATCGGTGACGGGGATGCGATTGATCACGTGGCTAGTAGCTGAAGAATCAGCCAGATCCTTCTGTATTTCCAGGATCTGCTGCGGAGATGTCATCAAGACGATACTTGTTGAGCGCCTCTTGTACTACTGACTCTTTGACATCACCAGATTTGGCGAGTTGAGCAAGAGTTGCAACGACGATTGATTCAGCATCAACCTTGAAGTGGCGACGGAGTGCACCGCGAGTATCTGAAAGACCAAATCCATCTGTTCCAAGGGATGCAAATTGCTGTGGAATCCATGGAGCAATCTGATCTTGCACAGTACGCATGTAATCACTGACTGCGATGACTGGACCTTGTGCATCCTTGATGCGATCGGTTAGATATGCACTCTTCTTACTTGAAGGATTGAGAAGATTGTGGCGATCAACAGCTAGACCATCGCGACGAAGTTCATTCCACGAAGTGACAGACCAGACATCTGCGCTGACTCCCCAATCTTTCTGAAGAAGTTCTTGCGCTTTGGTAGCCCAGTTAACTGCAACGCCAGATGCCAAGATCTGTGCATTCTTCTTACGTTGGCGCTCACCTGAACGGAATAAGTAAATACCCTTTAACAAGCCTTCAACATCAAGGTTTGCTGGCTCTTCTGGGTGCAGATATGGCTCGTTATAGACAGTGATGTAGTAATAAATGTTCTCACTGTTCTCTCCATACATACGGCGTAGACCATCTTTAAAGATATGTCCGACTTCATATGCAAATGCTGGGTCATAACAGACAACTGCTGGGTTAGTTGAAGCAAGAAGATGTGAATGACCATCTTCATGCTGTAGACCTTCACCATTAAGAGTGGTGCGACCGGCAGTTGCACCGAGAACGAATCCGCGAGCAAGCTGATCAGCTGCTGCCCAGAACGCATCTCCCGTGCGCTGGAATCCAAACATTGAGTAGAAGATGTAGATAGGAATCATCGGTTCATCATGAGTTGAATATGACGTTCCTACTGCGGTAAATGATGCTGTCGATCCCGCCTCATTAATTCCTTCGTGAAGGATGACGCCTGATGTTGATTCCTTATAAGAAAGCATCAATTCACGGTCAACAGCTGTGTACTTCTGGCCGTGTGGTGAATAAATCTTCATTGTTGGGAAGAGTGAATCCATTCCGAAGGTGCGAGCCTCATCAGGAATGATGGGAACAAAGCGTGAACCAAGTCCTGGATCCTTCACCAAATCTTTGAGCATACGAACAAATGCCATCGTTGTGGCAATCTCTTGATGTCCAGATCCGCGCTTTACGCTGTCATAGACAGAGTCAGCTGGCATAGGAAGTGGCTTTGACTTCGCGCGACGACGTGGGATTGATCCACCCAATGCGGCGCGACGCTCTGCCATGTACTTAGCCTCTTCAGAGTTATCTGCTGGCTTGTAGTAAGCAGGTGTGTACTTATCTAGTTGTGAATCTGGAATTGGAATTCCTAAACGATCACGGAAGGTGACGATATCTTCAAGTGACATCTTCTTCATCTGATGTGTTGAGTTACGTCCTTCGAATGTAGAACCAAGAGTCCAACCCTTCACTGTCTTTGCAAGGATGACAGTTGGCTTTCCATTTGGCTCCATAGCAGCGGTATAAGCAGCAAAGAGCTTGCGGTAATCATGTCCACCGCGCTTAAGTCCCCATACTTGATCATTCGACCAACTTGCAACCATTGCTGCAGTACGTGGATCGCGACCAAAGAAGTTATCGCGAACATATTGCCCTGATTCGGCCTTGTACGTCTGATAATCGCCATCAAGAGTTGTATTCATTAAGTTAACAAGTGCGCCTTCGCGATCTTGAGCCAGTAGTGGATCCCACTCACGACCCCATACGACCTTGATGACATTCCACCCTGCACCAATAAATGTTGATTCAAGTTCTTGAATAATCTTGCCGTTACCGCGAACAGGGCCGTCAAGGCGCTGCAAGTTACAGTTAACGACGAAGGTGAGGTTATCTAAGCCTTCGCGTGAAGCAAGACCGATCGCACCGAGAGTATCAACTTCATCAACTTCACCATCGCCAAGAAATGCCCAGACATGTTGCTGGCTTGTATCTTTGATTCCACGGTTCTGCAGATAACGATTGAAACGAGCTTGGTAGATAGCGTTGATCGGTCCGATTCCCATAGACACGGTTGGGAATTGCCAGAAGTCAGGCATTAAACGTGGATGCGGATACGAAGAAAGTCCTCCACCTGGATGTGAAACTTCTTGACGGAAACCATCGAGTTGATTATCTGAAAGGCGTCCTTCTAGGAATGCGCGTGCATACATTCCAGGGCTGGCATGTCCTTGGAAGAAAATTTGATCTCCGCCGCCTGGATGATCCATTCCGCGGAAGAAGTGGTTAAAACCAACTTCATAGAGGGAAGCCGAAGATGCATACGTTGAAATGTGTCCACCGACTCCGACGCCAGGACGCTGTGCACGATGGACCAACATCGCAGCATTCCAACGGATGTATTGGCGGATGCGACGTTCAATCGCTTCATCGCCAGGAAATGCAGGTTCATGTTCTGGTGAAATAGTGTTGATGTAATCAGTGTTGCGAAGTGAAGAGAGACCGATCTGCTTTTCGTGAGCTCGCTGCAAAAGCTTGAGCATCAAATAACGAGCGCGAACAGGACCGGCATGCTCGAGGGCGGCATCAAAAGATGCTTGCCATTCGGCGGTTTCTGTCGGATCGATATCTACAAGCTGGTCAACATTCTGATCTGGCGTATCGAAAATTCCACTCATGGGCATATTCTCGCGCTAAATCGCTCACAGGGGAAATCTAAGCGGGCTAACTGGCTAGTAATTCTCGCTCAAACCCTTGTCAAAGTGGTCACATGTGGGGTGGACTTGGTCTGTGTCAATGCGAATGGGATTTGTAGCCGGAGAGCTCATTCTCGAAGTGGGATACGGCTCAGATTGTGACGACGTCTTGCGTAGTGAGATTGTTGCTATCACCGGAACTCAATTACTTGAAGGTGAGACCACCGAAGTCGTTGATGCTGTAATCCTTTGGTGGCGAGATGGTGATGGCGATCTTGTTGATGAGTTAATGGATGCGCTGACATATCTCACAGAGACAGGTCCTATCTGGGTCCTGACTCCCAAACTTGGACGAGATGGCCATGTTGAGTCAAGTGATATTCAAGATGCAGCCCCCATTGCAGGCCTTAGCCAAACATCAACAATTGCGCTCGCACAAGATTGGGCCGGCACTCGTCTAGTGGCACGCAAGGTAGGCAAGCGGTAAGTTTCTCGCATGACTTTAACAATCGGAACAGCAGCACCAGATTTCACACTCATGGACCAACACGGTTCACCAGTCACACTCTCTTCATTTAAAGGCAAGAAGAATGTTGTGATTCTCTTCTATCCATTTGCATTCTCTGGAATCTGCACTGGTGAGCTCTGCGCATTGCGCGATGATCTTGCAGCTTTTCAAAATGATGATGTGCAATTGTTAGCAATCTCGTGTGATCCAATGTATGCACAACGTGCATTTGCAGAACAAGAAGGTTACAAGTTCCCAGTTCTTGCAGATTTCTGGCCACACGGTGGTGCTGCACAGGCTTATGGAGTTTTCGATGATGCACGTGGTTGTGCAACTCGCGGAACTTTCATTGTCGATAAGAACGGTAATTTGGTATGGCAGATCGTTAACGGTCTCGGCGATGCCCGTAATCTCGTTGAGTACAAGAGCGCTCTGGCAAGCCTCTAGTAACGCCTCTGATCAAGCCTCGTTTTCGTACTTTCGCGTATATAAAGTAGTATTCGCACGTACCAAAGCACGGCCCGGGTGGTTAGCTCAGTGGTAGAGCGCCTCGTTTACACCGAGGATGTCGGGGGTTCGAAACCCTCACCGCCCACCAGTTTCACAAATACATACATATGCACACTTTCGCGAGGAGGCATCATGAAGGCCACGCTCAGCGATCAACGCGCAATTCTAGATATTCAGAACTTTGATTTCACTCACGCAACCCTCAATAACAAAGCGGCCAATCTTCCTGAGATTGCAGCCATCCATTCTTTGACCATTAAAGCCAACAACGCTCGCGACCTACGTATTGCTGCTGAGACAGAACTCAGTGATGTGAAGCGCGAACTTTCACGTGCTGAAGGCGATGTTGAGCAGATCGTCACACGTATCAATAGAGATGAAGCGCGCCTGGCATCAGGCACTGGTGCGCCAAAAGAACTCGAACAATTGCAGCATGAACTCGGTTCTCTTGGAGCACGCCGATCAGAGCTAGAAGAGATTGAACTCGAGATCATGATGCGCATCGATGTCATTAAAGAGCGCATTACAGAGCAGTCAGATCAAGAGAGTGCACTGGCGGCAGAAATTACAGAACTTGAAATTAAGAAAGCTAACGAGATGGCAGTGATCTCATCTGATCTAGAAGCGATCACAACCGAGAGAGCTTCAGTTATTGCATCGACTAATCCCGAGCTTGTCGCACTTTATGAAAAGATTCGTGCCTCAAATAACGGGACTGGTGCCGCCGCCCTTGTCGGTAGTCAGTGCAAAGGATGTCACCTCACAGTAAATAACGTTGAACTGCAACGCATTGCTGGACTAGCCGATGATGAAGTAGTGCGCTGTGAAGAATGTCGGTGCATCTTGGTGCGTGATCTCTAACCATGGCGCGCACATTTAAACTCACCGCCGACGGTGGCTCTCGTGGAAATCCTGGCCCCGCTGGTTACGGCGCAGTTGTCACTGAAAATGGAAAAATCGTTGCAGAACTCTTTGATGTCATTGGGGTAGCAACTAATAACGTCGCTGAATACAGCGGTTTATTAGCAGGACTCACTCACATTCACTCACTTGATCCAGCTGCAGAAGTCGAAGTTGCGATGGATTCAAAGCTTGTTGTTGAGCAGATGTCAGGTCGCTGGCAGATCAAGCATGCAGATATGCGAGTTCTTGCAAAGCAGTGTCGCGATGCTCATCCTGCTTCATTGGTGAAGTACTCATGGATTCCTCGCGATGAAAATTCTCACGCTGATCGTTTAGCAAATAAAGCCCTCGATGGTGGACAGGCTGATTCACCTGCAATTACTATTCAAGAGAATTACCTCACCGATCGCCTTCGCAGCAATGAAGAGCCAACGATGATCTACTTCGTACGTCACGGAGAAACTATTCTTACTCCGCTCCGTAAATTCTCTGGCACCGGTCCTCTCAATCCTGAACTTACCGAGGAAGGTCTCGAACAAGCTGCAACAGTGGCTAAAGAGATCGCAAAGATTAAGCCCGACGTATTGATTGCATCCCCTCTACAGCGCACTCGTCAAACTGCAGAAGCAATTTCTGCGACCACAGGATTACCAATCGTTTTTGATGAAATTTGGTATGAACTCTCTTTTGGTAGCTGGGATGGCCTTACCAATGATGAAGTGCGCGAAAAGTTCCCTGATGAATACCAGGATTGGCTCAATTCATCTGCATACGCACCTGGTGGTGGAGAGTCTTACGACCAAGCGCGCATTCGTATCGAAGCTGCGATGGAGAAATTACTCGCAGAATATCCAGGACAGAGAGTTTGCGTTGTTACGCATAACGGTGTCATTAGAAGCGCTGTAAGTATCGCTCTGCACGCTCCTCACGATGCTGTCTTTCACTTAGATGCAACACCATGTTCGATTACATCAATCTCAATGTGGCCATCTGATGGTTTACGTGCGCTACGAAGTTTTTCAGAGCGCGGCCACTTCCGTTAAATCCCTGCTGCGTGTCCTTCGCTGCGCGGATCAGAACCAATTGCAAAAGTTCCTTGAGGTAACACTTCCAGCAACTGTGAAGACGAACCATGGCCCCAAGCAGTTAATAATTTAACGTCATGTCCTTTGCGCTTTAACTCTTCGATTACCGAACTTGGTACACGATCTTCAATTTCTAAGACACCTTTTCCAGATTCCTCTGCAGAGCTTTCACCTGGTGCATTTAAATGCTGCCAATGAGGAGCCTCAATCGCTTCCTGAACATTTAGCTTAAGGTCAATAACGTTTGTGATGAGCTGCAAATTAGTCTGCACTTGAATGTTTGCACCCGGTGTTCCACCGACAAGATAGAGAGAACCATCTGCGCGACAAGCCGTAAATGCGTTGAGAGTATGTGCTGGACGTTTTCCAGGAGCAATGATGTTGGGGGATCGAGGATCAAGTGAGAATCCGGTGAGGCGGTTATTGAGAATGATTCCTGTCTCGGGAATTACCCACGAGCTACCAAATCCATGGAAGACCGATTGAATCCAAGAAACAGCGTTGCCTTCCGAATCTGCGACTAAGAAGTAAGTGGTGTCACTTCCTTCGCTCACTGGTGCGATATCAGCCGATGCGCGGTCCATAGAAATTTGCCCAACCCGCTTATCGATATTCTCTTTCGACAAAATCTTTGCCACGTTCACTTCAATGAACTCTGGGTCCGCCAAGATCGCATTTCTATCGGCAAAGCCAACCTTCTTTGATTCAACGCCAATGTGTATGCGATCGGCTTCACTCAATGCACCGATATCAAATCGCTCATTGATCAAAAGTTCTTCCATCAAGATCATTCCCTGAGTCGGAGGCGGCTGGCCATAGATTGTGATGTCACGGTACTTAATCGCAAGAGGATCCAATACACGAGTTGTATGTGCTTTGAGATCTTCGGCGCTAAACCAACCGTCAGAGCCCTTTATAAGTTGCTCTGCGATTCGGCCAGCATAGAAAGCATCTCTGCCACCTTCTGCAATTTCACGCAATGATCGTGCCAAATCTTTCTGCACTACGAGATCTCCTGGTTTTGTATCTGTCGATACGCCCATTGCTCTAAAGAGTGATGTATCTGGGGCTATGGCTAAGTGCCCAGCGATCCTTTTAACAAACCCTGCGTTTGCCGCAAAACCATTTTCGGCATAATCAATCGCCTGCTCTAATAACTGCGCAAACGGTAATTTTCCATATCTTTGGTGAGCTTCAAACCAGGTCGACACCAATCCCGGAACAGTTCCAGATTTATAACCGTGAAGCGGCATTCCATCTGCATAGGCGGCCGGCGTAGCTGCGTGCGGTGCTTCACCACTTCCATTAAATGCCAAGTTAGTTTTGCTCGCAGCGTGATGGGTTACAAGAAATGCATCTCCACCCAAGTGCGATGCACCAGGTTCGACCACACAGATAACAGCGCTCAGAGCAATCGCTGCATCAATAAACGAGCCACCCTGCTTGAGGGTAGAAATCGCAGCGCTGACTGCCAGAGGTTGGCTTGCAGCCGCGCCTCCGTTGCGGGCGTAGACAAAACTTCTACCTGTTTGCATTCGTGAACTCTGTCGCATCTCAAGGCTGATTACAAGATCAAATAATTGTTTTTCACCCGATTTGTGTTTGCATGAACATCATCCAACGCATAACATTGAGACACGTTAAGGGGAGTACCTCGTTCAGCATCTTCGTCAACACGGATAGAAATATCCCGGAGCTGCGACCACATAGTGGTTGAGGGAGACCTTGGCACATAGCCCCTTTAACGAAATTGGTGTTTTAATGGATGTAACCCTTTTAACTTGGTCCCTTGTTGTGGTTGTAATTCTGGCACTCGTTGCCATCGACCTATTGACCGTAAGCCGTAAGCCTCATGATGTGAAATTTAAAGAGGCGGCAGCAATGTCTGTCTTTTACATCGCACTGGCTATCGGATTTGGTATCTGGGTCTGGCAAACGGCAGGATCTCAATTCGGAACCGAATACTTTGCCGCCTATTTAGTTGAGAAATCTCTCTCGGTAGATAACCTCTTCGTCTTCATCATTATCTTGGCTCAGTTCAAAGTCCCCTCCATTTTTCACCAGCGCATCCTCATGTTTGGTGTGGTGCTCGCACTCGTTCTTAGGGCAATCTTCATCGCAGTCGGTGCTGCAGCTCTAGCTGCATTTAGCTTCACCTTCGTAATCTTCGGTGCAATCTTGATCTGGACCGGAGTCGGTCTCTTCAAGCATTGGGATGAAGATCCTTCAGCTGATGACAACGCCCTTGTAAAGCAAGTTAGAAAACGTATTGCAATGACTGATGAATACGATGGCTCAAAGATGTTTACCCGCCTCAATGGGAAGCGCCTTGCAACACCGATGTTCTTGGTCATGATTGCCATTGCAACTACAGATCTCTTGTTCGCACTTGACTCAATCCCAGCTACATTCGGAGTTACACAAGAACCATTCTTAGTTTTCGCTGCAAACGCCTTCGCGCTCCTTGGTCTCCGAGCTCTCTACTTCTTGCTCAAGGGCTTGCTCGACAAGCTGGTTTACTTGTCTCTTGGCTTGTCGGTCATCTTGATGTTCATCGGCGTCAAGTTGATCATGACTTATCTCCACGAGATTTGGTATGAAGTTCCAAAAATTTCGATCGCTGTGAGCCTCTCCGTAATTGCCTCGATTTTGATTATCTCCACGATCGCAAGTGCGATCAAGGTTAAGCGGGACCCTAGTGCGCAGGCTCACGCCGGACGAATATCAACTGCGAAGCCTGACCGTAAGCGCTCGAACGAGGAAAAATAATTTCCTTGTTGATCTGATTGGCCGTATCCTTTACTCAGAAGAGTCGCCCGGATCACCGCGTTACCGCAAGGTACCGAGGAAAGTCCGGACTCCAAAGAGCAAAGTGGTGGGTAACGCCCACCCGGAGCAATCCGCGGGACAGTGCCACAGAAAATTACCGCCAATGAAAATTGGTAAGGGTGAAAAGGTGCGTGTAAGAGACCACCGCATCTGCAGTGATGTAGATGGCAAGGTAAACCCCACTTGGAGCAAGACCAGATAGATAGCGTTTAGTGCTGCTCGCACAAGTTATCGGGTAGGTTGCTTGAATCTGTTAGCAATGACAGATCTAGATGGATGGTGATCGGTTCGCAAGAACTACAGGATCCGGCTTATAGGGCGACTCTTCTTTAAATTAGTGATTAGTGACCATTTCCCGTGCGGAGATGGTCACTTTTCTTTTACAACTCTCTGCATAAC
>Ga0209087_1000471_pt1 | contig 25740 bp, 35 predicted proteins | sample S_130805_EF_Meta_FD_187321 | JGI IMG/M metagenome (GOLD analysis project Ga0209087, IMG submission 187321) | Freshwater microbial communities from Lake Simoncouche, Canada to study carbon cycling - S_130805_EF_MetaG (SPAdes) (version 2) | ecosystem: Environmental > Aquatic > Freshwater > Lake ... | reverse complement strand
CGTGTTGCATACAATTCAGACCCAGATGCCATGATGCTTGAGCTTATGCAGGCCAAACGATATTCCAACCGAAAGTAAGACATGGATGAATTACAAGTAAACGAAGACGGTTCTGTTGACGTTGATATGCCTGACCTGACTACTGAGGTTCAGGAGATGCCTGACGGGTCTGCTGTGGTGACAATGGAAGGCGTTGAGGGCCCTCAAGAGTCACCCGACTTCTATGAAAACTTGGCTGAGTCCATCAACCCAAGCGAATTAAGCTCCATCTCTATGCGGTATCTTGACCTGCTGGAGAAGGACAAGGAGGCCCGCAAGGAGCGGGACAAGAAGTACGAAGAGGGCCTGAAGCGCACGGGCATGGGCAATGACGCCCCCGGCGGTGCTACCTTTGCTGGAGCCTCCAAGGTCGTCCACCCCGCAATGGCTGAGGGCTGTGTTGACTTTGCCGCCCGCGCCATGAAGGAGTTGTTCCCACCCGACGGCCCAGTGCGCACCAAGATCCTTGGCAAGGTTGACGACGAAAAGACCGAACGGGCTGAGCGCAAGCGCGATTACATGAACTGGCAGATCACCGAGCAGATCGAAGAGTTCCGTGACGAGCAAGAGCAGTTGCTGACCCAGCTTCCACTTGGCGGCTCCCAGTATTTCAAGATCTGGTACGACGAGAACAAGAAGCGCCCATGCGTTGAGTTCCTGCCCATTGACCGTGTGATCCTGCCCTTTGCGGCCACCAACTTCTACACAGCCCAACGTGCGGCTGACGTGAATGAGATCACTCAGTGGGAGTTCAAGCGCCGAGTCAAGTCGGGCATGTACCGTGACGTCGACTTTGTCCGCGCCACCCAAGAGGTCGAGCCAACCGCCGCCCAGAAGGCCAACAACAAGATTGAGGGCAAGCAGTGGGATGACAACGAGGACGGCGTCCGCAAGGTGTTCCACATCTACACATGGCTGGAACTGGAAGACGACAAGTTCTCCGATGCAGAATCCGCCCCCTACATCCTGATGATTGATGAGATCACCACCGAGGTGGTTGGTCTGTACCGCAATTGGGAAGAGAACGACGAGACCATGACCAAGCTGGATTGGATTGTCGAGTTCAAATTCATCCCTTGGAGGGGCGTGTACGCCATCGGGCTACCCCACCTCATCGGTGGGCTTTCAGCGGCCTTGACGGGCTCTTTGCGGGCGTTGCTGGACTCTGCGCACATCAACAATGCCGCGACCATGCTCAAGCTCAAGGGCGCAAAGATGTCTGGTCAGTCCCAGCAGGTGGACGTGACTCAGGTGGCGGAGATCGAGGCGGCTCCCGGTGTCGACGACATCCGCAAGATTGCCATGCCAATGCCCTTCAACCAACCCTCACCAGTGCTGTTCCAGTTGCTGGGTTGGCTGGATTCAGCCGCCAAGGGCGTGGTTACCACCGCAGAAGAGAAGATTGCCGACGTCAACGCCAACGCGCCAGTGGGCACAACCCAAGCCTTGATCGAGCAGGGCGCTGTGGTGTTCTCTGCCATCCACGCACGACTGCACGACAGCCAAGCACGGGTGCTGAAGATCCTTGGACGCCTGAACCGCTGGCATTTGGACGAACAACGCAAGGGCGAGGTGGTTGCTGACCTTGAAATCAGCCGCGAAGACTTTGTCACCAACACCGATGTTGTGCCTGTCAGTGACCCGCACATCTTCTCTGAGACCCAGCGCACGGCTCAGATGCAGGCTGTGATGGCTCTGATGAAGGATAACCCTGATATTTTCCAGAAAAAGAAGGTTATCGAGCGGTTTTTGAAGCAAATGAAGGTTCCAGCCATCAACGAACTGATGATTGACGTGCCCGCACCAGAGATGCGCACCGTGGCAGACGAGAATGCGGCCATGTCCATCGGCCAACCAGCCTATGCGTACATCCAGCAAGACCATATTTCCCACATCCAAGGCCATTTGCAGTTTGCAAACGACCCTGCATACGGCGCAAACCCGTTCTTTGCACCTCAATTCACGCCAAACGCCATTGAGCACATCAAGCAACACATGACACTGTGGTACTTGAACCGCATGAACGGCTATGTGACCCAAGCTCGCGGTGGAAAACCTGTGGACAACTACGAAGATCCAAGGCTGACTGGCATCATTGACCAAATTTTTGCCTCTGTCCAACAGCATGTGAGCTTGGATACAAACGAAGTGTTCCAGCAGATCATGCCGCAACTGCAACAACTGATGCAACGTGCCGATCAATTCCGTCCACAGCCCCAGTTGCCACCAGATGCGCAGGTTGTCAAGGACACCAGCATGGCGGAGACCCAGCGCAAGACACAAAAAGACCAACAAGACGCTCAATTTGCGGCCCAAAAACTGCAAGCGGAGCAACAGGAGCATGCGATGGACATCCAAGCAAAGATTGCCATCGAAAATGCAAAGTTGACGCAACAGGCCATCCAACCAATGGCCCAGCCTCAGCCTATGCCTCAACCTATGGCGCAACCCGCCGCACCTCAACAACCACAATTACCACAACCACCACAAGGAGTGCCAAATGGCAACATCGGATAAAGAGCAAATGGGCGAAAACGTGAACTATCACACTCGCATGGCAATGGGCGCAAAGCTTGATGGCACATCGCTGAAGGCTAAGGGCCAGCCAACCCCCGTAAAGAACACAGGTAAGCCCCAAGGCGGCTTGTCTTCACTGAAGAAAAAATGACATCCGAACTGATCCACATGATCAAGCTTCGGCAGGCTGAGATAGGAGTCTCACTGGCAAGTGGAAACGCCTCGACGTGGGAGTCCTATCAAAGGATGGTTGGTGAAAACGTGGGACTCGCATGGGTCTTGCAGATGATCAACCAGAAGTTGGAAGAAGAAGACAAGGGTTGAGATACCCCTAAATCCGTTGCACTGAAATATGTGCGTTTTGCGCTGAAACATGCGCGTTTTGGAGAAAATATGAGCGAAAACGTGATCTCTATGTTCGGAGGCGATAAAACCTTGCCGAACCAAGATGAACTTGCATGGGCCTTCCCAGAAGTTGAGTCGGGCCAAAGCCCTTTCGGTGGACGAGTCATTGTCCAACTACGCCGAATCAAGCAAAAGTACGCTGGCAAGATCGTACTGGTCGAAGAAACCAAAGAAAACGAAAAGTGGAACAACATGATTGGCAAGGTTGTGGCTATTGGCCCTCTCGCCTTCAAGAACCGCGACACCATGCAACCTTGGCCTGAAGGCACATGGGCTGAAATTGGTGACTATGTCCGAGTTCCCAAGTGGGGCGGAGACCGTTGGGAGCGCCCTGTGACCGACGACGAAGATCCCGTCTTGTTTATGACCATCAATGATCACGAGTTGATCGCCAAGGTCACTGACAACCCTCTGTCATTCAAAGCTTTCGTTTAAGGAGCCATCATGGCAGAAAAAGACAAGCAAGATATTGAATTAAACGTTAAGGAAGAGAAGGACGGCTCCGCTGTTGTTGATCTTCCCAGTGATTTGGACATGGGCGACGATTTAGATGAGTCGTATACCCCCTCAGAAGCCACTCGGGAGGCCGCAGAAGGCGGTTCTGTTGACGATGGCGATGAACCAGATCACCCAGATGATTCAGACGCTGTACGGGCCGCAAAACGAGCAAAACGTCGTGCCAAGAAGGAGATGTTCAAGCAAAACAGCCGTGAGCGTGAACTGCAACTCCAGCAACTCAAGCGCCAAAACGACGAGATGGCCCGCCGCATGGCCGAGTTGGAGCAGAAGTCTCGTTATGCCGAGTTAAGCCAGCTTGACAAGCAGATCGAGGACGAGAACCTGCGCCTTGAGTACGCCAAGATGAAGATCTCTGAAGCGACTCAGGCTGGTGACGGTGATGCCATGATCCAAGCCCAAGAGGCCATGTTTGAGGCCCGTCAACGCTTGAGTCATTTATCTGGAGTTAAGAACCAAGCCTCCCGACCACAGCAACGTTCTGATGCGCCTGATCCTCGGGTGCAACATCAGGCCACGCAGTGGATTAAACGCAATGAATGGTACAAGCCAGACCTGTCTGATTCCGATAGTCGCATCGCCAAAACGATTGACGAGGAGTTGGTTAAGGAGGGTTGGAATCCAAACGATGGCGATTACTGGGATGAACTTGACAATCGCTTGCAAAAGTATTTGCCACATCGTTATAATGGTAGCGCAGAACAAGGTTCGTCTGTTAGAAAACCAAGGAATGTAGTGGCAAGTTCAGGACGCGAAGCGTCAGCATCTTACGGTGGTTCAAATCGCACTTTTACGCTTTCACCTCAACAAGTGAATGCAATTAAAGAGGCGGGAATGTGGGACAACGTTGAATCCCGCAACCGAATGATCCGTAGATATGCACAACAAAGCCGAAACATGGAAGGTAGATAATTATGACTGAATCTCGTTTGAAAAAATCTTTGAATGCTGGTGGACGCAATGACCGCTCAAGTGGGGATGCCAACCGCCAATCACCAGAAGATAAGTTCCCCTCCAAAGATGAACGTCGCAAGATGTGGACTGAAGAGTGGACGCAATCAGCAATGCCCAAGACACCTAATTTAGATGGGTGGCATCTTTGCTGGCTTTCAACAACCAACACTTATGACAGCATTGATAAGCGGATGAATCTGGGTTACGTTCCCGTTAAATCGGATGAGTTCCCCGGATTTGAAAATTACCGTGTAAAGGCTGGAGAACATGTTGGCTACATCTCATGCAATGAGTTGTTGCTTTTCAAGATTCCTATGGACATCTATCAGGATTACATGACGCACATGCACCATGATCTTCCTCGTGAGGAGGAGGACAAAGTCCGAATCCAGTTAGAGAGTTTGCAGGGTCAGCGAGACAGTAACGGCAAGTCGCTTGTGAGTATTGAAGGCGAAGGATTGGGCAATTTTGATCGGCAACCAAGAGAAACACCCGTCTTTTACGGGTAATTCAACAAAAAGGAGTTTCATATGTCTAGTACATCCGCTCCGTTTGGTTTGCGCCCTGCGTTCCACCCTTCTGGTCTGGATCGCGCCCAAGCGCTTGCTAACGGCATCACTTCAGCTTACGCAAACAACATTTTGAAGGGTCAACCTGTTGCTTATTCTGCTTCGGCAGGCGTAATCATTCCTCTCACCACAAATCCCGCTTCAGGCTCTTCAGTTGCTTGGTCTGGTGCATTTGCTGGCGTTGAGTTCACTGACACCACTGGTCGTCGTCGCGTGTCCAACTACTGGCCTGCAAATACTGCATACCAGACTGGTTCATGCGTTGCTTATTTCTACAACGACAACAACATCGTTTATGAAATCCAAGCTGATGGCGCAATGGCTCAAACCACTATTGGTAACGAGTACAACTTCACCAACGTGACTGCTGGTTCCACCACCACTGGTCTGTCTCAAGCCACTCTTGGCTCTGCGACAGCCGCTGGTAACGGCACACAGGGTCAAATGCGTGTTGTCGACCTCGCACCATACGTTGATAACGCATGGGGTGACGCATATACGGTTGTCCGTGTTGTGTGCTCACATTCTCAACTCTTCGGTAGCTTTACTGCTATCGCTTAATTAAGGAGCTAAATTATGGCCGCCCCAATGCGCAGTACGGACTTTAGAAGTATTGTTGAACCAATCCTCAACGAATGCTTCGATGGAGTCTATGACCAACGTGCCGACGAGTGGAGCCGTGTGTTCCGCGAACAAGACGGTATCCCACGCAACTACCACGAAGAACCTGTTCTGTACGGTTTCGGAGCCGCTCCCCAGTTGCCCGACGGTACTCCAGTGACTTACCAACAAGGTGGTGTCCTGTTCCTCAAGCGCTATGTGTACAAGGTGTATGGCTTGGCCTTCGCTTTGACCAAAGTGTTGTACGAGGACGGTGACCACATCCGTATCGGTCAGACTTATGCACGTCACTTGGCTCAATCTTTGGTGGAAACCAAAGAATTGTTGGCCGCTAACGTGTTGAACACTGCCTTCAACTCGGCTTACCCCGGCGGCGATGGCGTGTCTCTGATCAACACTGCTCACCCCATCGTGAACGGTACTTTCAGCAACCAGTTGGCTACTGCCGCTGTTTTGTCTCAAACATCTCTTGAGCAGATGTTGATTCAGATCCGTCAAGCAGTTGACAACAACGGCAAGCGTATTCGTCTGGTTCCCCGCCAATTGGTGGTGGCCCCCGGCAATATCTTCCAAGCCGAAGTGTTGTTGAAATCTGTTCTGCGTACTGGTAACGCAAACAACGACATCAACCCAGTTAAGTCTATCGGCCTGTTGGACGAAGGCGCGGCCGTGTTGTCACGTTTGTCTTCCAGCACCGCATGGTGGGTTCAGACCGATGCCCCAGAAGGTATGAAGCTTCTGATGCGTCGTCGTTTGGAGAAGACTATGGAAGGTGACTTCGAGACTGACTCTATGCGCTACAAGGCGACAGAGCGTTACGACGTTGGCTTTACCGACCCTCGTGCCATGTACGGCACACCCGGCGCTTAATCAACGCCAAGCTGGGGAGGGGTCAAAAGCTCCTCCCCATTTTTAAATCCTCGTCAAACTTTTCAAGGAGAAGACGATGCCTCAATTTTCAGATGACCTTTTCTTAGGCCCTGCCCAAACATACATGGGCACTGGCTTGCGTAATTACTCCACTACCGCAACTGGCGGCACTGGTGGAGCCTCTTCTTCAACCCTGACAATTACTGCGTTGAACTTTGGTGCGCCAATCACTGTTGGCATGTTTGTTGACGGTACAAGCGTTACTGATGGCACTTACATCACTGCCTTTGGCACTGGTAACGGTGGCGTTGGTACATATACCCTCAATCAAGCAATCAATATTGCAAATACAACAGCTTTGACTCTTCATGACTTAGAGCCCTTCGATAATCCAGCCCCAATGAGCTTGGGTGTGGGCCCTCTTGGCCGCATTTATGTTTGGGACGTCGTTCCTCAAGCGGCTGTTACAAACAACATTGCCGCCTCACAAACAGCCGCCGCCGCTGGTGCAGTTACATTGACTGCTGGCACTTCGGTTCGTTCTGTTGTTCGCACTGACGGTACAACTGCCCTTCAGTTGGATGTTCCTCGCGCTGTAAAAGTGAACTGCTCAACAACTGCTCGCGCATTTACCGTCACTGGATTTGACGTATATGGTCAGCCAATGAGCGAAGTTATTACCGTTTCTGTGGCAGGTACTGCTGTGACTGGCTTAAAGGCGTTCTACCAAGTTACTGGTGCGACTATTGCTGGATCAGCAACCGCTGTTGTGATTGGCACAAGTGATGTTCTGGGCATCCCAGTTCGCGTTCCTAACGTGGCTTATGTCGCAAGCGTTAAGAGCAACAACGCATTGGCCCAAGACGGTGGCAATTTTGTTGCCGCTGACATGGCAACTGCCACCACCGCAACTGGTGACGTTCGCGGCACATATGCACCTGCTACTGCATCGAACGGTATCGTTCGTACAGTGATGGGTATTTTGTTGCCAGCAATCGCTGTCGGCCCCAACGCCACTCGCATCGGCGCGGTTGGTGTGAACCAAAACTTGGTTTCCTAATAGGAGGTTTTCATGGCTACTAAAAACAATGTAGGGGGCTTCAAGCAGATGCCCAAGATGGAGACCACCGAACCCACAGTCATCTTGAAGATGAAAAAGGGTGGTCATGTGAATACTAAGCACCTTGCAAAGGGTGAGAATGGTCATTCACCAATGTCCAGCGATGCCAAGTATCGTGAATCTATGGAAGGCGAGAGCGGAAGCGCTCCCAAAAAGCCCTCTATGGCTGATCGCAAGAAGGCAATGAACCCCAACTTCAAAGACGGCGGTAAAGTGCCTCACATGGGTCTTGGCGGTGCTTTGCGTCGCATAGCTAATAAACTCAAGCCTGAGTTGCAAAAAGCTGGAAAATTTTTGGGCATTCCAAACAAAAAAATTCAATCAGTTTCACCATTCGCCGCATTAACATCGGCGAGACCAATGCCAACAAACAAAGGCGTTGGCCCAATTGGTAAAACCGCTATGGGCGCAATAAAAGCGGCTGTCCCAACACCGCCAATGATGAGTCCCGGCGGCGGTGGAATGAGCTATGATGAAATGCCCGGCATGCCCGGCAAATCAGGGCCAAGCGCATACATGGACTTTAAAAAGGGTGGCAAGGCTGACAAGTCGCAAGACAAGGCCATGATCAAGAAAGCCTTCAAGCAACATGATGCGCAGGAGCACAAGGGCGGCAAGGGTACAAGCCTCAAGCTCAAGACTGGTGGCGTCACAATGGGTAACGCTGGTGGCTATGCCGCTGGTGGCACTATCAGTGGCAACGAAGCTCAATACAAAAACACCAAGATGCACGACGGGGATAAAAACAACCCTGCCAAGGGCACTGGTGGCGTTCGTATGGGCAATGCTGGTGGCTACGCCAAGGGTGGCGATGTAAGCTGGGAAAACCGTCCTGCTGATACTGCCAAGCCCGGCAAGGTCAACACCACTACTGGTGAAGTTCGCAACGGCAACGCTGGTGGCTACAAGGCTGGAGGCAATGCCTCAAAAAAAGCCTACGCCACGGGGGGGAATGTTAACAGTCAAGGTAAGGCAGTAAAAATGCCTTCCAAGCCTGTTTCCCGTCCCGTGGCGAATAACTTGCAGTCTGGCACTTTTGCTGAAGGCGGCTCTACCAATGACAAGTACACAGTCAAGAATCCCAAGGCTGTGTCTGACAAGGCGAGCCGTGAACTTGAAGATGCTATGAATCCATTGAGCATGGTAAAAGAGCTTTACAACAAGGGCAAAGACTACTTCGAGACGCCTGCTGGTAGCGTCACCAAGACCGAAAAGTCTGTGACTGTTACACCAAGCAAAAAGCGCGGCGGAAAAGTCTGTTGAATCCGGTGGGGGCTACGGCCCCTGCCTTTTTAAGGAATTGATATGGGAACTTATTCTTCCGTTACGCGCAATGGTGCGTATGAACCGTTTGAGTTGCAAGTGGCGCGTGGTCAAATTCAGGCGCACTCTGTTGTAACGATTGCTGGCTACAACTCTGATGTTGATACCGCATGGGAAATGATTACCCCTGTGGGTAACTTGTCTTATCCAGCCGCCGCTTTGCAGATGACCGTAAGTTCGGCTGACGCAGACGACACATCAGCAGGCACTGGCGCACGAACTGTTTTGATTACTGGTTTGGACGCCAACTATGCCGTCATCAGTGAGACCGTGATCATGAATGGTCAGACCGCTGTGACAACTACAAATTCATTTTTACGCATCAACTCCATGTTGGTGACGACCGCAGGTACAAGCCTTGCAAACGAAGGCATCATTTACATTGGCACAGGCACTGTGACCTCTGGCGTACCAGCAACTATTTACAACGTAATTGCGGCTGGTTTCAACAACGCAACCTCAAGCCAATACACAGTTCCTGCTGGCTACACAGGCTATTTGGCTGTGGCTCGAATTGGTTTGGCGCAAGATGCTGGAACCACTTTGATTACTGCGCGAACACGTTTTGTTGGCACAAATGGAATTGCCTTGACTGGCCCAGTCATCGTAACCAACAACGGCATTTCTACCATTGACTTCCCATATCCGATTGCAATTGCTGAGAAGACTCGTATTCAAGGCGAAGCAATTGGTGGCGCTGTTGACAATGAAGCGGCTGGTTTCTTTGAGTTAATTCTCGTCAAGAACCCAGATTAATCATGCCAAGCAAATCACCTGCCCAACATCGTTTGATGGAAGCCGCCGCCCATACCAAGGGTGGCTTTGGTGGTGTACCTCAAAAGGTCGGCAAAGAGTTTGTCAAGGCTGATAAAAAAATGAAAGATGGCGGACTATATGAAAATATCAATGCAAAACGTGAACGAATCGCTGAAGGCTCTGGTGAGCGCATGCGTAAGCCGGGTGCAAAAGGTGCTCCAACTGCTAAAGACTTTAAAGAGTCAGCTAAAACAGCCAAAATGAAGGATGGAGGCGTCTCTCTTGCTGTCGGCAGGGGTGAGAAGCTTCCGGTCTCCAAGGGCGCTGGATTGACCCAAAAAGGCCGCGAGAAGTACAACAGAGAGACTGGATCTAACCTGAAGGCTCCACAACCCAAGGGCGGCGCACGGAAAGATTCATTTTGCGCCAGAATGAGTGGCGTGGTGGAGCATTCAAAGGGTGATGCGCCAAGGGCCAAGGCATCGTTGAAGCGTTGGAATTGCCCCGGTTGGTAAAGGAGAAATCATGCCAGTAGATTTGACTGTTGAAGCAACGGACGTTCCAGAGCAAAATGCTCAGAACGATGTTGGCACTGTTGGAGCTCAAGATGCCAAGCCGCCATTTCAGGCCAACAAGTTCAAGCAAGGCGGCAAGGTTAATCTGAACGATTGCAAGGTATCAACACACGAGAAGAACAAATCTTCTCCCAACTGGTAAGGAAACATCATGGTGGAATCAAGCCCAGCAGTCAAAAGAGCCGTCAAAGAGGCGATGGAGCGCATTAAGTCAGGCAAGTCTGATAGGGGCCCGACTCGTGCTGAAACCGATGCCAAGCTTGCGGCTCGCAAGAAGGATCGTGAAGCCAAGGCATTGGATGACGCAAAAAAGGACGCGCCCAATCTTGCCAAGCTTCAAAAACAGCATGCCGAGATGACTGAGAAGTTCAACAAGCTTGGTGGCTCTGACTACCAATACGCTGACCGTGATCAAAATATGTCGGATGACGAGCGCGAGGCCCGTGACATGCAATCCAGCATGAACCAGCTTGGCAACAGAATCAACGCCATCAAGAAGGCTGGGTTTAAGCAGGGTGGCAAGGCAACCAAGAAAAACATCAACTGGTAAAGGATGAGTCATGGCAAAAATTCAAAAAATGGCGAATGGCGGCATGATGAGTCTTGGTTCTTTAGCGTCTGGCATTAATGCAAATAATTCGCAAGTTAGCTTTGCTGGAATAAATGGCGTACCCGGCACTAGCATGACTGGCCCACAATTTGGCCTAAGCGGCGGTGGTGGCGGCAGTGCGCAAGAGGGTTTGGGGCAGGTGCAAGACGGAGCCTCTATGCTTGGTAACGCGCTTAACACAGCAAGCTCTGCTTTGGGTGGTGGTGGTAGTGGCGGTCAGTTTGCACGGGCTGAACCTCAAGGTTCAAGTTTCAAAAAAGGTGGCTCTGCCAAAAAATATTCAAGCGGCGGAAAAATCAATTTGAAAGACTGCGGCGTCTCAACAGCCCAAAAGGGCAAGACAAACTCTAACTGGTAAGGTAAAAAATGGCGTACTCAGGCACAGTCGGTCAAACCAGCATCTCAGTCCAAAACCTGATTGATGATGGTGCACGTCGCGCTGGAAAGCTGGCGGAAGAACTGACTGTTGAGCAGGTTCAGTCTGCCAAACGTGCGCTCTTCTTTGTTCTGAGCAACCTGATCAACCAAGGCATCCAGTATTTCGCCATCAAGAAGCAAGTTTATGGGCTGTCTCCAAACCAGTTTGAGTATCTCCTACCCGTGGGTGGAAATGACGTCTTAAATGCCCTATACAGGACGTTGACGAGGCCAGAGGGCACATACACATCATCTGCTGGCGGCATTGTAGGAAATGCTTTTGATAGCAACACAACCACCTACTGCCAACAAATTAGCGCGGCTGGCAATATTTCAGTCAACTATGGCAATTTAACTTACTATATTGGCTCAATTGGTTTTATGCCATACATTGCTGGCGGTGGTAGCCAGACGTGGAGCTATGTGTTTGAGTCATCCTTGGACAACATAACTTGGAAGACTTTGTACACAGGAACCTCGGTATCTGTGACCGACGGCCAATGGATTTGGCAAGATCTTGATCCAAGTTCAAATGTTGCTTATTACCGCATGCGGGCAACTGGAACCACTGTCTTGTCGTTGCGCGAGCTTTATTTCGGCACAAACAGCACTGAAATTACGATGGCTCGTTTGAACCGTGATGACTACACTAACCTGCCAAACAAAAACTTCACGGCCAACCAGCCATATCAGTTTTGGCTGAACCGAACCATCCCGCAGGCAACCATCACTTTGTGGCCCGCCCCATCAGATCCGTTTGTCCAGATGGTTGTATGGTACTCAGCCCAAATTCAAGATGTTGGCGCATTGAGCGGCCAACTGGCGATCCCTGACCGTTGGTTGATGGCGATCCAGAATATGTTGGCCCATCAAATGGCGCAGATCATGCCCGGCGTTGATGCCGCCCGCATCCAGTATCTGGAAGGCCAAGCGGAAAAGTATTTCCAAATGGCTGAGCAAGAAGAGCGCGACAAGTCACCAATTTATTTGGCCCCCAATATCGGCGTATACACGAGGTAATCATGCCAAGATTCCTGAACACAGACGGGAATTCAAGCATCGCAATTTTCATTTGCGATAGATGCCGCATGAAGAGGGCGATTGATGAGGCGATGCCTGATCCCAACTTCCCCGGCCTCTCGGTGTGCCAACAAAACTGCGCTGACCAGAAAGATCCCTACCGTTTGCCCGCTCGCAAAACGGAAAGAATTAATTTAAAATTCCCTCGTCCAGACGTGAGTGTGGCAACAGATCCAAACGACCTTCAAACTGGTGGGTACGGTCAATTCATCATCAGTACCGAACAAAGCAGTGGCGGAAACGATGGCAACAACGACATAATTGAATTGCAACCATAATGGCACAAGTAACCATCACCCAACTCCCAAATGCTCAAGCCTTGACTGGCAATGAGCCTGTGCCCATCGTTCAAAATGGCGTGACGGTACAGACAACCACTGCGGCAATAGCGCAGGCGGGCGGTGCTGGATCTGGCACTGTTACTCAGGTTGATACGGGAACTGGCCTGACGGGTGGGCCGATTACAAATACGGGAACCATTGCGCTTGCCAATACGGCAGTTACTGCTGGCTCCTACACCAATGCAAACATTACTGTTGACCAACAGGGTCGGATCACGACCGCCTCCAACGGATCTGGTGGTGGTGGCTCTGGGACTGTCACAAACGTTTCTGTTGTTGCGGGAAATGGTTTTGCGGGCTCTGTAGCCAATGCAAGCACAACTCCTGCCATTACCCTTAGCACATCGGTTACAGGCCTTTTAAAGGGCAATGGAACCGCTATCAGCGCCGCTTCTGCGGGCACTGATTACGCCCCAGCAACAAGTAGTACATCAATTCTTTATGGCAACGGTTCTGGTGGCTTTAGCAATGTAACAATTGGAACAAATCTTACGTTTTCTTCTGGAACTTTAAATGCCACTGGCGGTGGAGGAATGACTTATCCCGCCTCTGGTATTGCAAATTCAACAGGATCAGCTTGGGGAACTTCGTATAGCACTACAGGCAGTGGTACTGTAGTTGCGTTGGCAACTTCACCAACCTTTGTCACGCCAATTTTGGGCACTCCTCAGTCTGGTAATTTTTCTTCTGGAACTTTTACTTGGCCTACATTTAATCAAAATACAACAGGTTCAGCCGCAACACTTACAACTGGAAGAACAATAGCAATTACAGGTGATTTGGCATATACAAGCCCAATTTTTGATGGTTCGTCAAATGTGACTGCCGCAGGAACATTGGCAACTGTAAACACTAATGTTGGATCGTTTACAAATGCAACTCTTACAGTAAATGGTAAAGGATTGATTACCGCCGCGTCAAGCGGAACTGCGCCAGTTACTTCGGTTACAGGCACTTCGCCAGTATCCTCAAGTGGTGGATCAACCCCCGCAATTTCTTTGGCAAGCGGTTATGGTGATACACAAAACCCATACGCTAGTAAGACCGCTAACTATGTTTTGGCTTCACCAAACGGCGCGGCGGGTGTTCCTTCATTTAGAGCAATTGTTGTTTCTGATATTCCTACGCTAAACCAAAACACTACGGGAACCGCCGCTAATGTGACTGGTACGGTTGCAATTGCTAATGGTGGCACAGGTCAAATAACAGCCAACTCTGCTTTAAATGCTCTTTTGCCGAGCCAAACAGGAAATAATGGAAAATATCTAAGCACTGATGGTACAAATACTTCTTGGGTGGCAAGTAGTGGTAGTGGAACGGTAACAAGTGTTTCTGTTGTTTCTGCAAACGGTTTTGCGGGAACTGTGGCAACAGCAACTACAACACCCGCTATTACTCTTACTACATCGGTTACAGGCCTTTTAAAGGGCAATGGAACTGCTATTAGCGCCGCTACTGCTGGAACAGATTACTCGGCAGGAACATCATCTTTAGCGACAGGCATTTTAAAATCTACTACTACAACAGGCGCGTTGTCTATTGCTGTTGCGGCAGATTTTCCTACTCTGAATCAAAACACAACTGGTACAGCAAGTAATATTACTGGCAATCTGGCTGTTACAAATCTGAATAGTGGTACTGGTGCAAGTTCAACAACTTTTTGGCGAGGCGATGGTACTTGGGCAACTCCCGCTGGCGGTGGCTCTGGTACAGTAACCCAAGTTAATACGTCTGGAACGGTAAATGGGTTGACTTTAACGGGAGGCCCAATTACAACAACAGGTACTGTAACACTTGGTGGAACATTGGATTTATCATCTCCTCCAGCTATTGGTGGAACTGCCGCAAGTACAGGCGCATTCACTACTTTAAGCGCGTCTTCTACAGTTTCTGGTACAGGGTTTAGCACATATTTGGCATCTCCTCCAGCTATTGGTGGAACTACCGCATCTACTGGTAGGTTTACAACAATTACCTCAACAGTAGCAACAGGAACTGCTCCATTTACAGTTTCCAGTACCACCCAAGTTGCAAACTTGCAGGCGGCAACAGCAGGTTCTGCCGCCACACTAACAACTGCTCGTGCAATTTATGGCAACAATTTTGATGGTTCTGCCGCACTTACTCAAATTATTGCCTCTACTTATGGTGGAACAGGTAATGGTTTTACTAAGTTTTCTGGTGCAACAACCGCAGAAAAAACGTACACATTACCAGATGCAACAACAACAATTCTTACAACCAATGCCGCTGTAACACCTGCTCAGGGCGGAACTGGGCAGACTACATACACTGATGGTCAGCTTCTTATTGGCAACAGTACGGGTAACACTTTAACCAAAGCCACCTTGACGGCAGGAACTGGCATAACCATTACAAATGGTGGTGGTTCTATTTCAATTGCCGCGTCAGGCGGTGGATCAGGAACAGTTACAAGTGTTGGATGGACTGGTGGTATTGTTTCTGTTGGTACTCCAACAACAACTCCAGCTTTTACCATTGCGGGAACTTCTGGTGGTATTCCTTATTTTTCAAGTGCTACTACATGGGCATCATCTGCCGCTTTAACTGCTAATGCCCTTGTGCTTGGTGGTGGTGCTGGAGTTGCCCCAACGGTGTTAGGAAGCCTTGGAACAGCCACTACGGTATTGCATGGTAACGCCGCTGGCGCACCTACATTTGGTGCTGTTTCTCTAACTGCTGATGTGTCTGGAATTTTGCCTCCTGCCAATGGTGGTACGGGCATTGCAAATAACTCGGCGGCTACTGTTACATCATCTGGCAACTTTGCGTATACCAGAACGCTTACAGGAACCACCAACGTCACGTTTCCAACCAGCGGAACATTATCGACTTTGGCTGGAACTGAAACGCTGACAAACAAACGCATTGACCCAAGGGTCACTTCAGCCGCATCAGCATCATCTTTAACGCCAAGCATTGCAAGTGCTGATGTTTATGCTTATACAGCATTGGCGGCAAACTTAACCATCAATGCTCCAACAGGAACGCCTGTTGATGGTGACAAATTAATATTCAGATTACTTGATAACGGAACAGCTAGAACTTTAACTTGGAATGCCACATACACCGTAATTGGAGTTACCTTGCCAACAACAACAACCGCAAGTAAAACAACATATGTCGGCTGTATTTACAACGCTAATAATACACGTTGGGATGTTATTGCCGTAACTACACAGGCTTAATCATGCGTTTAATAATTCCAAAATATGTATTTAGAAAAGTACAGACAAACTTTTCTTATTATTCTGGAGACACTGGAGATGGAATTCCACGTCACGAGCATACTTTTTCGCATTATGTAATGGTGGCTCATGGAAAAATTTGCATACGCAAGGAAAATTTATACAGAGAATTTATTGGTGGTGATGAGCCAATAAATTTAAGAGAAAATGAGTGGCATGAAATTGAAATTCTTGAAGACAATACTGTATTTATAAATTTTGGTGAAGGAAATCAAGATGTCTAATTACATTATTTATGATGCGAATGGAGATTACGAAAATGTCATAGTTTGTGAAGAAGACGACCTTCTTCCAGAAGGATATACAAAAAAATTAATACCACATGGATATAAATGGGATGGTGAAAAAATTATTAGAGATGTAACTATACCCATTGTGGTGGAGACCATCTAATGGCAGTTTATCTTTTTACATCAGGTACGACTTGGACAATTCCTGCGGGTGTTACTAACATTCAAGTAGAGTGCTTTGGCACAGCTAACAGTACAAGTGATGCTTCTGGTACAAATGGCGGAAGTTATGCTAAGACAAGTTCAATAGCTGTAACGCCCGGCAACACGCTTCGTATATCTATTGCGGCAGATGGCGGCAATACTGATGTTTGGGCTACAACTGTTGCTACTGGAACACCTGTTGTTGGCGTTACATACACCACATCCAATTCTTGTTTGGCAAAAGGTGGCGCAACAGCACCAGCCTCACAAACTGCGGCAAGTATTGGAAATACAAAATTTGCTGGCGGTGCGGCATCAACAGGGGCAAGTTCGTCTAATGGGCAAGGTGGTCAAGCTGGCCCTAACGGGGCAGGCGCAAATGCAGGCGCATCAAGCACTGGTGGTTATGGCAGTGTCTACTATGCGGGTGGAGGCGCTAATGGCGGATCAGCGCCAGTTGCGAGCACTTATCCAGCAGAAACGCCCGGCTATGGTCGCGGTGGATCAGGAAATTCTCAAGGTTGGGGTGGATATTCAGGTACCCTCGGCGGCAATTACATTAATTCAACTCAAGATGTTTTAGGAACTACTAATTTTGTTAATGGTAGTGCATCAGTTATAAATTATGGGCCTTATGGTGGACAAGGCGGTCAAAACTTTGGTGGTTGTCCATGTGTTTTCGGTGTAAGTACAACTGCGGGATTTATTGTTATAACTACGCCTTCTTCAACAACAAATTCTAACTTTTTTTTGATGTTTTAAATTAAAATCATGGCAAACTGAGGAAAAGACATGGCACAAACTGGATACACCCCAATCCTGACTTACGCAAGTGGAACAGCAAGCAATGTACCCCTTGCGGCCAACTTGACGACTGGTGCATCTGGTGCTGAGCTTGCCATCAACTACACCGACGGCAAGTTGTTTTACAAGGACAATTCAGGCGTTGTCCAGACGCTTGCATCAAAAGCTTCTGTTCTTGGAACCTTGACTGCCAATGCTTTGGTTGTTGGTGCTGGCGCTGGAAACCCACCAACAGCGCTTGGAAGCCTTGGAACTACCACTACCGTACTTCATGGGAATGCATCAGGTGCGCCTACATTTGGTGCAGTTGCGTTGGGCTCCGATGTGTCTGGAACCTTACCCCTTGCCAATGGCGGCACTGGCCTGACCTCATTTACTGCTGGCGACTTGGTTTACTTTGCCAGTGGCACATCCTTCACCAAGCTTGGTATCGGTACTGCTGGTCAGTATCTGACCGTGAATGCTGGTGCTACCGCCCCGCAGTGGGCAACCGCAGTTGCGTCAGGCGTCTCATCAATCACATTTGGCTCGACGGGTCTTACGCCCAGTACGGCCACAACTGGTGCTGTAACTGTGGCGGGCACTTTGGGGCCAGCCAATGGAGGCACAGGCGTCTCAAACAGCGCATCAGCAACAGTTACATCATCTGGCAACTTTGCGTACACCAGAACCTTGACAGCGGCCACCAACGTCACGTTCCCAACCACGGGCACATTGGCAACCTTGGCTGGTTCAGAGACGTTTACCAACAAGACGTTGACCAACCCAACCATCACCAACTACACCGAGACGTTGCAGGCAATTGGTACTGTGGGCGCATCAAGCACCCTCGCACTGACAAACGGAACCGTGTTGACGGCTACGTTGACAGCCTCAACGCCCTGTACATTCACAATGCCAACCGCAACAGCAGGCAAGTCATTTATTTTGATCTTGACTCAAGCGGCAACAGGCATGACAACAGCAACATTTACAAGTGTTAGGTGGCCTGCTGGCACTGCGCCTACGATTACTGCAACAGCATCTGCTGTGGACATCTTGTCGTTTGTTTCAAACGGCTCAGTCTGGTACGGCAGTGCGGCACAGGCGTTTGCATAATGTTTGGCGCACCCAATTATTTTCTTACTAGTAATGTTGCTGTATTTTCTACGGGAAAAAGGGGCATCTTTGGGTATGGTTATTCAACCGGCGAGCGGTCAATGACCAATCTTGTTTCTGCTACTGGAATTATTTCTGCTGACATAACTGGGGTTGGAACAGAAAGAGCTAATCTTGCCGCTTGTGGCTATGGTGGCGACAAAGGCATATTCGGGTATGGCTATACTTCTACATCTGTTTCAATGACCAATAAGGTGTCTAATTCTGGAATTGTTTCCACTGATACAACTGGCGTAGGCACAGCAAGATACACTCTTGCCGCTTGTGGTTATGGTACGGATAAGGGTATATTTGGCTATGGATACACCACTACATATGTTTCAATAACCAATCTTGTGTCCAATACTGGAGTAGTTGCTTCTAATGTTACTGGTGTAGGAACAGCAAGAAACAATCTTGCCGCTTGCGGTTACGGTGGTGATAAAGGTATATTTGGTTATGGTGAGACAGCCACCGCCACGTATACATCAATAACCAATCTTGTATCCAATACTGGAGTAGTTGCTTCTAACGTTACTGGTGTAGGAACAGCAAGAGAAAATCTTGCCGCTTGCGGTTATGGAACGGATAAGGGTATCTTTGGATATGGATACCCCGGCGGCGGCTCGTGGACATCAATAACCAATCTGGTTTCAAATACAGGAGTTGTTGCTACCGATACAACAGGAGTTGGCACAGCAAGAGACTCTCTTGCCGCTTGTGGATACGGTGGAGATAAAGGAATCTTTGGGTATGGAAAAAGTGGTGCGGGGGGGTCTACCAGAGTTTCAATGACCAACAAAGTATCAAATACAGGTGTAGTTTCATCGGACACAACTGGGGTAGGCACAGCAAGATACAATCTTGCCGCTTGTGGTTACGGAACATGAAAGAAAAAAATCATGTTTAGCGCACCAAATTATTTTCTTGCTCGTCAGGTTTCTGGGGGCTCTGGCTCTACAGGACAAAGGGGTATCTTTGGGTATGGCGATATTAATGGCGGTACTCGGAGTATGACCAACATAGTATCTTCAACTGGCGTTGTTGCTACAGATACAACTGGAGTTGGATCAACAAGGCAATTGCTTGCCGCTTGTGGATATGGTGGAGATAAGGGAATTTTTGGGTATGGTGCAAATGACTCATTTACCAGTCTTTCAATGACCAATCTGGTTTCAAATACAGGAGTAGTTGCCACCGACACCACAGGAGTTGGAACAGCAAGATACGCTCTTGCCGCCTGTGGTTATGGTACGGATAAGGGTGTATTTGGGTATGGATCTGGTGGTGGCTTTTATTTTTCATTAACCAATAGAGTTTCAAATGTTGGAGTTGTTTCTTCAAATACAACGGGAGTGGGTTCTGCAAGATACGGTCTTGCCGCTTGTGGATATGGAACCGATAAAGGTATTTTTGGGTACGGTCAGTTATCCTCGGGGCCACTGACGGCAATAACCAACCTTGTTTCAAACACTGGAGTTGTTGCTACTGATACAACTGGTGTTGGAACAGCAAGAAGGTATCTTGCCGCTTGTGGTTATGGTGGAGATAAGGGTATCTTCGGGTATGGGTATGATGGCTCCAGTTATTCTTCAATAACTAATCTTGTTTCAAACACAGGAGTTGTTGCTACTAACACAACAGGTGTCGGAACACCAAGAATTCAACTTGCCGCTTGTGGCTATGGAAGTGATAAAGGTGTTTTTGGATATGGAGAAGGCACTGGAAATTCTTCAATAACCAACAAAGTATCCAATACAGGAGTGGTTTCCACTGACACAGCAGGTGTTGGGACGGCAAGAACTACTCTTGCCGCTTGCAGTTTTACTACACCCTAACAAAGGAAAAACAATGCCATCAAAATTAAACTCAGAATTCAATTACCGATACCAAGTTGAGGGCAATACTCCTTGGGAGAAGATCAAGATTCTTCAGGGCTTCCTTGAGGGCCGTGTTCGTGCCGCCGCACTTGAGCGCGTATCTGAACTGAAGTACAAAGCAAAGGTTGAAGAGATCGAGCACCTGAAGGACGTTGGTGCGGCCAAATACTTGGTGACACTTGCGCAAGCAGAATTGGTTGAGGTTGAGTCTGTCAAGGAAAAAGAAAAAGAGGCGTATGAACTCAACAGGCAAGAGATTGCAATCCTTGAAAAGCTTCTTGCTGAACTGTATGAGATTGCTGAGCCAACCAGAATCAAGGGATACACGGACGAGCAGATGTTTGAGGCCAATGCCGCAAACGAGTTTACGGTCTGGGTTGCCAGAGAGATTCACGCTGAGATCTTGGCTACAGGCCATCCAAGCCCTGCCAAGCTGAGGAACGCCATGCTGTACCCCGGGGCCTTTGAGGCGCTCCAAAAGGTCGGGTTGATCCCGCAAGACGCAACAATTATCATAGGAAATGTAGATCCCTCGAGGATTGAATTGGACTCGGCATCCCCGCAACAACTTCTCATCAAAGAAGAAAAAAATCTTTTGAACTAACACTCTGGAGTGAACTATGGAAAAAATTTCAATCACAACACAACTTTTGAATTCGGTGCTTGCCTACCTTGGCACACGCCCCTACCAAGATGTCTATCACTTGATTACAGCAATTCAAAGTGAAGCCAAGGGCCAAGTAATTCCAGTTCAGGAAGAGCCAGAAGCGGCATCTGAAGAATGAAAAAGGAGCTTGGTCATGGACTCACTGGAAACAAAGCTTGCCGTGCATGAGGCTGTCTGCTCAGAGCGGTATCAGAGCATAGACCGAACCTTGCGTGATGGCGACAAGCGCATGACCAAAATTGAGTATTTGTTGTACGGCTTGCTTTTGGCCGTGCTGTTTGGCCCCGGTGTTGCGGCTGACTTTGTCAACAAGCTTCTGGGGCTATAAATTGACCCGATCACCATCCTCTTCGCCGCCAAAGCCTGCGTTACCGCAATCCGTGAGGGAGCCGAGCTTTATAGGCAATGTAAAGAGTCATTCATGGACGTCAAGTCCACGGTTGATGAAATTGTCGGAGATGCCCAACAGGTACAGTCTTTTTGGAAGCGGCTCTTCGGAACCAAGCCAGCCAGATCAGACGCAGTCCAGCCTGTGGCGAAAAAGAAGGAAAAGTATGTAGCTGTCGACGATACAAAGGTGATGCTGTCCATCGTGGAACAACTGAACACCTTCTTTCGTCTTCAGGAGCAGTTGGCGGCGCATATAAGGGCCGAGGAGGAGCGTTCAAAGAGCGTCTATGACCCAGATGCCAACCTGATGGAAGCGGCCCTCAAAAGGATCATGGCGCAAGACCAAATGGCGGCGCTGGAGGTTGAGATAAGAGAGTGCATGGTGTACAACGCTCCCAAGGAGATGGGGGCGCTCTACAGCCGTATGTTCGAGACCAAGGCCATTATTGCGGCTGAGCAAGAAGAGGCCAGACTGAGGAAGGAGTCCAAGGAGAGGTACAAATCATGGCGACGAAGGGAAGCAAAAAGACGGTTCCTTCTCAAAGAAGCGTACTTGGCAGGGACAGCGGTAGTCCTCCTGTACATCTGGATGTGGTTTCTGTTCATCAAGAAATAGGGGAAGAGATCATGGGGTGGGTGGCCTGCTGTGTGCTGATAGGTTTGCTACTGCCCTTGGGCGGCATGCTGTACTTGGACATTCTGGACGCCAAGAATGAAGTCAAGGCGCAGACCGAAAAGCTTGAACGATTAAGACGACAAATTGAAAGGGAGAAGCGAGATGACAAAGCAACTGGAACAAAACTCAACCTATAACGCATTTGATGCTGATCACGATGGCGTGGTGACCGATACCGAGTTGGCTCGATCTGAGCGCATGATGATGATCGAGAACATGGACAAGATGGCTGACCAACAGCGTGTCATGTCTTGGTTTGCGATTATCGCACCGCCAGCGTTGATTGGCTTCCTTGCATCAGGGTTGGTGACTTTGGAAAAGGTTAACGCCCTGAACGGATTGGTGACCACATATTGCGCGGCGATGGGAACGATTGTTGTTGCCTTCATGGCGGCAACTGCATACGTCCGTGGGAAGAGTAATGATGCGTGAACTTGCTCTTGTCTGGACTCTTCTATTTGCCGCATTTGGTGGCGGGTATTGGTACGGCCAGTGGATGGAATCCAACCACCAACTGGATGAAATTCAACTATTGAACGAACAGGCAAGGGTCAAGGAGCAAGCTTTGGCAACCGCCGTCAACACAACTGCAAACGCATTAAGGACTTCAAATGAAAAAGCAAAGATTGATATTCAAAAGTTGCATTCTGCTCTTGACTCTGGCGCTCTCAGGTTGCGGCTTCCTGTCAAAACGACCTGCACCCTACCAGCCTCCACAGATCCCTCCCCTGCCCCCAGAGATAGCGTTCAAGCAGACGCCGAACTTGACTCAGAGACTGCTAAACGTCTTATCGCCATCACCGAAGACGGAGACAAGGCCATCAGACAACTGAACGCTTGCATTGATGCATATAGTAATATTTACAACACCTTAAACCAAAAAAAGTAAAATTAACTTCAAGTTTCATCTCTTTGTCATTGATTCCATTTAAGTTACGCAAATTCACTGAGGACTTATATGTCACATGCTGTCACCACCGACAAAGAATTCATTGAAGTTTGGCAAAGACTTAAGTCAGCAAAAAAAGTTTCCGAGGAGCTTGGCGTTGATTTGCGCAATACCCACCGCCGACGCAAGCGACTTGAGGAACTGCATGGCGTGTCCCTTGAGACTTCAAAGCAGGGGCCACTGATTAAAGTTCCAAACAATCCTGCCCGAAAAATGCTGGGCATTGAAAATGGTACGGTCATTGTTTTCAGTGATGCGCACTTCTGGCCCGGCATCCACACAACCGCTTACAAGGGTCTTCTTTTCTTGATCCGCGAACTTCAGCCAAAGGCACTGATCGCGAATGGCGATATTTTTGACGGCGCTTCAATCAGCCGCTATCCTCCTCATGGTTGGAGTAAAACTCCATCAGTTATTGAAGAATTAAAAGCCTGTGAAATAGCAATGGGCGAAATTGAAGATACAGCTAAAAAAGTAAGACATAATATTTCATTAATATGGACGCTGGGTAATCATGATGCTCGTTTTGAGAACAGATTGGCCGCAAATGCTCCTCAATACGAATTTGTAAAAGGTTTTAGCCTGAAAGACCATTTCCCTGCTTGGCATCCATGCTGGTCTTGCTGGCCTACCGAGCAGGTGTCTGTTAAGCACCGCTGGAAGGGTGGTATTCATGCTACCCACAACAACACTGTCAATGCTGGCGTAAGCATCGTTACAGGGCATCTGCACAGCCTCAAAGTGACACCTTTCAGCGACTACAACGGAAACCGCTTTGGCGTGGATACAGGCACTTTGGCAGAGCCCAACGGCCCCCAGTTTGCCGACTATCTGGAAGACAGCCCAACCAACTGGCGTTCCGGATTTTCCGTCCTTACATTCCATAATGGTCGGTTGATGTGGCCCGAGTTGGCACATAAGTGGGCCGAGGGGCAAATCGAGTTCAGGGGGAAGATTTATGACGTATGACCTTATTGCCCATCTCAAATCAGAGATCAAAGAACTGCATAGCATTCTGAATGAGACACAGGTTGCTTTAGCTCAAGCCAATGTGGCGATAAATCGACGATCTGTACCCTTGACTGATGAACGTGTTTATACCTTGTACAAACGAAGCCTTGACTGGAGACAGTTGGCAAGAGATATAGAAGCCGATCACGATATTCAGTAGCAAAAAAAAGGGAGCCCGAAGACTCCCTTGCAAGACAACTGCATAGCAATTATGCCACGCGCTTCCAGACCAAGCCGTCTTCATCTTCAACAATTTCACCGATTTCGTACTCGTTTTCTTCGTCGCACTGAGCGTCTTCAAACTCTTCAGTCACGTCGTAGTCAACAGCCCAACCGTATTCTTTTTGGAACTCAATGAACTCAGCAATAATTGCCAACTTATCGAAGTCGTATGACTCAATGATCACAACTTCATTTTCCAAAAAATCATACTCACCAATATTCACTTCCATCTTGTACATGAAAAACTCCCTGTTATGGCACTATTGCCACCTAAATGGTAAGATTGATTTGTGACAAATCAAGACAACAGGTTTAGCTTTTAATGAATTAAAAAGGTTTCAAATGAACGCAGATCAACTGTCCCAAGCTTTGAACATGTCCCCGCAAAAGGCCACCGATTGGGTAGAGGCACTCAATCTTGCTTTTGAAACCTTTGGCATCGAAACGCCTGAACAGCAGGCATCTTTTTTGGGCCAGTGTGCCCACGAATCAGCCAACTTTACGGCTTTGACTGAGAACTTGAACTATAAGGCTGAAAGCCTGTGCAAGGTGTGGCCCAAGCGCTTCCCCACGCTGGAGTCTGCCCAGCCCTACCACCGCAACCCAGAGAAGATCGCCAACAAGGTGTACTCCAGCCGCATGGGCAACGGGGATGAGGCGTCTGGGGACGGCTGGAAGTACCGTGGCAGGGGGCTGATCCAATTGACAGGTAAATCAAATTACGAGGCTTTTGGCAAGGCAATTGACGTAGATGTCGTTTCTGACCCTGACTTAGTCGAGACCAACATCTATGCCGCCCTATCGGCTGGCTGGTTTTGGTCGACCAATCGCCTGAACGAAATTGCCTCTGACATCACTGCGGTGACCAAGAAGATCAATGGTGGGACACATGGTCTGGAAGACCGAATTGCCAAGACCGAGAAAGCCTTGCAGGCACTGGCATAAATTTTAAATTTCCTTAAAATAGGCGTGAATAATTCTTAGGGAAAAACAGCCAAGAAAGGGCGAGAATGTCTACTCCAAGCTGGGTCATGACCTATGACTCCCTCAACTCTACCGTGCTTCAGTATCTGGAGCGCAGTGATCCAGCGACGGTTGCGGCAATTCCCACGTTCATTACGCTGTGCGAATTTGAGATCGCTGAGCAAATCAAGACCCTTGGTCAGTTGAATGTTGCTTCCGCCACAATGACCGCTGACAACCCAATCTTGCAAAAGCCTGCCCGCTGGCGCAAGACGGTCTCAATGACACTGACTACGGACACTGGTGCTCAGCCAGTGCTCCTGCGCAAGTTTGAGTACCTGAAGAACTATTGGCCTGACGCAACCGAGACAAGCCAGCCATTGTTTTACTCGGACATTGATTACGACAACTGGTACTTGGCCCCGACACCTGATCAAGACTATGAATTTGAGGTCTTGTACTACGAGCGCATCCAGCCATTGTCGTCTGATATTCAAACCAACTGGCTCACCCGCAATGCGCCCAACGCCATGCTGTATGGAACCTTGTTGCAGGCAATGCCATTTCTGAAGAACGATCAGCGCCAAATCTTTCAAGAAAAGTATAAGGAAGCAATTGCCGCGCT